>Ga0255118_1000036_pt1 | contig 37234 bp, 37 predicted proteins | sample Law_Atlam_RepB_8_2_FD_188584 | JGI IMG/M metagenome (GOLD analysis project Ga0255118, IMG submission 188584) | Freshwater microbial communities from St. Lawrence River, New York, United States - Law_Atlam_RepB_8h | ecosystem: Environmental > Aquatic > Freshwater > River | place: USA: New York... | reverse complement strand
CTATTATATAATCAACTAATATCTTATATAATTATTGTAGCTGTTTTAATATCTGTATTAGTAATAATTAATGTCGCAAATGTAGAAAAACCTCTCATCAAATCAATAACACTAGGGTGTTTTGCAGTTATAATAATATTATTTATGGCCTATTATATTATGAATAGCGTATATATAGAAGAAAATTTTGTAGAATCTGGTAATACTTTTATTGGATATGAATTATGTCCTGCAAATAGTTGCAAAAAAAGCGATGGTACTCCATCGACTGATACTAATATAGAACAAGAATATAGTCAAAATATTTTAACAAATAAGAAAAATTATGTCAAGGCCTTTTTAGATACTAATGCACGAGAAATAATGTTAATGATAATATTAAAGTCCCCTTCAATTGTCAATGATTCGTTAAAAGGTAATAATGAAAAACTTGTATCAATATCTAAAAATATATATAATGAAAAGTTATATTTGAATGATGTCCTTTATAGCAAAAAATCAGATTCTGAAATGAACGATGATGTCCTTAAGTATGAGAATAAAAATTATGATGTCTATATTATATGTGTTCTATTTTTAGCATTAATAATGATAGGCTCTTATACTGCAAATATATACACTGATAATAAATACTTGGATTTACTAATATTAATAATGGTAATACTATTTGTATGCTTATTTACATATTTCATATTATACACAAATAGAATAGTTAGAACTGTATCTACAAATTACTATTGGGGTAATGAATATGAAGAAGAGTATATATAAAAAATACTTATGAATAATGTATATATTACAAAATCATAAAATCATAAAATTATGAAAAAAGACGACTCAAATAAAAAAGAAGAAGCTTGTAAATCCGAGTCAGAAGATACGGAAGATATAGGCGGTACAGAGGATAGCGAAGGTTCCGAAGATAGTGAATATATAGAAGAGGTTGAAGAGGAGTCGGAAGAGGTTGAAGATGATACAGAAGAGGTTGAAGAGGAGTCGGAAGAGGTTGAAGAGGAGTCGGAAGAGGTTGAAGAGGAGTCGGAAGAATATATTATAGATAATGGGTTAGATAAGATATGCAATAAAGATTGTCATAATGAAATTATTAATAATTATCAGGATAATAACGATAATCCTGATAACTATTTTAATAAATATCAGGAAGAACATAATAATCAAATGATATATCTTATTTTAAATACGAATAATACTAGTAATACTAGTAATAAAAATAAGGCTAGAAATAGTGTTTTAAAATTAAGTAAGCATCCTATTAATAAAAAAACATATAGGTTTTATAATAAATATAGTAGTGTTGAGAAAAAATATTTTGATGTTTTATCTGACGCAGATAAAGCGAGGTTAACAGATAGCGAAGATATTATTGAAAAAACCGTTATTACTTATGATGTCCCTATGCGTTTTAAAATATTGTCATCTGATATAAATATCAGAACAAAGAAGAGCATAATATGGAAGATTGAAAGTTTAAATAAAATGAATAGCAATTCGTCAGAATATTATAAGCTAAGTTCATGGATATCTTCTTTAAATAATATTCCTTTTAATAAGTTTTACGAAATTCCCATTAAAATTGCAGACGGTAATGAAAAAATCTGTAATTTTTTAAATAATATTAGAGCGCGAATGGACGAGACTATTTTTGGACATAAAGATGCAAAAGAACAGATTGTCAGGGTATTAGCTCAATTAATATCATTTCCTAAGGCAAATGGATATATCATAGGTATTCAAGGTAGTGCAGGTGTTGGGAAAACAAAGCTAATTAAAGAAGGTATTTGTAATGCACTTAATTATCCGAATGCTTTTATATCTCTCAGCGGCACCGACGATTCTTCGTTTCTCAAAGGACATTCTTATACATATGAAGGTTCAACTTATGGAAAAATATGTGAATCTCTTATGAAAACTGGAATAATGAACCCGCTTTTTTTATTTGATGAGTTGGACAAGGTGTCTAATACATATAAGGGTCAAGAAATCATAAATACCCTTATACATATAACAGACCCTGTACAGAATGACAAGTTCAATGATAGATATTTTGAAGAGATTGATTTTGATATCTCTCGTTCTATGATTATCTTTACATATAACGATGATTCTTTGATAAACCCAATTTTGCGCGACAGGATGATTGTTATTAATGTAAGCGGATATGATAATGAAGAGAAAATTGTATTAGCATCTGGCTATATAATACCTGAAATATTGAAACAATACAATTTGAATAACGGTGATATTATATTTAGTAGTGAGTTATTAAGACATATTATTAATAATATTGAAAAAGAAGATGGTGTTCGTAATTTAAAAAGAGCTATTAACAATATCGTATCATGGATTAATATGATGATATATGTCCCTACGGATCTTATAAAAATAAATATTCCTTATACAGTAACGCAAACATTTTATGATACATATTGTAAAAAATATAACAGTAACTCATCGATATCTGTTAAGTATAATTCAATTTATTTATGAGGTCAAGCATTCTATTACATTTTTTATACTCTTATTTAATAGTATTAGGAAATAAGTTTTATAATTATGAACAATTCATTCATATTTTTTGGTTGTTGGAATAATATAAACTGCGAGAAAGAGGCTATATATAGAGATGTCGTATTAAATTGTATCAAAAAGTTTGAACCTTCTACTAAAAAGATGTTTATAGCAGGAGATAACTGGTATAATACATTAATCGAAAACAAAGAATCCATAGACGCATCTAAGGCCACAAAGGCTGCCTCCGCCAAAAATGAGCCTTCATATAAATATTATTTAGTTGATACGTTGGTATCGGGATATCACATACTATATAAAATGAAAAAGGATATTTATATTTGCGTAGGTAATCACGATGAAGCAAGTAGTAGTGAAGCAAATCCAAATTGTATGATTAATACACAGAAACATTATATTAAAAAGCTCAAAAAATATATAGATGATATAACAGAGGATTTTGAAAAAGTTAAGGATTCTTCACAAGAAGTAACAGATTTATTACAAAAAACAGAAGCTGGTTATGAAAATAAGATGATAATAGATTTATTAGACAAGGGCCTTCCTTATATTGAAGAGTTAGAATCGTCGGATGATGACCTTGATAATTGTATAAAGTTATATTCTGATAAAAATATTGGAGTATACGAAGATGCTTATTCGTCTTATATTGTTATTATAATAAATACTAATCTATTGTCATATGATTATTTAAAATCTGTTGAAAAAAAAATAATTGAAAAAAAGATGAAAAGCGTGAATCAAAATAAGTGTATATTTGTAATGGGACACATACCATTATTTTATGATAAACACAAAAAAGGAAAGGTAGATAAGAAACCTAAGGAAACGGAGGCAGTAAAGCTGTCAAAAAAAGAAAAAGAACCTAAGGAAACGGAGGCAGTAAAGCTTTCAAAAAAAGAGAAAGTACCTAAGGATGAGGAGGATATAACTAAGCTTAAAAAGGGAACTTTTGGAGAAGAGAAATCTTCCGAATTAATAGATTCATTATATGATATATTGGCTGTGAATAAGTGTATTTATTTATGTGCCGATTGTCATAATTTCAATATAATGAGTATTAAAAAGGGGGATGATAAATGCGTAATCCAGATAACTTCTGGAACTGGTGGTGCTGACCCGGATATAATTATAGATTTAAAGGATAAAAAAGTAGTCGATATATCTGAATATAAGATAACCTATTATTCAATAAACTCATACGGATATTGTAAAATAGTTGTCGAAGATGGCGGTAGCGTAGTTGTATCTTATAACAAAATAATCGCAGCCGACAACAATAATAAGTCAATTGATGAACTGTATGTATATAGTGTAAAAAATAATGAGATAGAATGTTTCGATAAGGAAAAAATTAAGAATGCTATTATATTAAATGCTACAAATAGTAAATATACTTATTGCAGTAGAGTGGATAAATATAAAGCTTCAACAGATGTCATGGGTAGGGAAAGTAATGTAATTAAATCTAAACCCCCGAATAATGGAGTATGTTATAAAAAAAAGGTAATTGACAAATGATAAAATGTTAGCTTATAATAAATATGATATATTACTATATTTTATCATTATTGATTATAACCCTTGTAATACTAACAATATATTATATATACACCGTATATACTTATGTTCCTTATACGAATGGAAATAATGATAAGCATTTAAATTATATGAGCTATGAAGAAACTGTGCAATTTCTTGAAAGAGACGTAGATAGATATGTAGCCAAATTGTCTCAATTAGATTTATATGCCCGCAAAGTATCTTCAAAGGAAGAATATATTAATATTATTAAAGGCGAAGCGACGCATTTTAATAAAGGCGATAAATTAATACTTGATAAATGTACGAAAAAAGCGGACGAATTATTGAGAAATATTAATATAAATACTATCAGCTCTGAAAGCAATCTGGATTATTCAAAATATCTTAATTATAAAGATATAGCAAATATTAAATGGATATTGGCCATTACAAGAAATGATAATGGTGGAAAATATGAGGATGGCTTGTCGCATACCAGAAAGAACACAATATTCCTATCACAAGATGTTCTAAATTATTCAGAAGATGAAATAATAAAGCTACTCATACACGAAAAGATTCATATATATCAGCGCCAAAATGAGGCTTTGTTCAAAACTATAATATATAATATGGGATATGTTGAGATATCACCGAACAATGAGATATCTAGCGATAAGCTTAAATATGTTCGCTCAAATCCTGATGTCAACAATAAAATATATAAGAATGTACATACTGGCGAATTAATGATATGTTTATATAGTAGCGATAAGCCAAAGAACATTAATGATATTATTATACAGAATTTTTCTATGGAACACCCTTATGAAAAAATAGCTTATGAGATATCTGAGCATATATACAATATTCATAAAATAGAAAAATATAAACAAATATAAACAAATATAAACAAATATAAACAAATATAAAAGGATAAAAGGACAGGATAATAATATATATATATATAATAATATGGATGAAGTATTTAAACAAGCGCCCGATGGATTGACATACGAAGAGGTTGAGACTATATTTATTAGGAATAATAATAATGTATTAGATACTTTGATAGAATTATGGAAAATACCTGAGAAAAATGTTAAAAATATTAGTGAGGAAGAAAGTAAATGGGCTAATATTCGCAATACTTGCGATGATTTTGATAGCGAGATGAGAAAGGTATTAGATAGTGCAAAAAAACATTCTTAATAATTATAGAGGCTGCTTTTGTATTCTTTTAGTCAAGTAAATTGCGAATGTGATTAATTTCCATTTCGTAATTGTCAGACGGTGTTTCTAAGATGATTGTTGGGATATGTGTCGCCGATTTAGATAATGAGGCTATAAAATCGTTCATCTCTGTGACGGAGATTTCGCCATCTAATATGACAGAGTGTCTGTCCTTCATTTCTCCTTTTTTAACAAGGCTATTATTTAGATGAATTACTGTAATGTCCTTGATATTTTTTTTAAATAATATGTTATATGCCTCTTCTAAATTGTATCCTAGCGCCCAAGTATGAGCAGTATCAAAACATATTCCAAGATTTTTCCTTTGTTCTTTTGAGAAGCTATTAAAGAATGCTACAAAATCATTTAAATCTTTTAACAACTCAGTACCTTGTCCAGCAGGCGTTTCAATGATTAATTTGGTTTTCATCTTTTTATTTTCCATAATTTTCAATATATATTCTATGCCCATTTTCATATTGTTTAATCCTTTTTCATAGGACAGCGATACGTGCTTTCCTACATGTAATACGACACCTTCTGCATTCATCATATCTGCAAGTGTAAGCTGATTAACAAGGAGCTTAATCCATATACATTCTTCCAAAGGCATTACGCGTTTTCCTTCGACGGCTTCCTTCGCAATATTTATAGTGTAAGGGGCGTGTATAACAAGTTTAAAATTATTTTCTGCAAGATATTTTCGTATGTCTTGTGATTTTTTAACATAACTGTCTATATTTGTAATAGTAATACTTCTCGGATTAGAAACAAATATTTGAAGAACATTTCCTCCATTATTCTTAATATTATTCATAGTCTCTATTATACCCCCACTATCATCGCGCTTAATATGAGCTCCAATATAATTCTTTGATATCATTATAATAATTATTCTATTATTCTATTATATCAATTTTTATAAGATGTCTTAATACAACAAGGTACAAAAATAAAAAGGTCAATTATTTGTCTTTGATTGTTATACACTTCGGTGTAGTTTGAAGTAGCCTAAGATAATTATTAGTAATCGTCTGAGTAATATTCGCTATCGTCTTCGCTAATGTATTCACAATAATAGTCGTCATAATCATCGCTATTACAAATGCTGGAATTGAGTTCATCATCGTTATAATAATCGTTATATTCGTCATAATATTCATCATTCTCGTTGACAGTCTGTTTTTGCTTTTTGCAATTATGAAGTTCATTATAATATTCATATTTCATATTAATCGTCTTGTAATGTGTATTGATATCACAACTTTCATATTCCATTTTTTCTTTAAGTTCATTGGCAATATCTTCTCTTCTTGCAATAGTCAGGAAACATTTAGGTGGATTCAATTTCTTATCAAAGTCGTCTACGATACTGTTTTTATATTGTGCAACAAGCTTGTTCCTATCAAAATTTTTATTATTTCCATAAAAATCTAGATAATAATCTACTACTGCTTCCATACGATATCGCAAGATATCCTCTTTGTTATATTTTCTCACCATAAGATGTTTGATATATCCATCATACAATTCTTTAATATTATAGATTTCATGAGAGTAGTCGGTAATATTGTTATCGCTAATCATAATATTAGCAAAATCTGCAAATGAATAATCTGTTTTAGCAATATTATTAGTTCCATTCATATTATATATTCAGTAATATTATTTAACACACTTTGTTAAATATATATGTTATAACGCCTATATCAATTTTTGTTCTTCATGGTTGTGATAATTGATATGATATTTTTCTAATTATCTTGTTAATCGTCTCATTTATCTTGTCAATATCAACATTGTTAGAATGCCTATACTCAATATAAAGCGTCTTAATCTCATCGCCGCTATCGCCGCTATCACCAACATCACTGCGCATAATCAAAGAAATCCTATTTGATATCTTGTATTCCTTAATAGTATATTCGGATACACTATCTATTTCATTAGTACAAGGAAATGTATAATTTGGCTGTTTATTATTCTTAGAACAGATTACAAGTATATTATCTAAAATATTCATATGTTTCTTAATTTTACTTGTTACATATTGGTTATCATTAGATAGTTCGTATGTATATATTCTCTCCTTGTGTGTATATGATTTATACTTTTCAACTTTGCTTTTCTTATAATAGTTATCTATAAATGTTTCCAAGCTATTTTTAACAGAAACATCTATAACATTATCTTGCTGTCCATGAACACTGCGATTAATGAAATAGATTTCAATTAGATTAATATCTTCTTGATTACCTCCAACAACACTTGGAATTACGGTAATATATTTATTAATATCAAGCGTTTCAGATTTAGAAGTATGTTGCGACATATTGAAAGGTAATTTAATAATATAGTATATATCATTTTTTAGATTTATATATAAAAAATTGATTATTCTATATATTTATATATTAAAACATTTATTATGAATAATGATTTTAAAATCTATAAATTGAGAGATGAAATAGATAAATACAATTCTCCTGATAATAACACAGAGATTCCTAACAATCAGTATAATAAAAACAAGGTCCGTGATGATTTTCGTAATATGCTTATTAACAATTTGTTTATTTCGGAGTTAGAAGCAACGGATTTAGAAATAGGTATATTTAATTGTACGATTGATTATGCTAATACTAATAAAATACAATTGTCATGGAAATGCTCGTTGTTCTTAGATACATATATTAATATATCACGAAGCATTTATTCCAATCTTAAATCCAACAGTTATATTGGAAATCAAGATTTATATAAGAGAATGGTTGAGAAAAAAGAGTTCGTACCACATATGCTTCCGTACATGCAGTGTCATAATGTATTTCCTGAGAGATGGAACGATATTATCAATAAAAATAATTTGCGCCTCAAAGAAGCTTACGAGTTCAATATTGTTGCAATGTCTGATATGATAACTTGCATGAGATGCAAGAGTAAGAAGGTTAGCTATTATGAACTCCAGACGCGCTCTGGCGATGAAGCATCAACCCTATTTATGGAATGTCTTATTTGCGGAAAGAAATGGAAACAGTAATGGGGTGTATCTGATATATATTTATTGTTCTGTATTTATTATTCTGTATTCAAAGCATTCTTTTAGGATATAAAAGGCAATTCCTATATATATTTTTGACTCATCATTATCTACAATTTCCCTGATAACATTATAATATTTTTTATTTAATATATAATGCTGAATAGCATTCTGTATCCCATATTTATATATAATCTCTTCAATATCTTTCTTTTCATAGAATGGTAATTGTATATGATTATAGATATATTTCTCAGTATTAAAAATGAGGACTCTTCTATCATATGATGTAATATATTTAATCTTACTATATATATCAGATGCTACGACATTGTCGGGCTTTGTTAAGATTATTTTGTATTTATATTCCTTTTCTGATATTTCTGATTTTTCTGATGTTTCTGACATTTAGTAATAATATATTTTTATTTTTATATCAATATCATAGAGGGCGAACCTCTCCAATGAGGTTTTATAGTAGGACTATCGCATTTCATATTATATTATCAACTGTAATAAGAAGTATTGATATGCATCCTAAAATGATACCTAATATTCCCTGATAATTTATATTGAAGTATTTATTATAATACAATGTTATGAGCAATAGCAATATAATTTCATAAACTGCAAATGTTCTATAATAAGCAGGGTTAGGGGATATCTTGATAATATAGAAGCCTATTAGTGATACGACAAATAATATTATAGAATATATGTAATATTTTGGCTTACTTATTATCTCTACTATATTTTTATCATTACTATAAAAATATAGGAAATATATCAAACTTATAAGGCCTACAATTATATTAATTATAACTGGAAATATATATTTTGGGGCATCATCATATTTTATGAAAAGTATGAATCCAACAATTATGGTACTCCTTAAAATAGACAAATATACCCACTCCTCCATCTTCCCTTCTTTATTCTTATACAAACACAAAAATTATTCGAGTATTCCATTAAGGGCTCCATTAAGGGCTCCTTATTGGTCCTCTGGTCATCAATACTTCAAATATTTTTAGTTCAAGAACAGTTCATGTGATACTAGAAAGTTAATATTTTTCAATTCAATTTGAGTACATCTCTCGATTTTTTAAAAAGTTTCAAAAGTTTTTTAGAAATTACAAAATAAATAGAAAGATGTACTCAAATTATAATTTCCAATTTTTTAGAAAAATCTGGTCTCTTTTTAAGACATCATTGATAATAATATTGTATAATAAGCCCCCCTTTTCAATAGCATTATATGACTTAGCACTCAATATATTTATTATATTGAAATGATATTGTGTAGTCATATTGGTTGGAATAAATATTTAACATTTTTGCAACACATTTATAAAAATTGATTGTGTATAAAAGTTAATTATACACTTAGAATGTCCAAGAGCTCTTCTTCTGCTGCTGCTGCTACTGCCGCCGCCACTCAGATTGTCAAGGTAAGCGACTCTATCCAGCTATCTTACAATGCATATGATACAGATGTAGTATATACGACAGATATGATTAATGTCAGCTTCAAGGTTTCATTTGGCAAGGGGAATGATAGTGCGCTGTATAAAAACGAATCAGACCTCAAACAATTTAACAAGAGTTATGAGATTGAAACTCTTGAGACTGACGATGCTGAAAGCTATTATGTAATTACCGAAGAAGGTCCTATTGTAATCAAAATTGAAAACCCAGACATTTATTCGAGGTATAATAATAATTGCGATTATGCTCTCGGTTTCGCGGTTGATTTTGATGAACCTGATTATCTCGAGGAAAGTCATATTACGCCATTCAACATTGATAGGGACGGTGTAATGTGGTCTATTCCTATTCAAGAACCTTGGAAGCCGAATAGCAGTGTATTTTATCAGAATGGAAAGGCAAAATATCAATGGACGACTTCAAGGATTAAGGCGATGGGCGAAGAGCTTACTGGGGATGATAAAGAGCTTGGTATTGAAAAAACTTCAGAAAATACCGGGATGATGTATCTTACCTTTATGGTTCTCAGTAAAGAGAAAGAGATTGTTCAGGAAAAAGAAATTACGCGTAGTTGCAGTATGCGTAGTGGCGGTATGCGTGGCGGCGACGGCGGAGTTACTCGTAGCATTACTCGTAATATTGGGGAGGGTAGCGTAGCTGGAAGAGTAGGGTATGGCAATAGTGCTTCTACATCATCTGTCGCAAGCACTTTTAAATACGCTAAACATACTAAGAGGTATGTCGTCCCTGTACGTATCAGGATTTCAAAGGATTCATCTGTAAGTGATGTTAATTGTTCCAAAACTCTTGTGGGAGCTGAAAATAATATGAAGAGGAAGACAGTCACGGTAGCCCCCTTCCTTCCTTAAATATTAAACTCTCTATTATAGTGATATAGATATGTATTTTGTATTATGTATTTTTTATTTTTGAGAGGCATAAATATGCATATATATTATGACTTTGGTAATGTGATTGCGATTAAATATAGATAATTATATAAAAATTATAAAACTCATGTATATTATTTATTATATAATAATAATTTAATAATAATAAATTATAATGAATTGTATTTTTGTCTGTGTATTTAACCAAGAAAAATATGTTGATATGTTTTTCCTTTTGCTAGAAAGTATACTTATTTATGGTAATCTAGATGATAATACGCAGATATTATTATATACATCTACGCCATTTATGAATATAATAAAACAAAGCCATTTATTTAGCGAAAAAATAAAGTTTGAAATAAATGATACATATAACAATATAGATAAGGCATGTAAGGCAAGATTAGATTTATTCAATTTAGCATCTATAATAAACTATAATAAAATACTTTATTTAGATACAGATATTTTAGTCAAAGATAATATAAACAAGGTATTTGATGTATGCAAAGAAGATGTATTATATGCATTAGAAGAAGGAGAAATAGATAGTGATACCAATTTTTGGGGGAAATCGCTATTTGGAAATGAACTACATAATTACGAAGACAAAAAAGGATTTACGAGCGGTATGCTGTTGTTTAAAAATTGCGAAAAAATCAGATATTTATTTAATAAAATAAATGAAGATATTGTTAACCGACCTTATTATAATAGTTTTCACGACCAACCATATATAGTATATAATGCTTTTAAGTATAATTTATATAATAATAAGATTTTAAAATCTGTTGTTGTGAATAATGATAATAATATTCATAGCGACAAGGTTGTACATCATTTTTCAGGAGGACCAGGTATTTATGCTCACAAAATATATGATATGACTATTTTTTTGAATAATATAAAGGATTTCACAATAAATAATAATATCAATAAAACAAAAGAGTATATTGATAGTAATTTATTACCTATTATTCATAATTGTGGCGAATTATTAGAAGGTAATATATTTATGATGCATCATACAACTAATTATACAGATGTATTTTTAAATAAATCAAAGAATATTAGTAATATGGTATTAAATAATAATATAAAAAATGTGATGGAAATCGGGTTTAATTCTGGTTTCTCTGCATTGTTAATGCTTATAAGTAATCCAAATATTCACGTATCTTGCTTTGATTTAGGCGAGCATATATATACAATCCCTTGTTATGAAAAATTAAAGAAAACATTTGGCAATAGAATCAATATAACAATTGGCGATAGCACAAAAACATTACAACATATTAATGAGAAATACGATTTAATACATATAGATGGAGGGCACAGTATAGAAGTTGCCGAGAGCGATATTATCAATTCATATAGATTATCTAAACCAAAAACAATATTAATTATGGATGACTATGACTTTCCAAATTTACATAATATATGGGATAGTTATATTGTCAAATATAACTTGAAAAAATTACATATAAATGTTTATGATTCTCCACATCACGATATTAAATATGTGTAAATTAAAAAATTGATTTAAGATTTAAAAATTATTATAAATAAAGGTGAATATGTCTTCTTCTATTGCTAGCAAAATCAGTATCAAGGATAAGCTTGATATCACATATAATATCCTCAATATTATTGTCAAAAGCAACAAAAATCTCGCGGGAAATAAATATAGTAAAAAAAAAGATTCCTCTGAACAAGAAGCACACAAATATAGTAGAACTAGAAGCCCACAATTCTTCTGTACTAATTTCTGCGGCGGCAATATAAATGATTGTAGCTGTTTGCATAGGTCGTATTAAGTAGATTATTGCTATATTCTATATATTTAGCTTTTTATGGACGGTTTCTATGGCTCCTTCAATCCATGCTTGACGTTCACTGTATGTTTCTCCCAATATATAGATATCTTTTGGAATAAATATATCGTCTATTTTTTCCTGTATTTTTTTTGTATTTACTCCAACATTCCACATATGGTCACCGGCTTTCCAGAAATGCATAGTAATCCATTCAGGCTCCTTAATATTTTTTTCAGGAAACATCTCATTCAATATTTTCGTCAAATATTTTTTGACATCCCTCTCGTTTTTAAAAGCATTCCAAAAGTCAGCATTATATCTGTCGCTATAACTAATTTGTATTAAGCCACTGTTATAATCAACAGGAATAATAAACTGCAATTTATTTTGCGTAAGTATCTTGGGCATATCTTTAAACCAGACATCTTTATATTTAGCAAATATTCTCAATAAATGTCCGTCGCTAACGGTATTAAAAATACTCTCGTATTTCTTAAAATACTCAATATTCATATAATCGCCTCTTTTAATTGTTAGATATAGCTTGGAATAGCTATATTTACTTCCACTAACCTTTACATATTTATTATCACATACATCTTCAAGAATTGACGAAAAATTAACAGATACGCCAGCATTCAATATATATTTATAAAGAACATCACATAGTATATGTATTCCATCGCGTAATACGAAAAAATCATTATTGCGAATATCAAAATCTTTTCTTAATGTCAGGAGGCCATTATAAGCATTCATATCATACATCTCGCCAATATATCCAAGAGATATCTTGAGCAACTCAACATCATTCGTACTCAATATTAGAGAAAAATAGTTATGCAAATTATATAAAAACGGGTCATATTTATTGCCATTCAATTTCTTTTCAATTGCATATCTCCATAATTCGTTGAGGCTTTTGAAATTAGATTTATAATGGCTAATGAGTTCTGCTTCATTCATCAAGCGTCCTTCAACAAAATAATTCGTATTTTTTCCAATATTTATTATTTGGTCTTGGAGTTTAAAATCCTTGATTATCTTCATAACATATTTATGCTTCTTTCCTAATCTCCCTGCGCCTACTGAATATCTAAAGCCTTTATGTTCATTTGTATAAATACGTCCACCTATCCTCTCAGAACCTTCGAATATAACTATATCAGTAGCAGAAACCCCTTTTAATATCAATTGATATGCCAAATATAACCCAGTAATACCTGCACCAATTATAATATGCTTCCCACTCTTCATTAACTATCTACTCTTCCTACTATTTCTTATTATATAATTATAATGGCTGGGAGAGACCGCCACAACGCGGGCTATTGAGAGGCTATTGAACTATTTGTGATACCAATATGATGTATTAAAAAGACACTTGATATTTCTAAAATTTGAAAATTATAATTTGAGTACATCTTTCTGTTTTTTCAAAAGTTTCAAAAGTTTTTTGGAAATTACAAAATAAATCAAGAGATGTACTCAAAATTGAATTGAAAAAAAATAGAATATTCCAGTTTCAAGAACTGAGGTAATCTAAGTATTTTTATAATAATGTGTGAACCCGCCCCAACGCGGGCTATTGAGAAGGGGCGGATGCTGGCGTTATCGTGCGTATACTAGGCATACTACGTCTTTTCGCATACTCTTTTCGTATTCAGGAGTAATTTCTTTAAGCTTAGTTTCTCGTATATCATCGTATTCGTATGTTTTGCCATTTCTCTTTAAAAGCGCTGTATAATGCCCTGATTCTACTGTTTCTCCTTTATGTAATATTATAGACCTCAGTTTAAGCTCCTTTTTATCTCCTGATATTTTTATAGTATTAGGATAGGCAATTTTAGTCGCCAGCTTCGTTTCATCGCCAATATTTCTATATATTTCTATTATCAATACACCATTCGTTTTTAATATGTTATATTCCTTTTCATAGTATTTTATTAGCTTTCCCTTGGAGTTTTTATAATAATTATTGCTATCAAAATCATATCTGTCAAGGCGATTTGGTATAAGCGTTGATATGTCAAGCTTGGACTTTCCCATTAAATAGAATGAAGATATCTCTTGTATCATATTCTTCTTATACTTATTATCGCCATCATGAATCTTAACATTAATATTGAAATTAAATATCTTATCAAAATAAGTTATTAGCTCAAATATATCAATCTGCTGCGTCAACCAATTATCCCTGTTATTAAAAAAGATTCTATTGTTTCCATTAATTTTCACAAGCTCTCTATAATATTTCTCTAAATATTTTCTTATCATATTACATTGTTTATTTTCTATATCCTCATTTTTATTGATATATTTGTAGATATAATATAATTCGGTCTGAATCCTTTGAGCATATTTGTGTTCTAATGTATGTTTAGTTCTAAAAAACATATTATATATTACTCTATTCTTAAAATGAAATAGTGCTACCAAGAGGCTATCAATAAAACAGCTGTTATTTTCATTGCTTATGTTAATATCTTTATTATCCTTCAATATTTTAGTGCCTATTTTACCCTTTTTGCTTACGCACCTATTAGTAAGGGGATTCAATATTTTCTCACTGGGACAATCCTTCATATTCTAATAATTATCTATTATTATAACATATATAAATAATAAATGACATAATATCTTATATCCTATACATACCCCATATCTATGTTTTATAAAAATGAAGAAGGCTATATTAATCTATTGAAAGATACTTTGGATGGCGAGTTTAAAAATACGAGAAATGGCAATGTGTTCTCGCGTTTTGGGTGTATGATTAAGTTTGATAATATTTCTACCAGCTTTCCTTTGATAACAAGCAAAAAAGTATTTTTTAGAGGAATTGTTGAAGAATTATTGTGGTTTCTCAAAGGCTCTACAAATGCTAATGAACTTAAAGAAAAAAATGTTAATATTTGGAACGGCAATTCAACCCGCGAATATTTAGATAGTGTGGGGCTACAAGATTATGAAGAGGGAGAATTGGGACCTGTCTATGGATGGCAATGGCGCATGTTCGGCAAAAAATACACTCCTAATAAACTTAAAGATAGTCACGAAGAAGAATCCAGCGAATCTCATGTGTCTGTCTCTGCTTTGGGAGGGGCAGACCAAGTAAAATATGTAATTTCGGAATTGCTTATGGAAAATAGTAGGCGCGCAGTATTGTCTGCATGGAATCCCGTAGATTTAAATATTATGGCATTGCCGCCCTGTCATATTTTATATATCTTTAATAAAACAAAAGATGGGCTGTGTTGTCATCTTACTATGAGAAGCTCTGATTTATTCTTAGGCCTCCCTTTTAATATTGCGAGTTGTGCATTATTGACGCAAATAATTGCGCATTTATTACATATGAAATCTTCTGAAATCTGCTTGTCATTATGTGATGCTCATATCTATGAAGAACATATTGAACAAGTTAAAAAACAAATAGATTTGGATATATATGAGAGGCCTCGTGTTATTATTGAAAAGGCCGCTCCATCAATTGAATCATCAGTAGATGATAAAATAAAATGGATAGAATCCTTGACATATAGCGATTTTACTTTAATTGATTACAAATCACACAACAAACTCCCTGCAATTATGAAATGAACATTTGGCGAACCGCTCTCCATTTTTTAAACTTGTCATTATAGGTACAGACAAACTTGAGAACTGTCATGGCATTCTTATCTCTAAAAGCAGTTCGCAATATTTTACTATCATTCATTGTTTGAACAAGTGCAATTCCAATAGATTTATCATTCACATTTTCTGTTTCATAAATATCATATATATCAGGTTCAAGAGTTTTCATCAAGAATAATACTTTATCACCTGTTGCTACTGAAACCTCTGTGTTTTTTCTATCTGGTTCTATTTCAGGGATTGTATCAATTATACTGCAATTATCAATCTGAATGTTGTGGTTTTCAATCGTTTTAAACTCGGTAATATCCTTCGTTTTTCTTACTACATCAATAACATTAGTTTCATCAAAATTATAGAGCTTAGGCTTATATTTCAAATCATATGGCCAAATATAGATGCCTCTGCAAGTATAATTGAGGCTATTGGAGAGCTTATGCAATTCGGCAATAGACTCTTTGTACATGTTGAAATAGCATTTAACCTTATAATTACATACATCAATAGTGCTATCGGGAGTATATTGGGTTTCCAACATATTATAAATAATATTTAGCCTGTCGGGCAATGTTTTATTATTCAAATATTTGCCTTCATAACATACAATGTCATTAATTAAGAATGTCCAAGTATTATCCTTACACTTCACCATCTCTCCGTCAAGAAGTGTATTTTTAAACAGCTTTTTATCAAATAATCCTCTGCCAAATATAATGCGCGGTCTTTGATATCCAGGGTGTATCTTTTTATCTATATAATACATCGTTTCAATATCATTATATAGAGTAAAATAAAGATAGTATCTATTACCATTTGAGCGCAAATTCATAAGATGATTAGTAGTTACAACATTAACATTTGTATTATCAAGATTATGATGATGCCTTTGTAATATCTTGATTTTGTACAAGGTACTCAAATCACTCAATATATCATCTTTATGCTCGTTGCTCTTAATATTTAGCGCTATCCTGTTAGAAAAACTAATAATCCCCTGCATCTGTTTTAAATATTAATATCGATATATTTATATATCATTTTTTTGTAATATATCATTTTTATTCTTCAATATTATATTTTATACATATATATTATAGAATTATTGAGATGTTAGTATATGATCCTGTCAATTTAGAGAATATACCGGTTGATGATTACCTTGATAATGATGCTAATAATATAGTTATCATTTTAAATAAGAAGGCTTATGGTGTTAATAAGGCATTATTTATGTTTAATAATGAAATGAAAAGATGTATTATAGCTAATAATGCGTTGCTAAAGAAGAAGACTTATGATGACCCAGAGACATTCTATAATATAGGGTATTTTATAGGTAAAAGGGTTATTGTTAACCAGAATACATTAAATGATGCCCTGAAAGAACACAGGATTATAGAGCTAACTTCAAAAACCTCGGGAGATACTTATATTAATAAGGAGTTATTGGAATTAACAACAATAGGCATCCTAAAACCACCATCTAAAAGTTCAATAGGAAAAGTTAATTTTAAACACGCCTACGAAGATGTGTATTTTGATGAACTAATGTCTTCTATTTTGAAAGAATATAGTTTGGAAATGTACTATTATATTAATAAAAGTTTAATAAATCCCGAATTATATAACCAACAATATAATAATAATCAACCGCTAAACTATGAATTAATTGAACTATTAAAAAAAAATTCAAAAAGTATAAAAAAGTTTAATAACATTGACTTTAAAAATGCAGTAGATAAAATAGTTATTAAAATAGATAAGGGTTTTATTGAAGCTGCGCCACGATATGAAAATACATATATTCATAAAGTTTTTTATAGAGGAATGAAGGAAAAATATATTAATACAAATGGTGGCGAATTAGAAAATATAGGCGATACAGCATTAATTCTTAATTATACATCTGTCTCTTCTGAATATGATGCTGCTAAAAATTTTGCTATGTCGGGATCAAAAGCAATTATTTATAAAATATATCTCGAAGAAGGATTGCCTTTTATAAATATGGTATCAAATGCGGTTTTTGAAGATGAAAAAGAATATTTATTGCCGCGAAATATAATTTTTGAACTTATAAGTAAGCAAGGAAAAGAATACACTATTTTAGCGAAACCCTTTAAAAAAGACCAGTTTGCTATTAAAACTGGTTGTATTCCATTAGACCTTTATGATATCACACCCGCTACGCTTGCTACGCTCACAGAGCTGTCCTCCAAGATATCTTCTTTAAAATCTAAAAAATTGTCATCATCACCTCTAAAAGTAAAGTCAAAAGCTGATTCGGGAAAAATCAAAGACAATGTTAAATATGTTAAATCAAAGAGATGTCCCAATGGAACGGTAAGAAATAAGATAACAAAGGAATGCGTCCCTAAACAGAATATCAAGCCCGAGCCAAAAGCTAAGGCAAAGGCTAAGCCAAAAGCTAAGGCAAAGGCTAAGCCCGAGGCTAAGCCAAAAGCCAAATTGGGGCGTTGCCCGAAGGGAACTCGTCGTAATCCTAAAACATTACAGTGTGAAGCCAAGCTATAATAATTTTTATCAGCCTTATTTTTTGTAATATTATATATTTATGTATGTATATTATAGAATTATTGAGATGTTAGTATATGACCCTATCAATTTAGAGAATATACCAGTTGCGGATTACCTTGATAATGATGCTAATAACATAGTTATAATTTATAATAATAAAGCTTATGGTGTTAATAAGTCCCTTTTTATGTTTAATAATGAAATGAAGAGATGTATTATAGCCAATAATGCTTTGCTTAAAAAGGCTACTTATGATAACCCAGATACCTTCTATAATATAGGATATTTTATAGGGAAAAAAGTCATTGTTAATTTTAATACATTAAACGATGTCTTGAAAGAGCACAGGGTTATTGAGCTAACTTCAAAAACCTCAGGAGATACTTATATAAATAAGGAGTTATTAGAATTAACAACGATAGGCATCCTAAAACCACCGTCTAAAAAATCCGTAGGAAAAGTTAATTTTAAACACGCATATGAAGATGTATATTTTGATGAATTAATGTCTAAAATATTACACGAATATAGTGGTTCATTATATTCGCAAATAAATTACAATTTATTAAATCCTGAACATTATAATAATGATAAACCATTAGAATATTATTATAAAAATTTATTATTTAATGTTTTACAAATTTCAAATAAAGATAACCTTAAAAACATAGATTTTAAAAAGGGTTTAGATAAAGCGATTGCTAATATAGACAGGGGGTTTATTGAAGCCGCACCACGATATGAAAAAACATATGTTCATAAAGTATTTTATAGAGGAATGAAGGAAAAATATATTAATACAAACGGTGGCGAATTAGAAAATATAGGTGATATGGCAATAATTAAGAATTATACTTCCGTATCTTCTAATAAATCTGTTGCTAAGTTTTTTGCAGGCAATTTAGTCGGTAAAGTAACACCTATTTATATAATATATCTTGAAGAAGGATTGCCTTTTATAAATATGGTATCAACCGCAAAAATTAAAAAGGAAAAAGAATACTTGCTACCTCGTAATATAATATTTGAACTTATAAGTAAAAAAGGAAGAGAATATACCGTATTAGCGAGACCCTTTAAAAAAGACCAGTTCTCTATTAGAACCGGTTGTTTCCCATTAGATACTTACGATATCCAGCCTGTCTCGCCTACTACACTTGCTACGCATGCGCTACCTGCTAATATATCAGCTAAGAAATCTATACAATCACATGCAAAATCAAAGACAAAATCAAATATAGATTCGGGTAAAAGCAAAAAAGATAATGTTAAACCTGTTAAATCAAAGAGATGCACTAAGGGAATGGTGCGAAATAAGATAACAAACGAATGTGTGCCTAAACCCGAGCCAAAAGCCAAAATGGGGCGTTGTCCTAAGGGAACTCGTCGCAATCCTAAAACATTAAACTGCGACGCTAAGCAAGGCTAACTTTTAGTAAATCTAATTATAACTCAGTTTTTTATAATATATATTAATAAAGTATCTATATTATAGAATTGCATAAAGGAATATGTTAGTATATGACCCTATCAATTTAGAGAATATACCAGTTGCGGATTACCTTGATAATGACGCTAATAACATAGTTATCATATATAATAATAAGGCTTATGGTGTTAATAAAGCGCTATTTATGTTTAATAATGAAATGAAGAGATGCATTATAGCTAATAACGCTTTGCTTAAAAAGGCTACTTATGATAACCCAGATACCTTCTATAATATAGGATATTTTATAGGGAAAAAGGCTATTGTGAACCAGAATACATTAAATAATGTCTTAAAAGAACACAGGATTATCGAGCTAACTTCAAAAACCTCAGGATATACTTATATAAATAAGGAGTTATTGGAATTAACAACAATAGGCTTAATAAAACCTTCTTCTAAAAAATCAGTAGGAAAATTTAACTTTCAATACGCGTATGAAGATGTGTATTTTGATGAATTAATATCTTTAATCTTAAAACAATATAGTTTGTCTATGTATTTTTATATAAATAAATGTTTGTTAAATTCCAAATTATATAATAATGATAAACCGCTAAAAAAAGAATTAGCCGAAATATTAAAAAATGATTTTCCAAAGAGCAAGGTATTTAAGAACATAGATTTTAAAAATCATATAGATAATATAATTACTAAAATAGATAAGGGTTTTATTGAAGCCGCGCCACGATATGAAAAAACATATATTCATAAAGTTTTCTACAGAGGAATGAAAGGAAAATATATTAATATAAATGGTAATGAATTAGAAAATATAGGCGATACAGCGCTTATCAAGACTTATATATCTGTTTCAGCTGACTATGCCACCGCTAAAAACTTTGCCCCACCAGGAGGAAAAGCTGCTATTTATATAATATATCTGGAAGAAGGATTGCCTTTTATCAATATGGTATCAAATGCGGTATTTAAAAATGAAAGAGAATATATATTACCGCGAAATATAATTTTTGAACTTATAAGTAAAAACGGAAATGAATATACTGTATTAGCAAAACCATTTAAACCAGACCAATTCGCCATTAAAACAGGGTGTTTCCCATTAGACTTTTACGATATCAAGCCTGCGTCGCCTTCCAAGATATCTCTACCATCACCTGCAAAATTAAAGACAAAATCTAATATAGATTCGGGTAAAAGTAAAGGAAAAAACAATATTATACCTGTTAAATCAAAGAGATGTCCTAACGGAATGGTGCGAAATAAAATAACAAAAAAATGCGTCCCTAAACAAACTATAAAGCAAAAGGCAAAGCCTAAGTCGCCGAAGTCTAAATTGGGGCGTTGTCCTAAGGGAACTCGTCGTAATCCTAAAACATTACTATGTGAAGCCAAGCTTTAAATAATTATAATATAACAGCTTATTTTTGTAAAACTATATAATTATAATTATATATTATATAACAATATAATGTTTGACAATCTTCTATATATTTTCTCAAAAGATACAATTGATTCCGCTAGCGTTGATAATAATTATTATGTCAGAGAGGTTGATAAGCTCAATAAGACGTTGCTTCAAAAAAACAGCGAACTACAGCTTTTACAGCGCAAATATAACAAGCTACTCAATCATTGCATAGAGAACGAATTGGCCTCTAAATTGAACAATAAAAAACGCATAGAATCAATAATAATTCAAGACATCCAAGATTCCAGCAAATCCCTTGATACGCCTGACGCAGCTGACGCAGCCGATGTAGCTGACAGACCAGATAGTCCCAATTATTCAGGAGATGCCGTAGGAGATGCGATATATATCCGTGAAAATAATAAATATGTTAGCGATAACGACGAGTATGAGAAGATATAGAAATGAAGTATTTATTTTTGTATAATTTTCATAACACTATCAAGTTTTTTTTCTATTGAAATAATGTTGCTTTCCAATAATGAAAGTATCGTATCATATTTATTATTTTTTTCAATATAGCTATCTATCATTTCCCTCTCAATATTATATTTATTTGACAAATTATCTATATCCGTATTACCATTCTTATATTCTGGGTATATAATAAGTGATATTGCGCGGCATTTAATAGCAACAAGAGTTCTTTTGTGTTCTAATGCTATGTATTCATATGTTTTCTTCTCAGCAATTTCTTGGATAAGTTTAGCATCTTCTTCTGGTTTCCATTTAGTATAAGTACAATTAGTTTCTTCATTATTCATTACATTCATTTTTTCAATATATTTTTCAATAGCAATCTTTTCTATATTATATTCTCGCGACAAATCATCTATGTTTGTATCGCCCTGATTATATCTGAAATATATAATACTTGATATTACCCGCGATCTAATAGCTCCAAGAGTTCTTTTGTGTATCAATGCTATTTCTTTATAAGTTTTCTTCTCGGCAATTTCTTTAATCAATTGCAAATCTTCTTTTAGTGTCCATTTGTTATAGGAACAGCTAGTGAGTTCATTATTTTTTAATGTAGAAATATAACTATACATTTGCATATTAACAATATACACATATATGAATGTCATTTTTTATACAATGATATAACGAGTATGAGAAGATATAGATATAAATAATTAGCTTATTAATAATGTATGTATGAGCTTCAATGTCTGAGGGAACTATATGATGAATGGTTTGGTAATAAGGATTATTGGTTTTCTAAAAATAGCAAGATAGATGTATATTTATGCGACAAGTACTATAAATACATAGAGATTACCGAGAATATTTATGAGAATTATAAAAATAATCAGTATTATTATGAAGATAAGACAATAATAGCATGTATTGTATTATTAGACCAGATATCAAGGCATTTTAAGAGAGTTTATGATACTAATATAGATATAATTGAGTTTTCCAGAAAAGCTATAAACTTCTCTAACATACTATTATTACACGATGGATGTCGGGACAATAGATTTACTATAGACGAATTGAGTTTTATATATTTGCCGTATAGGCATTTGAAGGATATTGACAAAATATATGAAATTATTGGTATATATATTAAGCTATATGAAAAGGCTGGCACAGAAGATAAATTGAAATGCCGAAGATATCTTCAAGCCACGCTTAATAATATTTATAAAGATATCAATCTATTATCTATGAAAAACAGCATACGTGTAAAATCCTGGGGTGATATCAATAAGGATATATTAGACCCAAGATGTCTTGAAGATAGCAAAATTGCTGCCGTTGTATGTCCAATTATTCACGAAAATATGCGGAATGAAATAGATAAACTCAAAGATGGCTCTACGATTATCGTGTCATTATCTGGGGGTGTTGATAGTATGGTAGCCTTGTATTTATGTAAGTATATTAAAGATACTTATAATCCTCGTAAAATTAAGAATATAATTGCCATTCATATAAACTATAATAATCGCAAGCATTCGGGAGATGAATTGGATTTCGTAAATTATTACTGTAATAAATTGGGAGTCAAATTGTATTTTAGGACTATCAAAGAAATCTCTCGCAATAATTGTTTACACAACGGCTTACGTGATTTATACGAGGATATTACAAAAAATATAAGATATGATATGTATCGCTTGAATATCAAGAATGATAGCACATATATTTTACTAGGACACAACAGAGACGACTGTTTTGAAAATGTAATAACAAATATTTCAAATAAAAGCAATTACAACAATCTTTGCGGTATGGAGGTACTTAAAGAAATCGAAGGAATGCTTTTTTGGCGGCCATTGTTGAATATAGAAAAGAGGCATATTATTGATTGCGCAAATATCAATAAGATACCCTATCTATATGATAGTACTCCTGCGTGGTCTGTTCGTGGGAAAATTAGAGACGCTGTAAGACCTTCATTATTACTTCTCAAAAACAACGAAGGAATAGAGGACAATTCTATGATAGATTCATTCTTTTATTTGAGAGATTATATAGCAAATACACAAGATATTTTCAATGAGCTAATAATAAACAATTTGATATCTAAAATAAAATATACGGACGTTGAGAATACTCGCAAATATATTGCAGAATACAGCAAAACAGAATTGTCATCGCTAAAATATATAGTAATCACCAAAATATTCTTCACCAAATTAAATATTAGATATTCCCATAAGGCCATTAAAGACTTTTGTGAATACATTGCAACCCTTGCGACTATCGGGAATGCTCAGAAAGGTCGCAAGTTCATACTAAGCAAATCATGTATAATAGATATAAAAATAAATGGCAAAAATAATAATTATTATAATATTATAATAACATAATAAAATGATAGGATACTATTTCATTCAAAATAAATATATATTTGTGGGTAATAAGGACAAGGATACTGATATAAATGGAAATGATAAATATGCAAAGGAAATGTCAGTCCCTTTGGTCCCACCCATTCCTCCCGCTGCTCCCGCTGCTCCACAAGTATCAGGCATTATAATAAAAGAATCTTTTGAAACAAAGGAGGATGAGAATGAAAACTTAATTCACAATAATAAAAACAAAGGAACTAATATTACTATGACATATAAAAAACTATTGAAATATATTTTTTGACATCTTGATGTAATTATATTAGCTAGTATTAGTATATAAGCGAGTATTGCTAGCATATAGAGGAATCTTGTTTTCAAAGGGATAATATAGGGCACGAAATGAGTTTTTGATAGTATCTAAAACGCTCGGTCTATCTTTTTTACTTTCAAATAATTTATATTTGTAAATATTATCATAGTCAGAATAATCTGCATAATATGTCGGGTAAGTATTATTGGCCGGATATAGAGGATAGATAGGGTTAATGGGATTGATTGGGTAAATAGGCCTGGGAACTATGGTATTCGCGATAGCTGGAAGAAAATTAGTAAATGCAATAGAAACTGTTAAGAGCGACATAGAAGACAATAATGTATATCTAAACATCGATAATATTAATAATATATTATATATTGTGCCATTTCTTTATATTCTTTCGTCATCATTATTGATTTTCCGAGAGTTTAAGAGATTTATTGTCTTTTAAGAAGCAGGCAGGGACATTAGCTATTGGCAAGTCGGTTTTTTGAAGTTTCACGCTGTAATCATATATTTCATTATAATTATTATTAGGGTCTTTATTATCTGCCATATCATCTACATATACTTTCTCTAATTCACTATCAAAAGTACTATTTTTTATGAAAGGCCTTATTATTTCTACTTCAAAATTATCATTATCTTTCATCAATTTACCCTTGTCTTTATCATTGTATAGCAATATGTTGTTTTTATTAACATAATCGATGTCGTTTTTATTAGTCATTTTCTTAAAATCCTCATTATATAAATTGACAAGCTTTGGAGGTGCAGGATTATTTTTTTTATTTTCAAGAGAATTATTCATATTATTAGTAATGTTTGAATATTCTGAATTATTTGTAGACTGTGCATGTTGTCCAACATCTTGTTCGCCATTTTGATTAGGTATTAAAATATACTGTTTATTATACATAAAATAATTGATATAATAGGCAATAGACATTATTAATATAGCAATCAGAAATACCCAAAGTATAGCTTCCATAGAATTGTCTTCTTCCATTATATTATTACTTTATTACTATATTACATTAATATTTTTAATCATATTCATCGTTATTCGTCATTATTCGTCATTATTCGTCATCGTCATTAATAAACATTGGCTTCTTTGCTCCTTTGGTACTGCTGGCACAACAGGCACCAGCATCGTCTGCGTCGTCTGTGTCCCCATTGTCTATTTCTATTTTTTCATTATCTTGATAATATGATATTTTGTATTTATTATTAATATAGAATCTCACGCGGGCTCCTGTTTTTCTATGGAATACTGAGAACTCGTCTGAAATATCAATGCATAGCGGAATATATTTTCTGTCTTCTGGACGTTCTCTCAAAATACGCCCAATAGATTGCTGGATATCTGAAATAGGAGATGCAAATATTACAGTATTCAGCGTTGGTACATTGAAGCCCTCAGAAGCTAATTGAAAAGTTGCCAAAATAATTTGTTTTCCAGATGATACATTCAACTGCTCTTGCTTCATTCCACCAACATAATATCCGTAGTCCTTATTAGCTATATTTTTATCTACTATGTAATCTTCAATTGATTTCAATTGATTCCTTCTTTCGCTCAATATAAGCACCCTTCTATCTGGCTCATTTTTCAGTATTTCTATTAAAATAGAGATAATATATTCAGTTCGTGGTTTATAAGAGCATATATTGTTAATCATTGCTGCGATATTCTCTTTACCATTCCACATTTTCTTGATAGCTGAATATTCTATATCAGGAACATAATATTTATGAATATTTACAATTACATCTGTATATTCCTTGTTTTTAACAGAATACACAGAGCCGCCGATATAATATTCAAATACTTTGCGCATTCCATCCTTGCGATTTAGTGTGGCAGATAATCCAAGAATTATAGGAGTATTTAGTTTCTTAAATGCCCTACAAAATACCTGAGCGCCCGTATGATGTACTTCGTCTATTATTACAAAGCCTATATCTTCAAATATTTTGCTATCATAATCTCTCATAGCAAGAGATTGTAGGGATGCTATAATAAAATCTTTATTTTCAACATCTACCTTGTTCTGCTTAATGATTCCTATGGATGCCGCAGGAGCGAACTCTTTTACAGTTTCGATAAATTGCTGATTCAAGAAATCTTTGTGACTAATAAACATCGTTTTTTTCTTCAAAGCACATGCAATATATAAACTCATAATTGTTTTGCCAAAACCACATGGTACAGAAATAATACCACCCATTTTGCGAGGATTTCTTGCAGCTTCTAAAAAATTATTAACAGGCTCCATCTGCGCTTCTCTCAATTTTCCAACAAACCCAACAGATATATCAGCACCGGCTCCACCTGCACCGGACAATTTTAGAACTTTTGGAACACCGTAATTAACTAAACCGTAATATCTGGGAATATAGATTCGCTTCTCAGTTTCTCTATATAGTTCAAAAACAACTTCGTCGGCATCTTTGTTATTCCCCATATCAAAATTAACTTTTGGCTTCATTGTCAGCTCTTTTTTAATTTTTTCAATTTCTTCAGGTTTTAAAGATGTTTTTGATATACTATATCCATTAGTTGATAACATTATTATAATACATATAATAATATATATCATTTTTTTATATGAATTATAATAGGAATATAACAATAAATGTATATCAACACATTTAGATTATTAGCATTCATTATATTGTTTGCTGTTATAATTATTGTTGAAATACCTTTTAAAAAATTATTTAAAGACCCTACAATGCAATTGTATATTGCAGTTATATGTATAGCAATTCTCATGTTATTAGATAATATAACAGGGTTCATATTAACAATTGCAATCCTAATCATATATTTTAGAGTTTATACAAATGAAATAAAAATGAAAAGGGACCGTGAAAATATGCAAGACATGAATGACAACAAAGAAGAAAAAAACGCATCTGTTACGAAAGCTAAAAAAGAGAAAGAACATACAGTAGACCCTCAAAAGACAGTCGATAATAAACCGGATAGCCATAAAGATTCTTTAAAAGAACAGGAAAGTGGAAAAACGTGCGATAAGGGATGTGACAAATGTTCTATGGAAATGCCAAAGAAAAAAAATATATTTAATGAAATGGCACTCGATAATTTCGTTCCTTATATAACTGAGGAAAACTTATTGGCTGCACAAACAAATATTATAGATGTTTACAATTATAATTTATGTATAAACAATGATGATATAGATACCTTAGATGTTAAAAGAGGGCCTTTGTGTGATATTCAAGGATTACAAGATATTCCTGATTTAGGCGATAACAAAAGACTCAGGGGATATGACACATACCATAGTCGTCTCGGCAATTTAACATATGATATCTTGTAATATATTCAGCATTATACCATATCTCTTTTATTAGGAGGGACATATGGTATTGCGAGATATTTGAAGATGTCTTCTTCTGATTTAATTATATCAGCAGTATCTATAAACTTCTTGGTATTATTATTTTTAATACCATATTCTGACAAAGACCATCCTTTTTCAAGAGCTACTCTTCGCATATATATATTGAATGAATAAGAGCCTGTAAAATATAGTAGAGCGAAATAGTAATACGAGGGGTCGGCTATCAGTATATCTATTCTTCGCGCAGGCAATTCTGGCGATAATTTACACAATCCCATAAACTTGCTTTTACCACTAGCCAATGTCTCTATTATATATCCACCGTCTGTAAGTTCACTTACTAACATTTTAATATTTAAATCATCACGATTTTTAATAAGAATATCAATATCCCCCATATCCTTATTTTTCCTTCTATAACTTCCCACAAGTTCAAACTCAATATCTTTGTACACCTTTTTAAATATAGTATCTATAATTTTATAATGTTTTTTACCTTCACTCATAGGAATACGCGTATTCATATCATTATAATATTTTAAGCCAATTTTCTGCTTTTCATTTAGCAATTCTGGTCGTTCATATAGCTCTTCAAAAGTACTTATATTACTCATAAGTTCATTTATTTTAACAGGACCAACTCCGTACAATTTGCCTAATTTTTTCTGTAATGAAAATTGCGGGTCGTTTAATGCCTTTTCAACGGCTGTCATTTTACCCGTCTCAATCAACTCTTTAATCTTTGCATTAATTTTCTCACCAATACCATTTATATTCTTAATATCATCCATATTATTTATAGGCCCTTCAAATATCTCCAGAGAATCAATAACTTTGCCATATGCTCTCGCTTTAAAAGGTTCCTTATTAAGTTTATCAAAATCCTCCAATATTTTAAGATTATCTATAATAGCCCTCTTATAATCAACAGGAGCTTTCTCTTTCGCAGCTTTCGCAGCTTTCGCAACTTTCGCAGCTTTCGCAGCTTTTTGTTTCTTTTCCTTGGGAGCTACTACTGCGACCGCGTCGGGAACAGGAACGGGGGCTTCACGCGGGACTTCTGGGATATCCTCTTTGGCTGGGGCTGGCTGAGGAGGAAGATGAATCGGTAACAAGGGAAGAGCGAGTAACTCTTGTTTTTTGTTTAATTGCTTTAAATAATTGGCACCTACGCATTTACCTGTACGAGGGTTTAGGACTTTAGGAGGATTACAAACTTTACTCGTCATTCTTATTTATTAAATATAATAAATATTATAAATATCATTCAATTTTTTCTTTTTTTACATCGATTTCGTTTTTCTGCGAGTATTTGTCTTGGGGCTTGACAATTTTTCAAAATTAACTTTGTAAGGCTGACGAGGACAGGGCGGTGTCATTATATCATAGGGAATGTCTTTGGTACAGTTCTTCAACAAAGGTATTCTTTCCATCTTATCATAGATATCTTTAAAAGGCTTTTTCTTTGCCTTGCATTCGTGTATCAATTGTTTATTATAATCATTAGGGATTATGCCATAAGTATATATTAGTGGGAATGAAGAATAACTGTCTGCTACCTTGTGGTCAAAGTATATCGGATATTCTCTTATATATTTAGAATTACTTCCGTAGTATAAGAAGAGCTTTTCAATTTTCTCTTTTGACATCAATTCATATATTGGTTTCATAATATAGAGGCTTCTGTCTAAAAACATAATATAACCTTCATTCAAGTTATCAGTATAGCTCTTTTTAATTATATCAATAGCTGTATTTGACATAAAAGGGATTAAGATAAATATGTCAAACTTTGTACGCGGGAAATTATCTTCTATTGTATTAGACATTTGTGACCCTGAATAACTCGCGTCATCGGCTATTATAACTGGCAAGGATTCATCAAGCTTTTTAACATCATTTATAATCTTAATAGTATATTTCTTGTTATTTATATATTTCTTAACAATCTGCATTATCCAATACGAAGATTTATTGACATCATCTATATTTATAAAGAATTGTAATACGTTGGTCTTTAATATTTCCAACATTTCTTTAATTGCTACCCTGTATGTTTTCAAAAATTGGTTATGATTTATATAAACGGTTTTAAGTATAAACTCAGAAGCTATTTGTCTTATAGAAGGGTCGCTTCTCTCTAACCATAATGACACATTATTTATATCAAATGGATGTCTATTAGGCTTCTTAATAATTATGCTACCAGAGCTCTTGCTTTTGCTTTTATCACTCATTCTGATATATATGTATATTTATAATGAAGGAAAATGCAAAAAATATAAAAATATATAAAAGGCATATAAATCAGGGATACATACGGAGAGAGGTATTAGATGCTGTATAATATGCGGTATTTAAACTTAGAAGATTCTAGCGATTCATATACTGGTATTACTATATATTTGCATATCTTATTCTCATTTTTGATATACATTGTGTTTATAGAGGCTATATTGGCTTCCGTGTGTCTATCTTCGGCCTTTAATTCATCTTGCTTCTTGCCATTGTATTTTCTGAGATATTTTGTAATATAAAATCCTTCAATATTGCAGAAATATTTGGCAGGGTCTTCTTCAAGCTCTATTTTAATATGAAAGATATCACACAGCATTTTAGATACTTCTAGCATACTATTGGCAAACTTAGGGAACTCAAAGTATTCGGAATCTTTCTCTTCAAAATTATTTTTAAGCTGATATACCCCAGTTATTTTATCTCCATTATTGAAAGGCTCTAGGTATTTATTGCTGTCCAATTTCTTGCCTCCATGCTTCACTATGACATTCTTAGCACATTCCTCCATCACCTGGCATATATTTTTACATCTTTTTGTGGAATATACATCAGTCGCCTTTTTGCGTTTATCCCAATTTCTGAATCGCCCAGTAATTCTACCAAACAATTGATACATAGTGTCATTCAATATATTATCATATCCAAATATAGCAGCAGTGAAGCTACCTAGCTTCTCAGATACCAGCGTCTGACCCATTCCTACACAGATAAAGCCAATATATACAAGCGGCCTTTCACTTATATTATTGGTCTCCATATAATTCGCTATCAAATCTCCTAGTTCGCCTTCTTTCAATATAATAGACCATGTTATCGTGTCACCATCTTCATCTTTGTATTGAATGCTCTTTTCAGCACTATTCAGAACCACAATTACACACGAAGGCTCGTGTTTAAATAGACACTCTCTTAAATAACTGTGGGTTATCCTTCGTATATTAGCGGGTATAAATACGCGACTATATTTACTCAATATTTCCGGATACTTTTTGAGAGTATCCTTGATAAAATTGATAGTAAATATTTCATTATCCCGCAAGCCTACACTTTCATAATCGGTATTTTTCGTACTTTGATATACACTGTCATTGTCTCCATAGCATATAAAGTTAATATCATTGTAGCCTATGTAATCTGTGTCATAATAGTTATCTATATACAATATATTGATGTTAGACCAGAACCCCATCTTATTGTCACTCCATATATTATTGGGTGATGCAGACATCGCATATATCGCAGATACTATATCCAAATTATTTATGGTCTCAATATGTTTGCGAATATTACAGGCAGTATTCTTAATATATTTATGAAGCTCGTCAAAATACACGAAGACACGCTTGACGGCTGTATTGCCATCGTTGAGTTTATATATAGTATCAAAACAATCATTGAATCTCTTAGTATTACTGCACGCTATGACAATCCGAGGCATCTCCCATTCCGTCTTAGTCTCTGCCTCATCGACCTCTCTTGTCTTCTTTGGCTTTGCATCAGGTTCATTCAATATATGCTCGGCCTGTTTGATATGCTTGTAATCTCCCTTATATACCGACGCAAATACACATACAGAGCCATCTCCATATTTTTCATTGACTTCGCTAAGTCTGTTAGAGAATTGTCTATTATTCAAGAGTGTATTCATAGTAAGTACGATGTGAATACTACGCCCTTTCTCATCATCTTGTTCCATACTCTCCATAATTTTATTGACTATGACGAATGTCTTGCCCATCTGTGTAGGAAGAACACACAAATTGAACTTGTTGTGTGTCATAACACAGGCCTAAGCGGTGGCTGCTTTTGTAGTCTTTTGGAGAGAGATATGAGGCTTTTAAAAAAGTTTCAAGCCAAAAACTCTTGAAATAACCTATATATAAGATTATTAGGCTTCTATGAGTCAATTTTTATGCCCGCCAGAACATATTTATTACAGGGGTATAAAAAAATATATATGATATTTAGATGGATTATAAAAGGTTTGAGGAATATATTTATAAATATGCCGTTGAATATAATAAGGGTAGGGCGAAGGCTATTAAGCGCGTAGAGAAAGTCCAAAAAACATTAAACTATACAAATGAACAAATATCTGATATTATTACATCTTTTGATAATCTATTGAGTAAAAATGTATATAAATATTATTATAATAAAATTGTTTCAACAGGTAAAAGCATATATACTAAACATGATGGTGCAATGCCCGAAGATAATGTTAAGACTTGTATATCTAAAATGTACAAAATAAATCCTCTTGAAAATATGAAAAGCTTATCAAACAATACCTTTGCCACAAAAATAAACGGTAAAAATAAGATTATTAATTTTGCACACTACAAAGATTATAGTATTGAGGAAAATTATAAAAACTTGATGAAACGCAAGTTCATATATAAAGAACTTGGAAAACTTGGCTTGATACCAAAAATAAATGATATTATTATGTGTAATAAAAAATGCGATAATTCCAAGACACAGATAGTTAAAACAGCAGATTCGGGATATTATATAATAATATATGATAATCCTGCTGACTATAAGCAATTAAATGCTGAAAATATTAACAACCTTTCAAGTGAAGACAAGAAGAAGTTGTTTAATAATTTAGAAATATTTGCGCAAAAAATACTTGATAATAAAATTATATCATACGTAGAGTTTGTCGGGGAATATCATGAAGGAGGTTCAAAATGGCTATTTTTTGATAATAACTTCAAAATAGTAATGATGATGACTGATAACTATTCTATGTATCAATTTAGCGATAAGGAAAAAGCTACCATGAATAAAAAGACATTTTATAAAAAATTAACTAGGAAACTATTCAATAATGCCGAAAGAATACAGGGTTTATATATCAAAAAATATATAATATTAAGATTATTGCAAGAAAAGCAATTGATTTTGTGAGGAAGGATAAGAGTAAATTAAAATGAGGCAAATTAAAAATTGATAGCCTTTTAGTTATTATTTTTATATATGATGGTTTCAAGCTATCTCGACCTTCTCGACGAAGATTTGATAATGAAGATTTTTGAGATACTCGCAAAGGCTATTGAGAAGGAGATTGTTGCAGCTGAGATTACAATGGACGACATAGATGACCGTGTATGTGGAAATAATATAACCGATAAGTGGCTTCTCGGTTTAGATATTATCAAAAAACGGAATCCGCGAAAAATCAGGATTATGGTGGATAATAAAGAGTATACAGTACCACACGATGTATATTCAATAACCTACGGACACATCAAATATGATATTGCAGATCCGCATTTGAACTCAAACATTCATCTATTTACAAGATATCCTCTCGACAATGTTATAGTTATCTTGCGACAGGACACTGGTAGCGATTTGATAGACGAAGAAACAGGCTATTTTGATTTCGTAATATTACAGAGTCCCGTCCTTAAATCCCCTCTATATCTAGATATATTGAGAGAGACAAATAAACTATATTTGGAATTATCTACTATCCGCGATTACTACGGAGATGATAATATATTATCACACACATTTCATATAAACAACAAGGAGATGGCTTCGGGATATGACTCATGTTGCTATAAATACTATAACATAACAGAAGAGGATTTTGCAAAATACAACTATATAACAACCAATGTATTTGAATAAAACTCCTGAGTAGCGAGTGTGTATATGTGTTTGTTGAGTATTATATTGTCTATATTTTTTGTTTTTTTAGAGGAAAATAAAAATTGCAATTTGAAAAACTTAGTATATTATATAAATAAAAAAATGATAGTATATAAATAGGATTATAAAGGACATAATGGCGATTACATATAAAGCGAATGTTGTCGAGGATGTTCTTAAAGTTATGGAACATTTGAATGATACAAAAATATCCAAACCTATTATGACAATTTATGAGTTTGACAAAATAATTGCTCTTAGAACACAACAAATTGCATCTGGCGCTCCTCTATTTATTAATGATATGACGACTGATATCAAAAGTAATATGGAATTGCGTCAAATAGCCCTAAAAGAACTAACAGAAGGACGATTGCCTTTTATGGTTGAGAGAAAATTGCCTAACAACAAGAAGGAATATTATAGGGTTCGTGACCTTGATTTAGTAGCTGTAAGAGACAGGATTAGATAATTGGGAGCTACAAAAATTGATATATAATTTTGTGTATTATATTACATTATCACATTACAATTAATCTGATAAAGATTAATAGGCAAAAATGACGAACACACAGCGGATTGATGATGATATCTTGGATTATTTGAAGAATCATATAGATTTTAGGGAATATGAAAAGATGAAGAAGGTATCCGTAAAGTATCGCAAGTTATTTGATTTGTCTCCATTGCTATATAGTAAAAGCTATGATAAACTGTTGTATATCAAGGGGATAACTGTTGAAATTATTCTTAAAATTATTGACGGCAATATTAGGAATAAATACAGGTTCAAGAAAAACAAGCAGATTATTAAAAAGCTAATGAAATATGAAGAGTTAATTGGAATTGCTATATATAATAATTGTTCTTTTGTGATAGAGTATTTGATGGATATTATATATAATACATCTAAGAGAAAATGCGAGAATATCAAAAATACTATGATAGATTTATATGAAAAAGAAAATCTGTATTACAGAAATCTGGATATGTTCTGTTCAACACTCACAATTATTACCAAGTATTTTAAAAACGATACTGATTATTACTATAACGAGAACTTGGAACTGCTATATAAATTAAATGTTGGTTTACTATTATTTATAATTGTAAAGAAGTTTAGCCTATATTCATATATTATTGCTAATGCTTCGCAATCCAGTATAATCAATCTATTCTCTATGCATAACAAAAAGATTGACGAATATCTCGCAAATATCTGCGAAGAAGAACTATATGGAGATGAAAAATATTTCAAAAAATATTACATCAACACAATAGTATATTTAATGAAAACACTATATATTGATATATCGCCCACATTGTCCGCTTCGTCTCAGGGTGTGAGCGATAAAAGCTACGAGGGCAACAGTATGACTCATATCATTCCTTGTATATATATGATTACCGATGAGACTGACAGGGCTGATGACATATAATAATAAGGGTTTATATATAAAAAATGATATTAATTATTATATATTTTTTATATTAAAAATGAGTGATTTGTTTTTACAAGACGATATCATTGATGTTTTGAAAGCTAAAATTGATATTAAAGATTATGATAAATTGAAAAGGGTATCAATTAAATATAAGAGATATTTTGATTTGAAGCATATGATAGATTCTAAGAAATATGAGGAGATTATGATTATATACGGATGTTCAGTAGATATTCTCACAAATATAATAACAAGACATGTAATTGAAAAATATAATTATGTAGAGATTAAGGAAATTACACAACAAATCTTGAAACACCAGGATAGATTTAGTTTATCATTGGATAACAAGGGACATTATATATTAAAATCCTTGATAACACTGTATTATAATTGCTATAATAATAATTACAAGGGTATTATAATGTCACTATGGATTTTTCACAATATTTGTAATAAAATGATGACTCTCGCAAATCTAGAATATTTCATTCAGCCTGTCATATCATATATCGAGGATGTTAATCGTGAAAATGTATTAGCTCAATTTAATATAAACGATTATGAAGACGATGATAATTACGATAATATTAATAATCACAAAATCCTTATTTGCATAAATCTTAATATATATTTCTCAATTATTATGAAACGCCTAAAAATTATAATACCTGAAAATTCGGAAAAAAAAATAGATAGACAGATGATAGATGTTATTAACAGTGGCTTACGAGAAAATGTATTAGATTACATAGATTTCAACATAAATGCTCTCAGCTTCCCTGACTATTACATAAACTATGTTAAATACCTTTGCACTAACATAATGCTATGACGCGAAAACGAAAGCTAAAATAGCGGTAATATACAACTTTTGTGTAAACATACTATATTACAATATTGATAATGATCTGAAAAATCTGTTATAATTTTGGTACCGTTGGCTGTCAAATATGAAAACTTATGAAACCCTTTTTGCTCTAAATAATTTATGACATCTATCAATTTAGTTTTATTATCTAAAAAGGTACCTCCATATTCAAACTGAATAACTTTTATTTTTTCTATATAATCTTCAAACCCTTTGATAACATTCAATTCATATCCTTCTGTATCTATTTTAAGGAAATCGATATTTTTTATATTATTATTTATGACATAATCCTTGCCAGTTTTAATATCCAATAAAATCTTATTGGCATCATCACTAATATGACAGCTATTTGTTCTATCATAGAATGATTGATACTTCGGATAATAATAGGTCTGTTTATTCTCTTCTCCTAGACCAAAGTTATTAAAGTGGGCAGCTTTATTTACATTTTTATTTTTCTTTAATTCTTCTATAAATTGACTTACCGGATCAAAGTAATGAACTTCTCCGGCAAAATTGACAAACTCGCTGTCAGAGCGACATCCTACATCAAATATACAATCTATCTTGTCTCTAATATTCATGAAAAATGCATATTCTCCATTTGTTTTGGAATCGCAATTATTAAACATGATAACTTTTAACTTTAATAAATAATAATATAAATTATAATACTCATTTTTCGCACCAACAATGGGCGAGACCGCCCCCAACGCGGTTTTATTTAGAGGCTACCGAGAGGCTACCGAGAGGCTACCGAGAGGCTACCGAGAGGCTACCGAGAGGCTACCGAGAGGCTACCGAGAGG
>Ga0255118_1000014_pt1 | contig 60356 bp, 61 predicted proteins | sample Law_Atlam_RepB_8_2_FD_188584 | JGI IMG/M metagenome (GOLD analysis project Ga0255118, IMG submission 188584) | Freshwater microbial communities from St. Lawrence River, New York, United States - Law_Atlam_RepB_8h | ecosystem: Environmental > Aquatic > Freshwater > River | place: USA: New York... | reverse complement strand
TCTTATGACAGTTTAAAAACTCTGCGGATCTTCCTTCTGTATATTTGCTATAACAGGCCTGATCGTCTGTATCTCCAAGGTAGTCTACAACGTCTGGCTTAAACCATTTCATGACCTTAAACCATAGGGCTATCATCTTATCATCTTGATATGGGAACTGCTGATCGGATGAAAGCATCCATTTTAAATCGTTGCTCATTTTCTACCTTAATATGTAAAAAAAGTCACGGGTACGTGACTTTGATGTTACAATAATTGTAACATATTGGTGGTGCTTGTCAAGGGGTCTAAACGATATCCCTCATGCAGATTGCTATTACATCTACGTATATGGTGCGAGTATTGTCTCCGTTAAAATTAACATATAGCGTTGGATTTCCTGTACTTACTCCACCTACGCTTGCGGTTATAACATCCTTGTCTGTTACGGAAGCCCTTATCCCAGTAGAAATATATACCTTACTTGAAGACAATTCAGACTGAGTAAACTTATCTCCAAAATTAATAGGAGTGTTCTGTGGGGTGCCCGCTTTTACATTTTCAAACTTATGTCTAAATGTAAATATGACTGGAACTTGAGGAGATGTCCCTGTTGATGAATTAGATAAAGATATGGCATTAGACTGATATATATTATTTATATTATCAACCAACTTATTTAACTTGACAGGATCCAGTGGCTCCCCGTCGTTAAATGTAACTGGTATAAATGAATTTGTTGCCATTGCTTATCTCCTTATAGAGGCAAAGAATTTTCGTATTCTTTTACCGCTTCTTCTTTTTCTTGCTGTTGCTGCATAATTGTTGTAATTTCTGCACGAAGAATTGCAATCTGAGTCTCATAGTTTGAGACAATCTCCCCAATTCTTTGCTGTAAAGCTGTTATAATTAGTTCAGCTTTATCTGCCATTTTTTATTCCTGTTCTACTACTACTACAGTTAATGAATTTTTTTCAGTAACTAGCGCTGCTTTTACAGCATTTGCTTCAGCAATTCTAGCATTAATTGCAGTAATTTGTCCAGCATCTGGCGATGACACTGCATTTGCTTGAATTAAATCCAGACTGTGCCCGTATAGGTTATACTCTACAGACTTAATGTGCTGATTAACTATGTTTAATTTTTCTTCATTTGTTAGCATTGTTGTCATTTTGTTCCTCCTTTCATATTATAGCATTTCAAGCATATTAGTCAATGCCTGAATCTGTGAGTTTAAATCTTCAATAGACTCAAATACCTCTGGGTCTTGGCTAATTTTTCTATTTTTTAATCCCTCTAGGTTTTTTAACCTAGAAAAAATTAAATATCTTTTATCGTCTGTTGATATCATTATAATAGTGGTGAGGTATATGTTCCTGGATAATTAACCCCATCAATTCCTCTCATTCTAACTCTGACTCTACCGAACCTTGTTCCCACCGCTGCCGTGGTTCTACTGCCTTCACCAGATCTTACAAGGAAAGACCAGTACGTTCCATCCCTTGTGCTTTGATATGGGTAAGTATCTCCTCCAGTTGGATAGGCAAGTGTACCAGCTCCTCCCGTTACTGTAGATCCACTTGTAGAGTTTGCTGAATAAATTTCATATTGCATTCCTATTATTTCAGTATACGCTCCTGACGGAGTTGGATAGTCTGCAAAGTACTCGTAGCTAGTGCTACTGTTATTTGGATATCTTCTAAAGTAAAGAGTAGGCGCAGAACACGTTGGCTGAGTCCCATAATATGCGTATAGGGTTATATTAGAGGTAGGAGTAAAGCTAGCGCCGAATGCATATACAGTTCCAGAAGTAGTACCAGTTCTCCAACCACCAAAAATTCTATTGGTTCCTCCACCCATGGTTCCTATTGTAGCAAGAGTAACTGATCCTCCTTCTGTAGTTTGTGGTGCAGTTGATTTAGAAGGTGATCCCGTTGCACCATTTGCGCTAAATGTAACTGTGTATAAAGTTACACTAGTTGTCCATTTAGCATAAAGATCTAATGCTGTATTGCCGCTGTATGTAGCACCTGCTGCATAATCTGTTCCAGTTCCGCTTGAATTTGTGTTCCAACCAGCAAAAGTGTAACCAGTTCTGGTTAAAGTATTTACATTTGTTCTTAGTGTAAGGTTAACTCCATGTGTTTTTGTTTGAGCATCTGGGACAGATCCTCCAGTGTTGCTGTTGCCGTAGTAAGTAACGGCATAGGTGTTTGCTGTCCATTTTGCATATAGAGTTACGGCTGAAGTTAAAGTAATTGCTGCACCTGCTGCATAATTAGTGCCTGTTCCATCTGCCTGAGTATTGTATCCGTTAAAGGTATGCCCTGTTCTAGTTGGAGTGTTTGAAGATACTGTTGTAGCCCATCCATTCCATGGGTCGGTTCCGCTTGAGTTAGAAGGTAGGTTTTCTACGGTATCAGTAGTATTTTTATTATAAGTTAAAGTTCTGGTACCAGATATATCAATATAAGTACCAGCACTCCAATTACTTAATGTTGTTGAAGGTGCAGTTGTTCCTGTTGTTGTAGTTGTAGCTGAAGATCTAATAAAAACATAACACCTTCCAATAGCGTCTGGTCCAGACTCATCTAAAACGGGGCTTATTGTTCTTGACCCATCGGGAGTAACAGAAACACCAGGAGTATCTGAGCTATAATGCCAGTAAATTTGATACGCAGGTCCAGAGTCTGTGACTGCTGTAAATGGAACAGAAAGCCTTCTCGATCCAACTACAAAAGCCCCTGCGGCTGATAGAGTTGGGGTTCCCATTGTTGGGGGAACCTTTGATGAGGTTACTGTAAGAGAAGCTGTAGAAGATTCATAATAAGGTATTGTTTCGATTGATACGGTATATGATCCTGCTTCAGAATATTGTTTTGTTAAGCTAAATGTTGGATTTAATGTGCCCGATGCGTACTCTCCTACTGGTAACCATCCGCTGTCTGAGTTATCTCCGTAATCAACTTTATATTGACGGGGATATCCATTTGTAGATGGAGTAGCTGGGTATCCAATTAAAGATCCAGAAATTGTTACATTTGCATTTCTTGCAGCAGTGGTAGGGCTTACTGAGATTGAAGAATCAATTGCTTTTCCAGTATAATAAGTAGCATATCCGCCTGTATATCCTAATTCATAAACTCTTCCTATACCCTTGGTAGCACTTAACTCTATCTCTAGCCACCAAGTAGGGCCTGAGCCTCCTCCATTAAAAACAGAAGTATCAATTAGATCAAGGTAATCGTAGCATGTTGCTGTAGTTCCGCTTACAGAAACACTGCTTATGTAATTACTGGCTCCTGGAGTGCTAACATATGAATCATATGCAGCTTCTGCTCCAGCATCGGTATCTGCTTGAATTAAACCTGTAGAAATTTTGTAGTATCTATCTGTATCATAATTATACATTCTATATCTAATTCTTATAGTAGTGCTGGCATCATATCCATCAAGTGTCCATGCATATCTATTTAATGTGCCTACTGGCCATCGGCCTCTATTGTCTAAACCATTTTCACCATTTTCATCTTGTACTTCAACATTAGAAAAAACAAGTGGTGCACCAATTATTCCTGTTGAAAATGAAGCAACGCTATAGTTGTCTGTATAGCCAAAATGTACAGTATTTGAATTTACCGCAGTGGTTTCAGCTATAATATATTTTCCAGAATCTGTAATAGCACTTGGGGTGTAGCGGCTTGTCCCTGATCTAGAAGTGGATGTTGCTCCAGTAGATGTTGCTGCAATAGTTTCTGTTTTAATTAAATCACCGCCAGGTTCATCGGTGGTGTTTCTCCACCATTTTATATAGGATAGATTTGGATCTATTTTGTTGTAATAATAATTTTCATAAACATAATTTAGAACAAGCTCTGTTCCAGCCTGCTCTACTCCAGTCCATTGAAAATCTGTTGTTGCTGGAGCTCGTTTAATCATTTTAAGTGCTGGAGAGATTGGCTGAATTTGATTTGCAGTAGAACCATTTTGAACACTTAATTCATAAAATAAATATTTTCCGTCAAGCGCAGTTCTATCTGCTTCAGTAACTCCACCTCCTGAAGTAAATAAATCTCCCGTAACTACTGTGGTTCTTTCTGCTGGCAAAGCGGATGCTGCATCTGCTTTTGTAAACTTTCTTCCAAAAATAGAAGTATAGTTTGTATATACTCCGTCTTTGCCATATAAGTTGTCATTTAAAAATCTTGGACTAACGGCTACTGGACCATCATAAATGGTTCCAGCGCCCGTATTTGTTGTTCTTATAGATGGGGCAGTTGTAGTGTCTGGCAAAGATGCTTTAGTATAAACTTTAACCCACGTGAGAACTCCGCTAACAAGTTTTTTTATAAATATACTTTTTGTTTCAGTCCACCCTGTTGATTTTTTAACAAAGATAGACTTCATTTCAGTCCATCCCGTGGATTTTTTAAGAAAAGTTTTTGGCATTTATATTAACTCGCAGTCGAAAAGTATAGATCGCCTTGTAGGCCGATGTCTGAACTTGGAGCAGATGAACCACCTGAAAATATAGCTCTTCCTCTAGTTAGTCTGCCACCAGAGTCTACCTGAAGAAATGCTGGAGACTCTTTGCTTGAGTCTGTAGCACTGCTTCTGTGCACGTATGATGATCCAAATCCTGCGCCAGCAGGGCCTTTTATAATTATGTTTTGAGTTGTTGAGTTAGCTGTAAGACTTATTCCAATGTAATCTCCAGGGAAGTTTGCAAATAAATCTACTGTTCCTGCGGTTGTAGTTCCATTTCCTGAGCCTAGCCAAAGTTCTCCGTAAGAAAATGTTGAGACGCCTACAGTTGGTACTGCTCCACCCCACGTGTTGTCTGTAAATCTAATATCATTATTTGTAACGATAGTTGAAGCACCTGTACTAACCCATTCTCCGTCTCCATCGTAATAACCAGTGTTGCTTGGATAGGTAAAAGTAGATGATCCAGCAGCTATTTTATAATCTGATGCTGAAAATAATAATTTTGTTGTCGAAGTGCCATACTGTGTTGCCGAACCACTCATAGTAATATCTGATCCCGTAATTAATGTACCATTAATTTTTCCGCCCGAAATTGTTCCAGTTGATCCATCTAGTATAATTTGTGATGATCCTGATGGGAAACCAACTGAAGTAATTTGTGTAGCATTAAAATTAAAACCAGTTGCTGTTGATCCATTTGTACTTCCAATAAATCCAGAGGTTGCTTTTATCTCTCCGCTTATAGTAGCACCTGTTGCGCTAAGAGCTCCTGCTGATGATACGGAAAACTGTCCAGCGGCTCCTGCTGAAATTGCACCGCTTGCCCCTAGGCTGGTATTTCCTCTTTTTATTTCTGTTTCGCTGATTGTCCATCCGCCAATTGTTCCCTTATTAGCAATAATTCCAGAAGATGTGTCCAGCTGAAATAGAGTACCATTTGCATCTGTTCCTTGAATACCAACTCCACCTGTATATGCCCCTGAAGCATTTGTAAGAGCTCCCATTTCAATTTTAGTTCCTGTTGCAGTAGTAAGTTTAAATTGGCCTCCTACTTGAATAGAGCCAGTAAAATTGCCAGCATTTGCATTAACAGTTCCAGTTACGGATAGGCTTGTTCCATTCCAAACCAGTTTATCCGTTGCGCCTCCAACTGATAAGTATGCAGCACTTGATACGTTTGTGTTTCCTTGAACATACCAGTAGTTATCTGGGGCAATATACAATCCTTTTTTAGAATTATCTGAACTGATTCCATATCCTAATTTCATATCTCCAGCTGTAATTGCAACATCTGGCAAAAGAGAATTGCTTACTGGAGCTACTATGTTTGGATAAGTTTGCCATTGCGTTTCATTAGTATTACCATAGATATCAAATGTGCTTACTGCAACTTCATAAGATTTGCCGCCTTTTAAACCATATATATAGGTAGAAGTTTTTTCTTTTCCTGGAACAGACATGTACGTATAAACTGATCCTGATCCAGCAATTCTAAATCTTATTCTGTATCCAGATGTGCTGCTGTCTGCATTTTCTGTCCACGTAAACAATACCTTTTTGTCAAAAGAAAATAATCCGTTTGAATCATCAGTTACTGTAGCAGTGCCTAGGGAAAAATTATTAGTTGGCGGAGTGTCATCAAAAACTATTGGATCAAATGGCACTGCCTGTTTGACGTTTGAAAAACTAGACTTTAATCCTGTAACAGATACGTGCTTGATTTTAATATAGTTTGTAGATAAAGATGCAACCGTTACAATAGCTGGACCTATGCCAGAATACACTATGTCATAAGTGCCTGCCTGAGAAGATGAAGTGTGGACCTCGGTGTATTTATATTCAGCAGAAGAAACTAATGTTCCACCCCAAGAAACTGTAAATCCATTTGAAACGGAAAGTACTGACCAATCTGCATCTAAAATATTTTGATTAGAAATAGCATCCGCATAAGGAGGTATGGCAAACGCTGTTCCAACAGTAGATGTATCTATGTAAGTAGTTTTTAGCAAACCAGTTAAGGTTGTTGGGAGAACACTTGCAAAGTTATTAATTAAATCTCTTGAAGAAATAATAAATTTTTGTGTAGTTTTTGTTTTATCTAACGTATAGCCAAATGGTACTGTCGTTGCTCCAGAGGTTAAATATATTGTAAATCCGTTTGCAAGATTTGGAGCTTCCCATGAAATTTCTAGGTTAGTTCCATTCCATACCGCTACAACGTTTGTTGACTCTGGTCGAGCAATCTCTGGAGTGTATAGCACTTTAGAGACAGACCATAGTCCTGATGTTTTATCTGCAAACTGCCATCTAAATTGAATTGGATATGCACTAGAAGGATCTAGATCTGGGATGACAATATCAAACGTATCGCTGCCAGCAGCACCTACGCTATAGTCATCTAGATCTTCATAAGCCATATTAGAATCCTAAATCCAATCTATATTCTACGTCTACTTGCCTTCCAGCTAATTTAACTAATGGTGTAGATAAAACTGAGCGGCTAATTAAACCAAAGTTTGGGCTAAAAGTATCTTCATCGTTAATTCTTAAAGCATCTAGGCCTACGGATGTTGATTGTGCAGAAACTGGTGTTACAACAATTCCAATTTGATTAATGTTAGAAGGATCAACATTTCCTGTGCTGGCATTTAAAAATAAATTATCTATAGTTATATCAGACGATATTTTATATCCAGTCCCCGCTTCTGGTGTGACGGTTACAGAATAATAGTCTAGCGCTGAGCTATAAAACTTAATTATAATGTTTTGTAGGTTGGCATCATTTTTTACATAGGCTAACCTTAATGTATCATTAACACTATAACCTGAAAGATCTATGGGCTGTACATTTGTTTTATATTCTTGTGCCGACGTTCCATTTGAAGACATAGACAAAAGATATTGACCAACTCTAGCATCTGTTGTTGTTATCAATGGAAAGTTGGTCCAGTCTAGCTGGTTTTCAAAATCTGCTATAAACTTACTATCATAAGAGGCCAGGGACTCTTTATATTCTGGATACAAACCAACTTCTGTAATGTAACCAGAAACATCCTGTGGGATTGTTGCTTTATATACTACGGCATATGTCGATGTATCATTTAATGTCTGTATGTCTGTACTTCCAAAAAGAACAGGGGTTCTGTAAAACTCAAAACCTAATCTTGTGTTTGTATCTAGGGCTGCCGTACTATCAATTCCAAAGGCCATGGACTTTGATGCAAACGAATCTCTTCCAGCTATAAAGTTTGTTAAAAACCTTTTGCCGTATTTAGTAATAACGTTTTCAGACCTATATACCTCTTGGCCATCTTCGTAATATATGTATGTTCCCTTTATCATGATTCCCCTTAGATTGGTGTAGAATATCCCGAATAATATGTTTTGCCATCTGTCGCCAAAACAACCGCTCTAACTCGTAGCCATCTTTGAGAAGCTGTTGCAGCCGTATCTCCTTGCGCCGAGCTAACTCTATAATTTCTAGTTTTTCCACTATCTCCTATTGATAATAGTCCGCCAGAGACGTATGTCTTTGTTCCCGAACTTATTTTTGTACTTGTAACACTTGAAGATGATCTTATTTCCCACTGATAAGTAACTGATTGATAAGATCCTAATCCAGATACATTGTTCCATCCCCAAGCTACTGCTGTTCCAGTTCTGTCAAAAGCAACTGAAGGAACGGAAGGAGAAGGCTGTGTAAATCCTACTGGTATTACAGGATCTGCTGAAGATGTTTTACCACTTGGCTGGTTTCTTGCATCTACTCCTATAACATTTGCTTTATTTTTACTAGAGTTTCTAATTTTAATAATAGCTTTAATTCTTACTGCGTTAGCGCTGTTATAATATTGTTGATAGGTAATATTTTCAATATCGCTTAATTGTGGTATATCGCTTATTGCTCCTGGTGGATTTGGATCTACTGGGGTGCTTCCGCCAGGACCACCGATTCCTGAGCCTGAACCCATAAGAAATGGACTAACTCCGTTTGAATTAAAACCTTCTTCAATGTCTATTCCAACTGTTCTTCTTAAAAAAACACGGTCAGGAGAATTTTTTGGCAAAACAATTGGAGGCCCAACAACAACCGATTTTCCGTCAACTCTATTAGTGTCTTTTGTCATTTTATTATTATATCATCTGGTCGACTATAATGATCGACATGTGATCTCCGTATCCAGCCCGTCGCTAAACGAATGTCTAACGTTTGTAACTATAAATTTTTGTGTACCATCTAACCCTTGATATAAATACTTTACTGATACAATATCGCCAACGGCAATAAATGGATTTCCAAATACTGATAGATTAATTAGTCTACCTTTGTTTACAATGTTATTTTTAATCCATGCGCCAAGTGCCTCTACATCCGAAAGGTTTTGTAGCCAAGAGGATTCAAATATGATGGGCTCTTGATTAATATACTCTGACAGAATATCTGAGTTGTATTCTAAAGTTCCAGATGGGGCAATTGTATCTCCATATAAATAAAATGTTGCTGCCTTTTCATCATTTAATGGAGTAAGGGCAGAGCTATTATTTAATACATAGGTCTCCCCGCCAAAATTGCTAACTCTTGATCCCAATATTTTTACCGATGTATTTAGCCCTGTTGAAAATTTAATTGGGTATGCTGGGGCGCTGTTGTATCTTAAAGATACTTTTCTTATTTCTCTAACTGAGGTTCCAAACTCGTCTATGCCTACTGGCTTGTTGGCATTGTCTTCTTCTACAGAATTATTGTAGATGATGTCTCCAAATCCAATATCTAGATAATCATTAGAAAAAGATCCTCTATACATATTTTTTACAAACTCAGAATCATTATATTTCTTTTCATCTATATCTGTACCATATACGTAGTCAAATATAGCCTCTCCATATTTACATACAAGGGCAATTGTTTTTGTCGGATTTAATATTTGGGTTACAGAGCTTTTACCATTGTCATCTTCATATACGCCAGTGCTATCTGTAGCAGAAATCAAAAATCCATTTATATATACGCTGATTTTTACTGTTGACAGATTAACCTTAACCTTAACATCAATATCATAAGATCTTCCTCCGTATACTCCATTAAGGCTAGTTACCGTATTTTTTTGAGTATCATTTAATACACGTATGTCTCCGCCTTTTACCTTGCATATTCTAACTTCTTTTTTATTTACCGCCCCCGCTGTTTCTGTACTATCAATTAAAATATAATACCCATCGTTGCCTTGCCCGTCTACAAAAAACCCAAGACCAGCCGACTGCCTTGTTCTATCAATCGTAGACTCTAAAAACATTTTTGTGCCAAATGCGTAATGTCGTGTTGAGTTTAATCTTATTGCTTCTTGAATATATGAGGGAAGCCCAGCATACGATGTTGTAAACGTTGGCAATGATATTGCATTAAATGTTCTATAGGCAACAGAGTATTCTTTTGGGCTTTTTGAGCTATTAGACATTCTTAAAAATGACTTTGCAGCTGCAGCTTTATTAGGATCTACTACTGTACCCTTATACCCCGCCACATTATATTCTATTGGGGTTGCAAATGACCTATATACACTGTTGCCAAACGTGCTGCCGTTGCTTGCTTTTACAGAAATTCCATAAGATTGATTTGTTGAAAGACCACTTATTGTAAACGGATTTTCAGTTTTTGTTACGGTTTGAGAAGTGCCAGAAACAATAGCTCCTGCTGAATCTATCTTATAGTATGTTACAGAGTAGCTTGTTGGTTCCACCGTCATATTTGTTTTAGAAATTTTTACGGAAATTGATGAAGTTGAAATAAAAGTTATTTCTGGTATTGCACCAATATTAGTAGTTGATAGGGGAATGTAAGATTCATATTCTCTATATGCTCCCATTACTCCCACGTCGCCTTTCTTTGAGACCAGTCAGCCAAACCAGTAAGGGCGGAGGCTGCGTGATATGCTGGTGTGGTTCCAAATGCTCCTCTTGTCTTTACACGGTACAAACCTGTAGGTCTAAAAAATGTTTGCTTTGACACAAGGTCATATCCTGGTCTAGACAGGTATCTAAATTTATTTACATCTGATGATGATTCAACCCATACGTTTTGAGATGTTGTTGATCCTATAGGTGTATATTGATATTGTATTGCATCGTACTCAATTATTTCTGAATCAATCATAACATATCCCGCAAAATTATACAAGGTTGCATTACTGTAATCGTCTAATGTTTCTACATCTACTGCAAGTATTGTGTTTTCTGGTGACGTGTCTGCTGCTATGCTTGATCTTAATCCTCCAGCACTTAGGTACGAAACCTCATCGGTCCACAAATCTCCCGAGTTTCCAGCATAGTTCGATGTAAGTTGGCTTTGCCACAAAATTTTAACTTGGTTTGCAGAAGGGATTTCCTGCTTATTAAAATTAATTATATTTGGAAGCGTCGTTCCATCTGCATCATAAGTAAATGCCCAGTCTATGCCTGTCTTCTTGTAAATGTAATCACGGCTTGCAAACTGCAAAATGTTATTTTCATCAAAGAAAGCATTCATTTGTATATCACGGCATAACTCTTGAAGGGCCTGCCAAACTGTTTTAGAACCATTTGTCCACCAATAATTAATAACAGGGACAGACTTGTCATCTAATGCAGTTCTAATTTCGTAGCTTGTGAATCCTATAGAGTCTAGCAGTCTTCTTATAATACTGGTTACTGGGTATGCTTCGCATAAAATATCTGGTGCTACTGTATCCATTAGATATTTAGCGGCATCTAATGCATTTAAAGACACTTCGCCAGTATCTGCTATTTCCCAGGAATCTATATAAAATGATCCTTGTGGAACCTTGTCATACAAATCTCCCGCCGACCCATATGTTCCTGCAGAGTGGTACACGGAAAAGTAAGGCTTCATTTCTGCATTCTTAACTAGGTATGTTTTTGTTATATCAAAATTTGATTCTCTATTATATGAAACGTATTCAAGTGCAGATTGATTATATTTAACAATGTCTATACTTAGGCTGTTTGCAGTAATCTTTCCAACAGGAAGTATCTCCTCTGAGCTTGAAGAAGATTCTTTTTCAATATCAAGAGAAACTATGTCTGAGGATATATCTTTTATCCATCTTGCTGATAACTCAATAACCCCTAATACTTTTCCGCCTCCTGGATTTGTTGCTTGAAGCCTAATTGATTTAATTAATTTAGGTGTAGCATAAGAGGCTGGCTCTGTTGAAGTCCATGTAGTTCCGTTGTAGTACAAAACAATTTGTCCTGATAGGTCTACAGATGATGGGCCTACGGTTGCCGTTGTTGCATCTGAATAGGTAATTGTCATTGTGTAATTACTTGGGAATGCATGAGTTTTTTCAAATCTTGCAACTATCTTATTTGACACAGCAGGCTTTGTTGCTGCGGATAATGTTGCTGTTGCAGATTGCGCTCTTGCCCACGCTCCCGTGGCAGACGAAGCAATAGTAAAAGATGTTGGGCTTGGAGTAGAAGCAATTACGCTTGAAGATAAATTAAAAGAAGATGTTGAAAGACCAGTAATCGTTACTGTTTGGCCTGAAGAGAATCCATGGTTGTTTAATGTTTTGTATGTGACAACAGAGCCCGAAGAAGAAGCTTCTTTAATTGTTGCAGAAAGAATAGAATAATTAACGGTTAAATCTGCGCTTTGATTTATTGGTGTTACCCAATACTTATATGAAGTTGTTAGCCCAGGGTAATAAAGTCTGGGGTACAAAGTTGTAACGGCAGACTCATACCCGTCTGTTTGTGGGGATGTTGCTCGTGGATAAATTAATGTTCTTGGAGCATAAAAACTATTTGCAGGAGTATCTGTTTGTAGCTTTGTCCAGATGAGATACTTTACTCCAGAGAAGAGCGGTCTAAATGGCTTGATAATTGAATCAATTGGAAAAAGTTTTTTATATGTATTGATCTTGCCATCTGCTGACTTGGCATAATATTGATCCATTGTAGATGGATATGTAACGGTAATGTTATCAAGCATAGAGTTCATGTTGTATTCTATTGTACATCCAGTGTTTATTTTAACAGAAGATTTTTGCTTAAATAGATTTTGAACAACAGTATTGTTATTTGATGGAATTGTGGTAATCATTATACCTGCTCCATTGCAATAGATACATTCCAAAATTCTTGAGCTGGATCGCTTGAAGAATCCTTGACGTTTCTCTTTATTACCTCAAAACTGCAAGATGTAAAAGACACCGTAAATATTTCTTCTCTATCTGCAAATGGTGTTGTTTGATTTTTACCATATACTATCTTAAGTTTAAAAACTCCCTGGCCCTTAGTGCCTTCAAAATATGATTTTAAATCTATTGCTCCGTATCCTGCATCTACGGTCATATTTGAAAATGATGGTAGCATTTCCCAGGATGTGCTAAATTCTCTTTTATCTGCAATAAAGAACTTTCTAAGTGTTCCATTGCTCATTCTTGTTACTTTTTGAAAACGGTTTTGATTAATAGACATTGGCTGTCTATTGTGCTCTGAAAGTTTTGCCCAAGTAGGGGTGTCTGTAGCAGATGTATCAATATAAAGAAGTGAGCCTACTGGTAAATATACTGTAGTTGCCATTAATTATTTCCCCCTATAACGATGTTCTCTCCAATTTTTGCACCCTCTGCTTTAGCCATCTGCTTAAATTCTTTCCAAAGCTCTCTGCCGTTCTTAGGAGATTCTCCAAAGTTAAGTGTAGCATTAATAGTAACATTAGAAGTGCTTGATTCTGACCCACCTTGTTTCATTCCAGATGAAGTATTATATGATGGAATATCAAATCTTGCAGCAAGTCCACCTGCCGCCATCTTATTAATTGATTCTAGATTTCCGTATCCAAAGGAAGCTGCAGACTTGGCATTAATAACAAACTCACCGTTTGAAAGCATTGCTGGAATAGAATCTGATGTTCCAGTTCCTGGGCCAGATATGTATCCTCCCGCTGCTGACTGTAGAATTGCTGGTAAGAAATCATTTGCTCCGCCGCTGTTGCCCTTATATGTTTTTCCTTCATATGTAAAGTATTGACCAGCACCAAGACTGTTTGCGTTCATGATAGCTCTTCTACCTTGAGAATTTAGACTTCCGTCTTTTTGTAAATACTTATCATAAATATTGTCGGCAATTTTCATAGCCGTGTCTTTAGTACTAGCCTTCTTAGAACCATCTAGACCTTTATAAGCATTGTAAAGATCTGCAATAGTTTTTCCGCCTGTGATTGCCTTGGCACCTGCAAGTGCCGCAGAAGCATCTTGTTTTAATGCTGCATCTGCCGATCCAGGTTTATAGGTGGAAACACCCTTTGGATGAGTCGCAGACATAACTCTGCCTGCCATAGACTCTCCCTTCTCATTAATTAATGTGCCAGTAAATATTTTCTTTAGCTCTGCTGCTAAAACTTTATCCGATCCCTTTGAGTCCGCAGCAATTTGTTTTGCAAGGTCTCCTAAAGGTCCTCTTACTAGTTCTTGTTGATCTTTTAATGCCTTTTTGTCTTCTGGATTTTCTGCTAAGATTACATCTAGTCTGGCCTGTTCCTTTACCAGTCTTTGATATTCGTTTTGATACTGATCAACCTTATTCATTCTTTCGCCCGCTGAAGTAGCATTATTTTGAGCGCTAGCTAGATTTTTTGCAGCCTTATCTGATTGAGCTTGAAGTTTTTCTCTTTGGGCAATTAATTCTTTTTCACGCTTAGCTCTATTTTCTTCAATTGCATCAATAGATTTTTGAGTTTCTCTTTCTCCAACAAGTTGCTTAATCTTTAGCTGTGCCTGGGCTGCTCCAGCCATATCTCCTGCAGCCATTTTGTCTGCGTATTCCAGCTGAGCTTTTTGAATTTCAAGGGCTAAGTTTTCTTTATTTTGTGAAGCCTCTAATGCTTTCTTTCTGGCGTCTGCCTCTTCATTAATCTTATCAATTTTTTTATCGATAAGTTTAATTTCTTCCTTAATTTGATCTTGAGTTTTTTGTGCAGCCACTGCTGCTTTTTGTCCACCAGCTGTAATTAATTTTTGCAAAGCAGCAATAGATTTTTGTGATTTGGCCCCAATACCGCTTCCTGAAGATTTGGATTCTGAGGCGGCTATAGAGGAGTCTAGTGCTGACTCAAATGCTAGTAGGGCTTGAGCTTGCTCTGAAGTTATTGCACTTAAATCAGTTCTGACTCCCGCAAGTCTAAGTCTCCATTTTGCATACATTCCTGCAACATTATCTGCAGCATTAAGTACTTTAGCAAGTTCTGGATGTGTTTCTTTAAGAGACTCTAGCTTAGCGGTACCTAATTGTAATTGTGAATTTTCTTTTGAATTAATATCATCTAAAATTTTTGATATAGCTTCTTGCTGAGTTATAAGTTCGCCATTTGCATCTTTAGTTTTTAGTATTTTTGCTAAACTTTCGTCAAATGCATCTATGGTATTTGAGATAGCCATACCCAAGTCATCTCCAGATAGGCTAGTATTGAGCAGCTTTTCCAACATTGCATCTGCTGCGGTTCCCGCATCAACAATTTCTCTAAAGCCCTTGCTAGATATTGCGTTAAATGCCATATCGGCTTTATCTGATGCGGATATAATTGCATAGATTTTATTTGTTGCCTCTTGGGCAGAAATACCTGCTGCTATAAATTGTGCCTTTAAGTTAGTAGCAATTTCAGTAACTTTTGCCTGCTTGTCAGCATCTCCAGATACATCTATGTCTGTAAATGTTCCAACTAGCTCTTTTTGGTTTTCTTTTGCATTCTTTATTCCTGCTCTTAATTCTTTAATGCTTAGAGTTAGACCTTGAACTCCCGCTGAGTTGAGGGCTTCATAGGCATTTCTTCCCTTTGCTCTAGTTAGATCAAGTTGGTCATTTACTGCTTTAATAGAATTAGAAAGATTGTTGTATTTAATCCCCGCCTCTGCTGCAGATTTTTCTGTAATTCCAACCGAGTTAGTTTTCTCAATTTTATTTTGCTCTTGCTCTTGCTTAAACTTTTTAAATATTGCATATCCTGCAGTAAGTGCTGTAAGAAGCAATCCGACAGGGCCTAGTGCAAATCTCATTGCTAGACCAATTGCTTTACCAGCAATTCCTGCTGCTCCGCCAACACCTTTAAATCCTCCAGCTAGCTTACTTAACGAGCCTAGCATATTTGGAGCAAGCATTGGAAGCACTGATGCAAATTGCATCATTTGTCCTGCTTGTCCGCCAATTGCTCCACCAGCCATCTGCATTCCCATGCCAATACCCATACCAGCCATTGGTCCTGCGCCCATCATTCCTGTTCCTATATTACCTTTTGCTCTTTCTTGTTTATAAGCAGATCCAAATGTTATTCGCTGAACTGGGTTTTTAGTTCCGTCATTAAAGTATTGAACTCCCTTTACTCTTCCACCTCTGTTAAAGTATTGAGCTCCTGGAACCATTCCGCCTGCGTTCATTCCAAACATTTGTTTTCTTACTTTACCAGTCGAAGGTGTCCAAGACTTGTTGTCCCAGTTTGCAAACTTAGTTCTTAATATTTCTCTATCAATTTTACTTAAATTTTTTCCGCCTGATTGAAGTACATCTCCTGCAGCTGACTTAATAAGTATATCTACAACATGTGGCTCTAAAGCATTCTTAAGGTGACCTTGCTCATTTGTTACATAGCCGTATGGTCTTTCTTTTTCAAGATTTTCAACTAGCTTTCCATACATTAAGTTTTGAGCTTTAGGGGTTAATCCAGAACCTCCAAAAAGCTTTTTTCCCATACCAATAGATAGAGAAGTGGCTCCCCATTTCTCTCCTATTTTTCCAAACCTAGCTCCTATGTTTTTAAAAGCTGTGCTTTTTAATACATTGCCTACTGGCCCGCCTCTATTTAATTTTGTTGCGCCAAATAAAGATGCGAGTATTTGTATAAATGGATTTGATGACTCTTTTGAATGATAAAATTTATTTTGTTTTGAAGCCTCTAGGTTTGAAAATCTAATAGATCTTCCCCCAGCTTGAATTTGGTTTAAGAATCCAGTGGAGCTTCTGCGTGTTGGATGAGCAAAGCTTCCTGGAGAACGAGACCACTTGTCCCAAGCTTCTATGCCAATTGCATTTCCGCCAAGTTCTTTTCTTAATAAACTTTCTGATACTGAATAAACTGGGTTATTGGTGTCATTAACCTTACCCATTGAAAGAACTTTTTTTGCATAAGCATTAAATACTAGCTTTGAAAGTCTTCTTTTTTCTGCTTTTGTAATTACTCCTGCTCCCACTAGACCGTCTAAAAACACATCAGTAGATAATCTTGACCCTCCACCTCTTGCATTTACAGAAGCAAGTAAGGTTCTTGGATCTACCCCGTCCCCTTCCATATCTTTATTTATTTTTGCTGTTGATGCAGAAATTTTTCTGTTAGAAACATTTCCTCCAAAAACACCCGTGTTGCCTTTTGGCTCATAGTATTCAGCATTTGCACGAGATGTAAGTCTTCCTGGGAAGAGTTTATCTATTAATCTTTTTGAAACCATGGGCTTTGAACTGCCGCCCCGATTCATTTTTAAAAATGCCTGTACAATTCCGCCTATATTATATTGACCTGTATTAGACTGCTGACCATTGTTAATTGCTTGAAGCAATGGCAGATTTGCCGCCGTTGCTTCTTTATTAATAACAAACTCTCCTGGAGTAAGCATTGCGGGCACTGTGTCTGTATTGCCAGTTCCTGGAACAAGGCTTCCAGTATTAAATCTTTTTGGAATAGTTGTTTCTGTACTGTATCCAGCACCAAACGTTTTTACGCCCAGCCCTCTTGCAATTTTATTAAGAAGGTCTCTGGTTCTTCCTGGGCGAAGAAGCTCTTTCATATTAGTTTTTCCAGCAGCATTTACAACTGGCTGATTTAATAGAGGGACTGTTGTTAACCCTATTGTTCTTCCTTGTTGCCCAGCAATGTCTACGGAAGCCTGTGCAATCATAGACTCTACTTGTGCATTTAATTGAATAATCTTAGCTCTTGCTTGATCTACCGTTAGCTTGCCAGCCTGCAACTGTGCAACAATTGCTGCTGATTCTGTTGCTGCATTAGCAGTCAGTTTAGTCATTGTTGGAAGTAATGCCTGATACGAATCAGACAGTGATGCCGTTATAAGCCCAGTTGATGCAACTTCTTTTTTAAGCAAAGCAATTTCTGCTTGTGATTGCATTGCAAGTGCGCCTGTCATTGCATGCCACTTTGCGGCTTCTGCTGCAACGATACCTGTAGAAGCTCCACCTATTGATGTTAGCCCTGGAATCTTTGGAAGGTCGCCAGACATATACATTTGAGGATTATTACCAATTTTTTGATTTACTTTTGGTGCCCCAGGTACGGTTCCGAAAATTGTTTGTGTTGATTTCTGATCCATTGTCATTCCAGCAACTGGATTAAGGTGAGACATTGACCGTGTATCTTCTGGACTAATTAGCGGGTGATTAGGATCAACAACTCTTGCTCCGCTGCCCTTAACAACATTTCCTGCCATTGTTGAAATTGCTGGGGAGGCAGATATTGCACCAGTCATTGCCTTTGATTGTAGTAATTCAAATTCTGTTACTAGACCTGCAATTGCAGTTTTTAATACTGTAGCTGCTTTAGCATCACTATAGAATGTTGCCTCAACAAGTGATCCTGCTTTTTGTGCTGCCAAAATTTCTGGCGTAAGCATTTTCCAGCCTTCTCCGCCTTTAAACAAAGCCCTGAAGTGGGATGCTCCTTTAATTATATACCCAAAGAAGTTGGCAAGAACACCAGTTAACATAATTACTGGACCAATGATTGCTGTAAATCCTGTAACAAATGTTAACAGAGATTTAATTGGGTCTGGCAATTTGTTTATAAATTTAATAACGCCATCTACAACATTAATAAAAAATGTTTGAATCTTTAAGAACTCGTCGCCAATTCCTGCAAGATCTGCTTTTAATCCTTCTACTGCTCTTTTATACTTTCCAGAAGCAGACTCTGTTACCATTGATAATTCTCGGCCAGCCACTTGCTCTAGCTCCTGAGAGCTTGCCTTCATTAAATCCATAACTTGAAGCGTTTGGCTTCCTTGCTTTCCTAGGTTTGAGAACAAAGCATTAAGTCTAGCAAACTGGAACTTTCCAAACAGTTGCTCAATAGCCTGTTGTTTTTGTAAAGGATCTAGATTATCTAATGCCTTTTGTAGTTCAAAAATTGTTTCTGTTAGGTTTCCTGCATTGTTTGTTACAATTCCACCTAAGTCTATTCCCATATCTGCAAATTTTTCTTTTGCTACCTTTGTAGGATTAATAAGTGATGCAAGTGCTGACTTGAGAGCGTTTGCTCCTTCAGCAGCGTTAATTCCGCCTTCCTTCATTGCTGTCATATAAAGAGCTAAGTCTTTTACGCTTCCACCCATACCCTGAATAACTGGGCCTGCTTTTGGAATAGCTTCAATTAAATCTGCAAGGCTTGTTGAGGTTTGGTTTTCAACTGAGTTAAGAAAGTTAATAGATTCAGAAAGTTGATCAGTGTTTTGTTTAAATGTAGTTTGAATTGCCAGGGTGGCCTTCATTGCTTCTTGTCTGTCTACTTCTCCAAGTACTGCAAGTCTGCTTGTTTCTTTAACTGACTGTAAAAGTTCATTACCTTGCTTGCCAGTTGCTGCAATGTCTGCTGCAAGAGTAATTGTATCTTTAAATGAAACTCCGTAAGCCTTTGAAATTTCTTTAGCTGTTTGAGTAACTTCTCTTCTTACTTTACCAAGCTCTTCTGCTGATGTTGCTGCGACTCCACCATAAACCTTTGTAAGTCTTACTAGCTCTGCATCTGCCATTCTAAATGCATCTGCTGCTGCTTTACCGAATGCTGCTAGCGGTACTGTTAATCCTACTGTTAACTGACGGCCTGCCCATTGAGTATTTTTACCCCAGTTAATAAGTTGAACTCCACCATCTTGAACAACTTTGTTCATGATTTGTAGCTCTTGTCTTGCTAAAGCAGTTTTGTTTTTTACAGCATCAAGACCCTGTGGAATATGTACACTGTATTGCATAAGCCCTTGAGCATTTTTGCCCATTGGCTGAATAATTGCATTTTGTAATGCTACTTGCTGCTTAGCAAGATCTCTAATTAACCCGCCCTGTGTCTTTGTGTGTTGCTGAAACGTCTGAAAGTATTGCTTCAGCTTCATTTGGCCCCTGTCTAGGTTGGTGCCAAACTTCTCAACATCAGATGTTAAGGTAACAAAGTGTGATGAAAATTGTCCAGTTCTTCTTAGGTTTTCACCAAAAGACCTGTTCATTGTAGCCACTTGACTTGCCAGTCTTGTGTCTGATTGAATTATTTGTGCTTGAAGTTTTGATAACGATGCTGTGACCTTATTGACATCTGCAATAAGACCTGAAAAATCTGCATTAGCAACTATATTAGTTACAATATTTTCATCAGCCATTTATCTTTATCTTACTCCTTTGTGTAGCCTAGACCTGCTCCGATTCCGAATCCTGCTTGTGCTGCCAAGCTTCCTTGTAGAGAAACTATGTCATCACCTGAAGCATTTATCCCAAGCGCTTGCCTTTTAACATCGTCAAAAGTTTTTGCTTGTGGTGCTGAGTCTTCCTCGTCTACATCTAAATCTATTCCTTTAAGACTTGCCGTAAACTTTCTGTCTTCCGACTTTTGTTTCTTAAAAGATTTCAATGTTTGAATAAGTTCTGGCATTGAAAGACTTTCTTCTAGTTCTTCGTAATTCTTCCAGTGACCTAGAAGAAAAACTTCACCCTCTAAAGCGGCTAAATCTAGTTCTGACCAGCCAGAACCGCTGCCGCTAGAAGGTTTGGGTCGTCCATCTTAATCCCACCACATACCTCAAGTATGCGATTAATTGTGGGGACGTCAAGTGCATCTTCTAGTGCATCTCTATTTGCTACCAACTCTGGTAGTTGTTTTTCAAGTGCTACTGCAACTGCGTCAATTAGTACATTGAGTGTTTGATCCTCTGTAGTTGAATCGCTTGCTGCTTGTAATACGAGCATAAATTTTCTTAGCTCTTTAATACTTAAAGGCTTCAGATTAACTGTTGCGCCATTCTGAAGTGTTACTTGTTCTACGCTATATACTGTTGTTGCCAATTTAATCCTCCTAGGATCTAGTCTTAATTATTATAACATATAGATATTATCTATACAAATGAAAAAGCCCCCTTTCGGGGGCCTTTCCTGCTTAAATAAATTAAGCTAGAACTCGGTCAATAATCTTACCGTATTCTGAGCCGCTGTAGTTAGCGTCTGGAAGAAGACGGAATGTTACTGGGAAAGTTGTTGCTGCGTTACGTGCAAGTGAGAATTGTGACTGTTGTACTGACAAAACACGACGTGCATAATATACACGCTCTGTTGTTGCGTCTACTTCTCCTGTTGCTGTAGTTGCTAGTGTTGGTGCTTGACCAACTGCAAATAGCTGACGTTCTGTTGGGGCAATACCAAGTGATCCTGCCTCAAGTCCTAGTGTAAGGGTCTTGTCGTCTGCGCCAGTTGCACCCTTTGTTGGGTAATCATCTGTTGCTGCTCCTGAGACTCCTTGCTTAGTTAGTGTTGCTCCTCCTTGACCGAAAATAACTAGAGTATTTTCTAGTGTACCTTCAGCCATTTCAGTTGCAATCATAACCTCCATAGCAGACTTGAAAAGCTTTGCTGTATCTAGAAGCTGATCTACTGTTACTGAATCGTAAGTTGGGTTGTAAGTGATCTGAAGACCATTGTTTGTAAATCCTACGTTACGAACATCTGAAGATGCGTCTAGTGCTGCTGTTGCTCTTGCTCTTGCTGTGAAAGAAATTCCACCAGTGGCTCTGTCTAAAAGGTTTTCCTTATAACCAGATACTGTTGAATCGCTTGTTGAAATGTAGAGCGGTGAAGCTCCTACAAGAATATTTTTGGCTGAGTTAAATGCCATTGTTTCGTACCTCCTGTTTTCAAAATATATATATTTTTTTAATGTAAAATCTTAAATCTTGGCTGGCTAGGCCCTTCCCTCTATATCCAATAATAGAGTATAATGCGCCAAAAGGCAAACTATAGAAATCTGCCTGTTGTACCTATGTGCCTTGCGTATTTAACCTCAAGCACCACATCTGCAGACAAAAACCCTGCCAGTTCTTCGGATGGGGCAGTTGGAGATATATCGGCAACAAATATACTAAAGAATTTAAATTTCTTAGATATGCCAGAGTAGGCATTGGTATCCCTAGCCGACTCATCCATTCTTCTAAATAGGTCTGTCATTAAGTTTCTAATTTCATTAATCTCTGAAACATCTGTTGAATATATTGTAAATAGGATCTGCTCACAGCATATTGCCCAGTTGTCTTCATATGACATACCTATCTTGTCATAGACTATGTGTTTCTTCCCGCTCAAAAATTGATTCATTTCTGGGGACTGCTGAACTGGAATAATTGGAACAATCTCTTGCCCTATATTGTCCGAGTAATAATCTGTGGCTGTAAAAATATTATTAGCCTTTAATTCAGACCATAGGTACTTTCTTAAATCAAGCATTACATCTGCTTTATAATCTGTCATGCTGCACCTCCAAATGCTGAGGCAATTGCTGACTCTGCCTGCATATTTAATGTATTAGCATTAAATGAATATTTAACTTTTCTAACATCAGATGGAACTTTCATTGCTTTAGTTAATGCTGAATTAAATATCCTCTGAAATCCTGAATTTTTTATTGATAGGTTTACTAGATTACCTGTAAAGAATTGTGCATAAGCTATCTGGAATCTTCCAGTTGCTTTACCTCCGCCAGGCCTTGTAACGGTCACAGAGGCCCCTTTAGGCATATATACTACTCCAGTACTAGTTTCAAATACTAAGCGCTCTGCGTACCTTGGACGGATTACTAGAGGCATCCCTGCTTCCATCACAGAAGCTTTATTTATAAACACATGTTTTCTTTTTCCAAAGTTATTTGGGACAGCTGATTTAGATGGCAAAAAATTAGATGTTATTGTAAAGGAAAGGCCATTCTTTGGAGTCATACTAAGATCAAATAATCTAGCGCTTTTAATTCCAGTCTTCTTCCATTCGTATACGTGGTGCAAAGACTTAGGATTAACTCTTGCTTGAGAGTCTACATATAGGCCAAAGTCTTGTTCTATTTGATTAAATATAACTGACTGGAATTTCTTTTCAAATGTCTTATTTGTTGTTACCTTAGACACTACTTGGGCGTGATAATAAACTGCAGCAGATATTTGTGCCACTGTGCTGTCTTGTAAAATTTTACCCTTAGTCCCAGCCATACCCTTTTGTAATCCGCTGGCTGCAGTAACTAGTAGTGAGCTATTGTCCAATTGTCTGGTTTTCCGATCTCTTGACAGTAGAGTTATATCCCACTATGCCGCCGAACGGGTCTGTCATTGGAGTTGTTCCTATTACCTCAAAAACTGTAGGAGTGTTGGTTGGAAAATTTAATTCTTCCCATATAGTGTTTCCATCATGGTCTCTAATGTTTGTAATTTTTTCTCTTAATGTTACTTGCTCTGATGTTCTAATCTGTAACACTTCTTCATTAGTATACTTATTGGAAAACTTTTGTCCGTCTTTAGTAATGCTTGAAGCAGAGTTGCTTATGTTGCCCTTTGCGCTACACGATACAGTTCTGTCATATTGCCATTCTTTTTTTATTGAGCCTGTATCTGGATCCTGCGAATCAACTGGCTTATAGACATCCATAAACATAGTAAGTATAGATTCAACAAGATCATACATTATATAACTACCATTTTATTAATAACGTAAGGTAAAAGCAGCTGATCTACATACAAATTGCCAGTCCCTGAGTATGTGCCCGAGTTGTACTCAAATTGCCAATCAAAAGTTTTTATAGACTTCATGTATTTGTTACGCCATACCTTGTCTTTTGAGAAATAGTCTCTCATTAATTCAATACACGCTAGATCAACTTCATCTGGAACTTCTTGCCAGCCAAATCTACCTTGAACTTTATACGTTGACCCATTTGAAAAAACTCCATTGCTGGTATCGTTTATTGATGGAGGAACCATTCCGTTTGCTATGTATACTGTATTGTCAAGCATATTGGCTCTATTTATTCTTATTCCAAAACCAGTCTCTGAAACAATTGTGTTGTAAGTCCAATTATTTACGTTGGTTAAATTATTTAAAAGCAGTATATCGTTTTGATATAATTCGTGAAGCTCTGCTAGCTTATAAGGTAACGGCAAAACATCAGAGCCTGATCCATACGCAATCTGAACATCATCATACAAATAAAATTGTTGACCTGTATAAGATTCAATTAATTTTCTAGCATATCTTTCTGCAGCACACAATTCAAAATATGATTTAGAATTAGGATCTGAATAGTCAGACCCCAACCCCAAAGCGTCAATTGCCTGACTCATATCAGTGTACGGGGTTTGCACATACACCTTATGGTCTTTTTGTGTAGAAGTTCCTCCTACTGAATAGGACCAATTTAATCTTAACTGCCTTTGTCTATTTGTGTAGGTTAAGGGAATGTATACTATATATGTTCCCGCATCTACTTCTGATTTTACAGGTGTTAATGTTGCAAGTATTGTTCCTGGATTAATTGAAGGAGATACTGTTGGATCTTCTGTAATGTCATATATCTTTACAACTGGAAGGCTATCTGAATCAGTTAGCTGCCCCTGCCAAAACACTTTGTGCGTTACTGGTGAATTTGAACCTACTAGAATTTCCATTTAATAAAGGTTAAGCGTAGTACTCCTGAACTTCCTTTGGAGTTGCTAAGCGAAAACCTTCCTCCTTGTCAAAAATTTCTTGAGCGTCTTCTGATGTCATTGCGACAAAAGGATGCTCCTTTGTAAAAGTAAAACCTAGAATATCATATCTATGATTATCTCTAGTCATTCTAACTAGCATCGTGTTTTCTGGCTGAGAATCAGGATTAAACCTTGGGAGGATCTCTTCTGCTTCATCGCTAAATTCATCTGCTGCTTTTTCAATATCTTCAATAGTCTTTTGGTAAACAGACCAGGTTACTCCCTCTTCGGCAAGAGCGGCAACAATATCGGCCTTGTTCTTTAGTCCATCAGTATCAACTGCAAAGTCTTCTGCAATTTTTCTGAGTTCTGCTACTTTCAATGTCTCAAATGACATATATTCTCCTTTGTTAGGTTCCTCAATTATAGCATTGTTAAATTAAAATGAAAAGCCCCCAAAATTAATTGGGGGCCTTTCGGGGGCTATTTCTTAATTAATTAAGAAGCAACCTTAACGTTCTTTACAACTACCCAAGCGTCTGCCTGCTCGATTTGAACGCCAACACGAGTATACATTGTGTACTCGATTGTGTCCTTACGTGGCACGAAGAAACGGTAAACGGTTACATCACGCTTTATTCCAATAACTACGTTATTTGGGAATGTCAAGTGGATATCTCCGTGTGATCCTGTTGCTGCTGAGTGTGTACCAGTCTGTGTCTCTGGAAGTAGTGGAACTTCAACAATTGGAATACCAAATGCGAATGGTGCCACATATCCTGCAGGTCCACCTAGTGGTGCGACTCCTCCACGGATTACGCTTGAAGCGATGTCCTGTGGGATTGTCTGATTTGTTCCAATGCTGTTAGCATATAGGAAATCCTGAATCAAGTTTGATCCAGCAAGGAAGCGAAGGTCTCCACGACGTTGCTTGTACTTACGTGGCATAGCCTTAAGTGCCTTGTTGAATACTTCACGTGATACTGCGGCTCCAGCTGCGTCTACGACACGACCTGATGCCTTTGCCTTCTTTACAACGCCATCAAATGACTTGTAAAGTGCGTCTGAAGAAAGTGATGTGTCACCGTTAAGAATAACATCTTCGATGTCATTTCCTGCTTGTGTCGCCATCAAACGTGCAATGTGATCTTCTAGATCTGCACCTTCGATGTTATCTTCTAGAGACTCTGTTGAAAGCTCCCAGTCCATGCGTAGCTTCTTTGTTGTCAAAGAGATTTTTGAGAAAGTTACTGCTGAGTTAACAGCAGTATTGTCTGCCTCTGTCGCAAGCTTCATAAGCTTTTCGCCTACTGACATACGATCAATTTCTGCTGTATCTGACTTCATGCGAACTGTACGTGCGACCTTACCGATTACGGTTGCGTCGAACATATAATCTAAGAAGCGAGCAGATTGTTCTGGGTTTAGAAGTCCACCGTTGCCATTTTCAGACGCTACGTGTACTCCTGTTCCACCAGTTGCTGAACCGAATCCTGTTGATACCTGAGTACCAGCGTTTACGGCCTTTTCTAATGTTTCATTGCTCATTATTTTATACCTACCTTAGTTAAATATTTCGTTTACGGAACCGAGGAAAGAACCGTTCCATTTAGATTTTCTGATTGTTACCTCTTCTGATCGGCCAAGATCTGAAGACTTCTTAATTGCAGTCTCTGATTCTACTGCATCGACACGCTTTTGTACACCATCAATCGTGCTCTTGATATCATTTACAGTACTTGAAAGTACTTTGTGTTGTTCTGCCAACTCTGAAATTCTAGAATCTACGCTCTTGCTAAAAGATTCAACAGTCTCTTGGATTGTTGTTACTTGTGCTGCATTTGCTTCAGATGCCTTATTTAGAGTTTCTGAGAAAAAGCCTTTTAGATCGCCTAACATCTTCGCAAAATCAGGTTCATCAACCTTATCTTCTGATACTTCGGCTGCTTTTTCCAGAGTTTCGGCAGGAACGTCTTCTGCTGCTGCTTCTGCAGGAGCGTCAACTGGAGCTGCATCTTCTGCAACTACTGCTGTATCTTCAACGGCTGCTTCTGGAGCTGCATCAACTGCAACATCTTCTACAACTACGTTTTCTGTATTGTCTGACATTTCATTACCTCCTTCTGCGTTTGCCTGTTTTGCAATTGTTTGTGTATCAGGCAACGTAAATCTTGAATGCTTGTACGCATCAAGAATCTTATCAATCTCTTTTGCTTTATTAACATCTGAGCTCTCAACCCAACCAATTAGTTGTGCTGGCTTACCAGAAACTGGTGAGTCATATGTTTTCTCTGTTGAGATAAAAACAGAGTTACTGTCTTCACAGTAAAAAATATTTTCTGTTACTACTTCGGTTGCAATTCCCTTAAATATCAATTGGCCATTTACCTTTTGAATAGATAGAACATTGCAAAGTTCATTTGCTGGAGAATCTACAATTGATAGTTCAATCAAATCGTAGTCCTTAATAAATCTTACTGTCTTACCGCTTGCCTTATTAACTTCGTTATCTGACTCATTAATCTTTCCGCCGATTGAAAATCCAGATAGGGTTCCGTCTAGAACTTTTTCCCAGGTATCCTGTGCACCCTTTGAAATGTATGCTGTTACATATACTCCATTATAAAATTCTTTAGTTGCTGGGTCATAAAAAGTTTCTGGCTTAAATGAAACCATTTTGCCAACTGCAAGAGATCCGTGCATTTCACGAATGTTTCCACGGAAACTTTCAAATGCTTTAATACTTGCTTCTGCGGTTACAACATCATTTGTTTGATCAATATTGTCTAGGGTAGCAAAACCAGATACTGTTCTCTTTTCACGGTTTACTTTTGTGAAAGGGACAGATAAACTAATGTCATTGCCATGGCTAGTCCATAGGGACTTTTCAATATTCATATGCTTAATTTTAGCGACTTATAGATAAAAAGGCAAATAACAGTTGAGCAGGGTTAGTCAACTTGTCTTCCATCGCCTTTGGCATTTCGTCCTTCTCCAGATTTATCTGGTGAGGTTGCCTCTCGGTTTTGGGATCTTTGTCTTGTATTTCCAGCCTGGGCACTTTGCTCTGCTGCATCCTGTGCCTTTAAATCAACTACTTCATCTCCGCCGTCTAGAGGAATCATACCCTTTCTAATTCTAACTTCATTAGGGGTAATTACCTGCATTCTTAAATATCTTTCGTCGATTTTAGATTGAGTATCTTCGTCGGTAAGAGTTAATTCATTAAATTTAAGGGTTAATGCATCTGTCTTTTCCTCAAATATTTTATTTAATTTTTTCTCTAAAATCATTTGTGCTGGACGGCAAACCTGCTCTTTAAATGTTTTATCGGCATCTCGTGCTACGGCTAAATTAACTCCTTCGGGGGTTCCAATTTTATTAATTGGGACACGGTGGGCCAGAAGTATTTCATCTCTATTAGATTTGCGATAAATATTAAATGAAGATTCCTGTGGATTTGCCTCAACTGGCTCCATTTTAAATTCGGTTTTTGAGTCTGGGGTGTCTCCTGGAAGTGGGATATAAAGTGATCTGTGGTTCTTTCCCTTTAGTCCAACCTGGAAAAACTCAAGCAATTTTCTTTCTGATTCTGGAGAAAGCTTTGCGCCTTTTACTGTAATAATATATCTTGGAACCGCTTTGTTTTCAAAGTAATCAAGGTTATATCTTCCAGACAACTCGTTACCTGCAAGTGAGACCTGGGCTGCAATAATATCTGCAACTCCATAATAGTTGTTCATTGGGGTATACTTTTTTATATGAATGATTTCATTTGGGCGGTCTTCTTGACCAGCAATTGGATTCTCTGTTTCTGTGTCCCCAAAGTTGTTGAAGTAAACAGCCTTGCCGTATAGAAGCTGAATAAAGCCATCTCTGAGTCTACGCACACGCATTGTCTTTGCTGGGATGTGACCGATGTATCCAATGTTTCCATTTGTGGTTCTACCAATTTCAATGTATCCATTGCCTGTTGCTTCGTAATCTGTAAAAACTTTAATTAATGTCTGGGTAAAAGTATCTTCGTCATTTGTAGTGTCAAGCCAAGTATGCAAATCTTGTCTTAATTTGCTTAGCTTTCTACGGGCTCTTTCAAGGGATTTTTCGTCCGTAAGTGAATCAATGGCATCGTTTGTTTTCTTTGTCTCTATAAAATCATAGCCTAGCCCAACAATGTTTGCTACCTTAGCATTAATTGCAGCATAGTTATATGTTGAAATCTCATATACCTTTGAAAGGTACTCTAGGTTGTATGGTGGTTCTACTAGGTCAAACATAGCATAGCCAGTAATTGCTTGTGCTAATAAATTTTGCTGTGTGCCCGTCTCTTCTCTACCAGAAAATGATTTAGAAAACTCTCTGCTAATCTTGCGCTTAAAAGCTGGTCCTAGGCCTCTTACCTTTTTAAGATCTTCTAGGCCCGCTGCAAATGGGTCGTTGCTGACTTCGTCTTTTTTTAAAGAAAACCAATCCGCATTGTTTGAAATATTAATTATGTTTTCTGAGTTATCCTCATTAAGAAATTCTACGCTCATTTCATCCCCCGCAATTTTTTCATTTCGTCTTTATAGTTTCCAATATCTAGTGGGTCTGGCACTAGTCCCCAGTCGAGTCTTTGCTTTTGGTGTTGGAATTCCTCATCGTCAATCTTCCTTCTTCCAGAAAGAAATTTAGGCCCGCCTTCGTATATACCGAATGAGCGAACTTCTCTAGCCAAAGCATCGACCTTGGATCTATTTCCTTTTTTTGACGTGATCGAAAGAAAGTTGCCATTGTCGTCTCCAATCCATCTGCCATCGGGCATTTCCCAAACATATATCCCAAGAGTTGTTTCTTCTTCAAGGACTTTGCTGTTAATGCGGTTAATATCCATAGTAATTTATTTTACCATTACTTCCTGCTAAAGTCCAGCTTTTGTCAACCAATAAGACAAATTATTTGTTTTGAAGTACAATCCAGTCATTGTCATAGAACTCTACAGAGTTTTCTGTCAATGTTATGGACGAATCGTCTGCTACTGTGGCGGATCTTCCTATGTGCATGTTGTAGTGAGATAACGCAGTAGGGGCTGTAAATGGGGTTGGGTAATAAGCGATGTATTGATATAGACTAGAAGGGCCACCTGTTGCTGCATGATTAAATAGTATCTGACCTGTAATTGGTCCGCTTGTTACAATTACAACATGATAAAGCTCATTTGCTGTAAATACAGAATTTACATTTGTCTGAGATGTTCTGTCTATCCCATTGACATAAATAGCAGATATATTAGATTTAGTAATAGTTCCATTAGCAGCCCAAGAATATCCTGCCGATACAAAATCCCCGCTTGCTGTGCTTGATATAATAGAGTTTGCTGTAAGGTCTGACAGGGTTAAAAATAGCTCTATTGTTTTTATTGATTCTGCCGTGTTAATTTTAAATCCTGCTCCGTCTGCCGTTGTGACTCCATTTAGCTTTTGGCGGGATAAAATGGGGTACTTAATTCTTCCTAGAGTTATATCTTTTGAGGCAAATCCAGGGGTGCTTTCTATTGTATAAATATAGTCAGGGTTGCTTATTGAATAAAGTATTTGATCTTTATAAAAGCATAGAAGTAGATTATAAAGTCTTGGAATAAATTTGGATGTGTCTGAGGATGTAAATGTTATCTCAAGATAAAGGGTTCTTTCAGAACTAAATGATCCTAATTTAAATTGAGGAATTGATCTTCCATTAGCACATGCTTGCCATGTTGTTCCATCGGTAGAGGTTCTTACAGAGACCCCATTATCGCCGCTCCATTCTATCTTAGAGGAGTCTAGATCAAATCCTGCAGGAATTGCTATGGCATCTACTACAACCACGCTCTTAGAGGCTGCAGAGGCCGTTTTATTAATTTCAAGGCATTTCTCTTCTAGATTGTAAGTTAAATCTTCTGAAGCAAAAATCTCTAGCGGTTTGTTGGCGGGATAGGCAAAATTAAATTGCTTGCTTACGCTATCATCATATATTTCAAATAAGGTGCCATTATCTGGGTAAGAAACTTGAAGCGGTGAAGTAGTGCCAGAATAGTTATAATGTTCTAAAATTTTATCTAGGCCCAAAGCATACCTATATACTGCTGGGGCATCTACAATAAATGAATCGGATGCATTTCCCGTTGGGCCTAATTTTAATGTAATTGTTGAGCTAGTAAACTTGTAATTAGTTAAAGATTTGCTTGCTGCAAATTTGCCGTCTACATATAAAGACATTTCTGTAATAGAGTATGAGGCTACAATATGATGAGATTGACTAATATTAGGTAAAGTGTAATCAAGTCTTTCCGCCTCCAGTTTAAATACAATATTTCCTTTTTCATAAAAAATACCTATATTCTTTGTTGAGTCGGCAAATATGGTTGTTAGGCCAGTTGTTGTAATTTTAGGATAAATCCATGTTTCTAATGAGAATGCATTATCTGAAGAGTTGCTATCTGCAAATCCACCATCGGCGGTAGATCCGTAATAGTCTTTAGTTACTGGCAGCGTAATGTACTTTGTGTTTGTTATCAATGACCCATTTGCCCCGCCCGAAACAAGTGGAATTAGCCCTGTAGAAATTGTCCCAGTATAAGTTCCAGAATTACCACATCCAGAAACGTCGGTTGCGGTGGTGCCAGACAACTCGTCTAGAGGCCAGAAGCCAATCGGGGAATCATTCATTACTTTAAGTTGGTAGCTCATCTTATTATTATATACCAATCCTTATTAGGGTTACTTTTTAAAGAAAAATATTGCAACCATATATTTCGTGCCTTCTGTTGTTGGCTTTGGCTCATGTAAAACTCCGTGTGATTTAAACACTAATGCGCTGCTTGCCTTTGGCTTTACAGATATATCGTCATTTGGAAAATTTAGATCTCCACCCAAGTAGTCATCATTTATATAAAAAACAATTGAGACTGTGCCTATTAAATCTTTTGGGCTATAGTCTGGATCGTAATCTGTGTGAGGACCCATTTCTGTTAAGTTGTCATACTTATATATTTTACAATGTGTTGGAAGATCGCCGAGATCTATGCCGTGAGACAAAGCATATTCTTCTCCTATTTGAATTGCTCTATAATGGATTATACTGGCAATTTTAGAGTTATGTCTGTCTCTAGGGTTATTGTTTAAAACATTTTTATAATTTATTGTTTTTTGATAACCGTACTGCACACTTTTGCAAGAAGAAAGCCATGGCTCCCATTTAGTTATTTGAGACCCAACATCTTGAAATTGGTCCATCCATTCAATTTCTTTTATCATGGATTCTGTATCATCAAAAACCTCAGTGTAGTAATGTATATCCTTGTTAATAATTTCTTTATGCATCGTATTTGCCCTTATGTGTTGGAGGAGTTCCTTTTTTCTTAAGCTCGTTCCATTCTTCGTAAGTTTTTTCTTGTTCCGCTCTTGTCTCTTTAAGCTCAGCTTCCCATTCAGCTATTTGTTCTGGCGTGTAAACAGCGTCGGCATTATCCCAAAAAGATCCGACTGTATATCTTTCTGCCTTTTGAACCATAGTAACTTCGTGCTCATTACCGTGCCCACCTTTAAAGAAAGCTAATCTTCCAGGCTTTGGCTTTATTGCAATATCATGATGTTTGAAGTTTAAAACTCCTCCATCAAAATTATCATTTAAGTAAAGAAACCCAGCGTACTTGCTTTTATAGAATGCAGAGGGGGAACCATCTTCATGAGTATTGTCTGAATGAAATCCAGCGAATGCGCCAACTACCCATTTTTGTGCATGGTAGCTAACCTCTGATAGCTCTCTATCAAAACACATCTCTCCTGCCTTTTTTACTTTTTCTTTTAAAATAGAAAAGTAATCTTTAGGCAATCCAAACACTAAAAGGTTTTCGTCCCATGGCCAGTAGCCCATTGCCAAAGAACCATAAAAAGATATTTGATTCCACTTTAAATGTCCTGCATCTGTAATTGCATCAAAATAAGCAATTATTTTTTGACATTCTTCTTCTGTAATTAAATTATCAACAACAAAAACATCATCTTTAAGGGATATAATTTCCATTAGCACACCGTCTTATCTTTATCTTCTAAACTATCCAAATAGTCTATGTGGTCTTGTATTTCTTTTTCAGTTGGAACCTTTTCTTTTCCGTTTTCAAATACCAAGTTGCCTCCGTATACATCAAGGCTTATTCTTCTTTTTTCCATCTCTGCCCATTTTGTTGCACCATACTTCAATTGGTTTGCAAGCCACTCTTCTGACCCTGCATATGGATAAAACATAAAGTTTCTTATTAAATACTTATTGCCTTTTGTTGCAGTCTTAACTCCATGATAGTATCCTTCGCCAGAAGGGAAAACCATAATATCTCCAGCCTCTGGCTTATATGCAGGAACAAATTCTCCGTTTACATAAAACTCTATTTCTCCACCTTCGTAATCATCGTTAATGTAAACTGTGCATGTAATATAAAACTTATCTCCTGGAGCATCCTTATCTGTTTGCTTAAAATCAGTATGATACTGCATGGTTAAATTATTTTTTAAAGAATCAACGTTAGTAAAATATTTACAGAATGAGGATGATCCTAGCTGACAATCTTTGGGAAGCTCTACATTATACTTTTTAATATAGTCATCAATGGCAACATTATATGCGTCCCAAACCTTTTCGGCAGCCCAGTACTCTTTGTCGAAGGTTTTATTTTTACCAAGTAGGCTTTCTACTGCACCCTTAAACTTTGTTGATGAGTAAGTTCCAAACTTGCTCCATTTTGTCCACGGAACAAAGTAGTGCTCGTCCGACTCATTTTCAATGCTCTCGGTTGACTTTACAACATCAAAAATTTCTTTATGATCTGGGAGCAAGCCCTTGTAGATTTCAATTCTAGGATAGAGTGTTTTTGATGTGAAATCAGCCATTTGTTTTTTCTCCTAATTTAGTTATAGTCCAGAACCATGGTGAGGTGTATCTGGTGCCTTGTGTAATTACGTCTACTCCGTGTATATAGTTTAAATCTCCTGGAAAAAAATATGCAGCTCTAGCTTTTGGCTTAAAGGCAATTTCTTGTTTTGGAAAATGAAGTCTTCCACCCTCATAGTCTTCATTTAAATAAATTACTGTTCCAATGTCGTACCACGGGAAATTGTTTGCGGTGCCCTTGTCTGGACCTTCGTGCAACTCTTTGTCTGCATGTGGCCACTGCATAGAACCAACTGGCCATCTTACTAAACAAGGCCCTGTTGGGTTTACCTCTACATTAAAGTGCTTTTCAATAATAAGTCTTAGTCTTTGAATTATTGTATTTAGCATTACCGAAACATTAGGGTCTGATTCATCTAGGGATTTTTTTGTTGCAACACGATCTGCCCATACATTGTGTTGATAAATTATAGTTCCATTTTCATTACGTACGTCTTGCCCTTGATCCCATACTTGATTACCCTTAATAAAATTAAGAAGGTATTCATTTTCTTCTTCAGTTAACAAATTTTCAATTTCAACAATGTTTTCTGGGCCGTTGCCAAAGTATCCTGAAGGAGTAATAGATGTTCTGTGCTTTCTAATATCCGATGAGTTCTCTACCGTGTTATCCATTTAGTTTCTTTTCCTATTCATATTTTTTAGGTACCCAAGTTCTTTTTTTATAAACGCCAGTGTCTGCTCTATAAATAGCTACGTGATCGTCATGCTTTTTTTGCATTTCTTGATAGGTATACAAATTAAACTCTGATACCCATTCTTCTCTTTTGATCGGAATAATTTGTGCGTAAGGGGTTCCTTTTGGAATTATTCCTGTAAATCCGTCTCTAATAAAAAAGGGCATCAGTCCTGGTGCTCCGTACTTGTCACTATCAATTATACCGCCTACTGTTAAAAAAGGCAGGCCGAAGTTATTGATTGGCTGAACTACTAAAGCGCTGTATCCATCTGGAAGCGTAAACCCCCAGTTTGGATACCAATGGTAAACAAATTTATAATACCCTTCAGGATAATAGAACTCTCCCATATGCGAACGTATTGCAACAAAATCATCATATCCTGGCTCTGCTTTTATTAATGGATATCCGCTTTGCATAAAAACATTAATGTCGCATGGTGTTGTAAATGTATATCCTGTTGTAAAAATATCATGAAGAGCTGGACAAGATTTAAATCCTGGGCCCTTTTTATTATCTGGTGGCCCGACTACATCGTTTCCCTCAAAATCTTTCCAATATTTGCTGGCATTTTTAAACCATGCTGGCATTGTATTTTTTGAAGGACTTGGTGCAAGTTCGTCGTTGTTATAGTGCCTATTTGAATTAAAAACAATTTTCATTTGTGCTTACTAACCTTCAGCTTAATTGATTTTACTTCGTGGGACCCAAGCTTATTACCTAGATAATCTGTAGCATCCCTATAGTAATCCGTCCAAATTTGTTTTTCTGCCGCCTCTTTAGCTGCAGCAACTGCTCCTTCATAAGTTGGGATATTCTCAAGGTGTGGCTGTGGCATGTGCCTTATATCCTTTACCTCAAGAGTAGAATTGTTTAGCTCTGTTAAAGATATTGGTAAAATTGCAATTACTGGCTGTCCAGCTTTGATTGTAATTGGAACGTAGGGCTTTGTAATCTTCCATGCAACTGGCAATGGGCTGCCAAAAAAGGATGTTGTTAATAAACTTGTTACGGCCTGAGCTCCATCAACGAACATATTTGGAACTGGAAAAGATAGCAAAGTATAGTTACTGTCTGTTTCAAAAGTTAAATTTGTTTTAAAGTTAATTGTTGAGTGACCTCTACCAGTCTCGCAGTACTTTTGTCCCTGCAAAACCTGAACGTTATGTGGATAAGTACTTGTTACTCCATCCCACATAAAGGTTATATCTTCTGGAAATGATATACCCCAGCCTAATTGATTTGCTAGCGTTAATGGAAAGCATCTGTATGCATGATTGTGCTCTGTTTCATCCATCCAGTCTCTTTTTGCAGAAAGAGGCTCAATGTTAGCAGTGTCTTGAAAATTATCATATGCTGTTATTCTAATCAATTAGCTCTCCCTTTGTTCTGCTGGGATAAATTTTTTCCCTTCAGTGAAATGATTATATTCATAGCTTGCTTCTATTTCTCTATAGAGAGGTGTATGTGGAGCTTCTTGATAATCTAGCATAGTTACAATAGCATATTTAGTTCCAGATCGGACTGGCATTGCTGCGTGAGAATAGATATAAGAAGATGGGAATAGGTATAAGTCTCCAGCTTTTGGCTTAATCTTAAGACCTAATTTATCAAAAAATAACTCTCCGCCTTCATAATCGTCATTAATATATCCTACTGATGAAAGCACACATACATACGAGTACCCGTGATCTGAGTGCACATTAAAATGTTGATTTTTTGCATACTTAATAAAGTTAAAAGATTCCCAGTAATTTAATGGAGGTAGCTGGAACATATTCATATAATCTGCTACAGCGCTAAGCTGGACTCCTTTTGAGTCTCTCCATATTTGTCTTAGCTCTATTTCATCTTCCGTAAGATTTTCTTCTTGAACGTGGTTACCATTTCCATACATTAAGGATCCTCCATCGTTTTCTTTAATCTTAAAATCCCAAGCATCCCTGTAGTCTGTATTTAGTGTATCAAAACCTGTTTGAGCTAAATTCCAGTGCTTCTTGTTTTCCTGTTTTTCTAAAACCTTTTCTAATCTTTCTGCCAGATTGTATTCTTTTTTAAAAACGTCTCTGTATACAATAATTCCTGGGTAGATCGTTTCTCCATTTGGAAGCATATTATTTTTTCCCCTTGTGTTTGTTATCTATCATTCTATCATATTCTTCAGTATGGGCGTCGTCGTTGTAGTCTAGCATGGTAACAAAAGAATATTTAACACCAGTTTCAACTGGCAGTGCTACGTGAGAATATATAAAGGATGATGGAAATATAACAAGGTCTCCTAGTTCTGGGGTTATATGTAAATTAAATTTAGGGAAATATAGCCCTCCCCCAGTATATCCATCATTTGGATATCCAACTAGAGAGACAGCGCATTTATATGACCAACCGTCATCTGCATGTTCTTGAAAAAATTGATTTGGGTAATACTTAACAATATTTGTCCATTCCCAGAAATCCATTTTAATTGAATACATATTGCAAAAATCTTGAACTGCATCTTTTTGACAGTCATAAATATCTTTATAAAGTGGGTGGGATTTGCCTAAAGCCGATAACTTAAAATCCCAGGCATCTCTATAAGTTAAATCTATTTCTTCTAAGCAAACACTTGCGCCATTCCAGTCAGCTTGCTTGCTAGATACGCATTCCTCAATCCTATTAATTAGATCAAGTTCTTTTGGAAAAGAATTAGGATATACCCATATTCCAGGATACAGTTGTTTTTTGTTGTATATCATTATTAAAGAATAGCATTTTTATGCAATATAGTCAAGGATTATATATCCTGAAATTCTGTATTTGCCTCTTCTTGATCATGATGATCATCTTCAACTTGAATAAATTCAGTAGATGTTTCGCATCCATTGTAGGCAAGCATTGATCCAGCTACAAGAAGTCCCCAAGGCTCTCTATAGAATAGGAAGACATCTAGATCTTCTTCAATTATATTTAGTGAATCTATAACAATTGGACTAGAGGGATCATCGTAATTATAAATCTCGTCGCCAACCTCTAAATCAGTTACTTCTGGGAACATGTATTCGCTGCCTCTTTTTACTAGAGGCTGCTCTACTAAAGATAGGTCGTGTTTAGGATTGTTGTTAATTCTCATAAATGAGGATTTTGTTTGTTTAAAAATATTTGTAACCTTAGACTCTAGGGTAGATGGGTTAACCATAGATAGGTCTCTCCATCCAGCAACCTTGATAATACATTCTGTTGTTATGTGGCCTTGAGAACAATTAGAGTCATGCTTAGGTAGGTTATCAAAAGAAGCAGTTAAAAGATAATCATCAACTTTAATATCTTTTGCTTTCTTATAACCGTCTGTAGTTAGCACTTCAGTATCTGCTGGAATACAAAACCCTGGAGGACCAAAGAATCTTGGTGGGCCAAAGAACCCTGGAGGGGCAAAGAATCTTGGTGGTGCAAAGAACCCTGGAGGCGAGAAGAATCTTGGTGGTGAAAAGAACCCTGGAGGCGAGAAGAATGCTGGAGGGGCAAAGAATCTTGGTGGTGCAAAGAACCCTGGAGGGGTAAAAAAGTTAGGTGGCGCAAAGAACTGCGGTGGCGCAAAGAACTGCGGTGGGGCAAAAAACTGAGGTGGTGCAAAGAATAGTGGTGGAACGAAGAAGTTTGGTGGTGCAAAGAACTGAGGTGGCGCAAAGAAGTTAGGTGGCGCAAAAAAATTAGGTGGTGCAAAAAAGTTAGGTGGTGCAAAAAAGTTAGGTGGTGAAAAGAATGCTGGAGGTGAGAAGAATGTTGTAACTTCACCAGTGGCTTGACCAAGAGATGTTCCATTTGCATTTACTGCTTTTACTGTATAAATTTGGGCGCTTGCCATTGTTTCTCTAATTCCCAAAGATGTTGCTGGATAATTAACTTCGTATGGAGATGCTAAGCCGCCTGGCTGTACTGCTGTATCTGAAGAAGTAATAACATACTTTGATATAGCCTTACCTCCATCTGCTGGGTGTCCCCAAGAAACAATATCCTGTCCACGCTGTCCTGGAGTAGTAGTCTGATTTCCATCTGTGCTATGTCCTGGTCCAGTAGTTGTAGATGTTGCTGTTACTGTTCTTGGTGACTGTGGAACTGTTGTAACTAAAAGTGGGGCGGTTGCAGTGGACTCCTGAGAAGTTCCATTTACATTTGTTGCATTTACTGTTACAAAGCCAGTCAGTCCTGAAGGTATTCCACTAATAACAATTGGAGATGTTGCTGCAAAATCTGTGTAAGTGGTTGATCCTGTATTTGGAGTAAACTTTGCGGTATAGTTTATAATAGGTAATTGACCTGATGGGTATTCAAAAGTAATACTTATAGCACCATTGTTATATGGTCTATCTGTTCCTACATCTGTAGCAACTACATTAATTGGTGGTACTGGATATTCAAAATCTCCAGAGAGTTGCGCTTTTCTACCCGTCTTTTTTCCCATTTTTTAAATACCCTTCTTACGCTGTTAAATCTCCAAATAAAAGCCAAGTGTTGGCATCTCGTTTTAATATTGTTGCAATTGACCATTGGAATCTTAATTTTTGTCCTGGAGTAAAGTTTAATACAACTCCTGCGCCTGCCTGAATTGTAGTTTGTCCTGCTCCTGTTTGCAAAATATCGATAGTGGTTCCTACAGGAAAATTGAGAATGGTGTCCGCTGGAATTGTTACTGTATTTGCAACAGTCATTCTCATATCAATAATAGTATCTCTTTCATTTAAATTACTTAGTGTGTAATTAAAGAATTTAGTAGATATAGGTGTTATAGATGGGATACCTTGTTTTGACTGTACCCCATCTATAAACTGAATGTTACCTAATGTGCTGTCAAGTGTTCCACTTAACTTTACTACTCCAGAAAATGTTGTTATTCCAGAAAGACCGCAGTTATCAGAAACTGATAATGACTTAACCTGCAAATCTGTTTCGTAAGGAAATTTTCCTTTAGTAATAGACATTGTTTTGTATTCCTATGCCTGAGCCTCTGTCCAGGATAGTCTTGAGTACACGTTTGCTGCTGCTGAACCAATGTTGGTAACAACAATCGTAAGTGTATCTGGACCGTCTGGAAAAATGTTTGCATTTGAGTTTGCAGATCCTCCACCGATAATAGAGTTTCCTAGATCTCTAACTGGAGATAGATCAATTGAGTTTGATCCAGTTCCTACGAAGAAACCTGCTGTAATTTCTCCACCACTAAGTGTAGTTGATGTAGTTGAATAATCAACAATCTGTGATAGTGATGAGTTAGCTACTCCTGATACGTTTCCTACTGCGTTAGTCCATGCATTTGTTGTTGAAGGAACTCCGTTTAGAACAGCTGTTACAAGAAGGTTTGCACCTGATGTAGATGTTGTAACGTCTAGAGCCTTTAATGTAAGCTGCATACGGTTTACTAGCTCTCTTTGTCCGAATGCTGCTGCAATACCATTATCTGCTGAAGGAGCTACACGAATTGCCATAAGGGCTCTGGAAGCACCTGCGGCAATTGCGCTTGTAGTTCTTTGTCCATATGTAAAGACAAGTGACTTATCTTCATCAAAGTTACCGTCCATAATTACTGAGGTTCCCCAGTGTGATATGGATGCTGAGAATGATGGGAATGCCAACTCTACCATTGTTGGTGAAGTTGATGCGAATGTAAATGCTTGAGCTGATGTTGCACCCATTGGAACAATAATAACTCCAGTAGGGTTAGCTGATAGTGCTGCTTTGCTAAATTGAATAGCGTTGCCAACAATTGAAGAAACGAATGTTCCTTCTGGGAATGCGTCGGAGATTACTCTTTGGCCAACTTGAATTCCAGCGTTGCTTGCTACTGTTCCAGTGCTTGATCCGACTACAATTGTAACGGTAAGTCCTCCTGGAACACCTGCTTGTGCTCTTGTAAGACCTGTAAATGTTGTAGCTGATTTTCCTGTATAGTTTACATACTCGTAAGTGCTTCCGTCTCTTATTACAAGAGTTCCTGAAGGCGGGAAGCCAGCTGTTGATGCAACTGTTAGAGCAGAATCTGTTGTTAAAATTTCTGTAGTTGCCTTTGTGTAAGGTGGATTTGTTGTGCTTTCATATCTACCTGGCAAGTTACCTGAGCGCATGTAGGCCTCTGTATTAACGTTGTTATTTGGCATCTTGTGTACATAAACAACGTTACCCTTTGGGCCTCTAACACCCCATCTTACAAATCCTGCACCATACCATGTATAGTCAACATAAAACATCTGCATTTTGCCTAGGTCTATGTTGTACTGAGAAGGTCCTGTTCCGTCAATCTTATCTAGATTGAAAGCGCTTTGAGGAATTTTTGTATCGTCTGTTCTTGAAACAATACACATTGAAGCACTTGCTCCACGGTATGCTGGGCTGATTGTCATAGATGTATCTGATGCAATTGCAACAATCTTATATGATTGTCCACGAATTACAATTCTATCTCCTGGAATAACCTGCTTAGAGAAGTATGTTGGAAACTCTACGCTAGACTGCAAAACTGTTGCAGAATTTGCAGATACTGTTACTTTACCAGAAAGCTGGAATGTTGAGCTTCTGCGAACTGCGTATAGTGTAGTTCCATCGTATTCCCAGAACAAACCATTTTGGTCATCAAAGACACCTAGTCTATTTTGGCATCCGTACCATGCTTCAACTGATGCAAAGAATGCTCCAGTTGCTACGTTTGCTGAAGGAACTGTTAGTGCTTGATATTGAAATGATGTAGCGCTAAGAACATTGTTAATTGTAAATGTTCCATTGTACGCTGATTCATTACATCCGCCAATTTTAATTACAGTTCCTGGCTGCAAATTATGCTTTTCTTTTGTTTGAACTGTTACGGCTACTGTTCCGTTTGATGTAATATTTTCAATTCCAGCATATGGCTTTAGGACGGTTCCAGATGACATCTGGATTCCTTTACCTGACTGGTATCTAAAATAACGACGAGTTTGTCTAATGCATTGACCATAGTTAGATGATGAGTTTGCGCTAAACAAAACACCACCATCATGTGGTCTGTGTGCAAATGTAGACTGTGGTCTTACATATACTGCAATTCCACCAGCTATTGTTCCTGTTGGTATTGCGTCGTGATAGTATGCAAATGTTGTTGGATTGAGTACCTGGGCAACTTCCTGGTTACCGTTTGGTGGATTAGTTGTTGCTGTAGCACCTAGAACAACAATTTCATTTCCTAGGGCAAGTCCGTGAGGAATTGATGTTACTACTGTAATCTTTCTTCCTGAATAAGTCAATGATGCGTTTCCGCCAATTTGAGCACCAGTGTAAAGAACTCCTTGAACAACAAGAGTCTTATTTGGGTCAAGAATTTCTGTAATGCTTGTTCTATTTATAGCAGATGCTGTATATGTAAAGCTTGAACCTCCTCCACCATTTTCAATAATAAAGTTACCATCTGCAATTGCTAGGAATGTATCCTGAATTGAAATTGGAGTTCCATTTGCTGGGGCTGTTCCAGATGAAAGTGTTACTGTAACTGTTCTTGAGCCTGTTGGGAGACCGATAGAAGAAATATTAGCAATAGGTGTTGGTCGTGCATAAGAAAATGGTCTGTTATTTACTAATCCCAAGTTTTCCCATTTAGAAGTCTGTGTACCGTATTCAAAGTCAGTATCAATAAGAGCTCTAGGTTGAGAAACTCTAAATTTGTTGGCTGGGTCTAGCTGTGACTCTGCTGGAGTAAAACTTTCATCAAATGTATCAATTGTAAACATAAGCTTATCAGTTGATGTCATTGATGCAGTGTTGTATGCCAGAACCATTGTGGTATTTTCTACCATGAATGCGTCTGTGCTAGCTGAGTATGATGTTGTGCCCAAGCTTGGATCTGAGAAGTTATAGATAACCTGATTTGTTGTTACGTTTGTGATCAAAAGCAATCTTTCTTTCAAAATTGTCTTTGGGATCGAAATAGTTCTTGTTGATGGGGTAAACGTGTAAGATGTTTCCAATAATATTTTTCTTGCCATTTTCTTAATCTCCTAATAATATATCTGTTGCTCTGAACGGATATCTAGATTTTTTAACTGTTTGCGTATTTGGTCCTGATATATATCTTGCTTCAAATGATGACCCAGCTGGGATTGGTTCCCCGAACTGTATATATCCATCATTATCTACAAAGTATCCCTCAGAAGGTAGTGCGCTGAGCCAGTGTTGATCTTGGTTTCCCAATATTTGAATTATACCATTAATTGTTATCAAAAGCTTATATGGATTTGTTGGATCAAAGGTTGCTCCATTAAACTTTAAACGGAATCTTGAAGTATATCCGTCAAATAATTGAGATAGGCTGTCTAAAGGAATTATATCGCTTCCGACGGCATCTGCTAACTCTGCAACTAAATAGCCTCTGTTTATTGCGTGGCTATCATCTGTTGGAGAAAAGACCGATATTGGACCTTGAAATATCGGACTAATAATTGTTGGTGATGTTATTGTTTTGTTGGTTAAATTTTGTGCAGCTGTTGCAGTAATAATATAGTCTGTTGCTGATGCTACAAGGCCAATTCCTGGAATCTTAAATGTTGTAATTGAACCATTTCCGATAATGATTTCATTGCTTGTGCTGTTTGTAGCTGCTTGGGCGTTAGAACCAATAATAATATTATTGACTCCGCTAAGCAAAGTATTTCCTGCACCTGTTCCTAGTAGGGTGTTATCTGATCCAGTCTCTATAAGTGTACCCGCCTGATAACCTACTACTGTATTTCTTTCTCCACTAGATAGAGTTCTTAAGGATTCATTACCAATAGCGGTGTTTAAAATACCAGTCTCTGTATTTTGAAAGGTTAGACTTCCTAGAGATGTATTATCAACTCCAGCTAGTGTTACTTTTCCATATACTGTTCCAAGTGTGCTTTCAGTTGCCGCTTGTCCAGTAGCTAAAGTAACAGTTCCACCTAAAGATACTGCGTTTCCATTAATTGTAATGGAAGAGTTTGCAAGTTTAGCATTTGCAATTGATCCAGCCAGCATTGCGTTAGTAATTGTATTATCTGGAAGAACCACTGTTCCTGTAAACGTTGGTGACGCTAGTGGCGCTTTAAGATTAAGAGCAGTCTGTGTAGCTGTTGATATTGGTTTAAGGGCATCTGTTGTATTATCAACGTTAGCAAGGCCAACCATTGTTTTATCAATACCAGTAACTGTTCCAGTAAACGCTGGGGAGGCTAGTGGTGCCTTTGTTCCCAGAGCTGTGGTAATAGTTGTTGTATAGTTTTGATCATCGTTAATTGCTGCCGCTATTTCATTTAATGTATTAAGAAGATCTGGTGCACCATCTACTAATGTGCTTACTGCTCCTGAAATTGCAGTGTTTCGATTTGTAACTTCTGTTGCGATGGCTGAAGTAAGCGCTGAGCCTGCTGCTGTTGCTGCTGCAGCGATTGCTGCTGCTTGAGCGGCATCTGCTTTAGTAGTAGCGTCTGTTGCTGCTGCTGCTTGGGCTGCGTTAGCTTTAGTAGTAGCGTCTGTTGCTGCTGCTGCTTGGGCTGCGTTAGCTTTAGTAGTAGCATCTGTGGCTGCTGCTGCTTGGGCTGCGTTAGCTTTAGTAGTAGCGTCTGTGGCTGCTGCTGCTTGGGCTGCGTTAGCTTTAGTAGTAGCGTCTGTGGCTGCTGCTGCTTGGGCTGCGTTAGCTTTAGTAGTAGCGTCTGTTGCTGCTGCTGCGATTGCTGCTGCCTCTGCTGCGTCTGCTTCTGCTTTAGCAAATGCTGTAGTTGCAATCTGTGTTGTACTAGTATTTGCGCCTGCTGTGGGTGCTGTAGGTGTACCAGTAAGCGCTGGTGAATCTAAAGGAGCTTTTGTTCCTAAAGCAGTTGTAATAGTTGTTGTGTAATTAGCATCATCATTAATTGCTGCAGCTAGTTCATTAAGCGTATTAAGAAGTGCTGGTGCTCCATCAACAAGTCCGTCTACTGCGTTTGTAATTGCAGTATTTCGATTTGTAACTTCTGTTGCGATGGCTGAAGTAAGCGCTGAGCCTGCTGCTGTTGCTGCTGCAGCGATTGCTGCTGCTTGAGCGGCATCTGCTTTAGTAGTAGCGTCTGTTGCTGCTGCTGCGATTGCTGCTGCTTGGGCTGCGTTAGCTTTAGTAGTAGCGTCTGTTGCTGCGGTTGCAACTGAGGCTGCGTCGCCTGATACTCGAAGGGCTGCTTCTGCTGCGACCTTAGTAGTTGCATCTGTGGCTGCGGTTGAAACTGAGGCTGCGTCGCCTGATACTCGAAGGGCTGCTTCTGCTGCAACCTTAGTAGTTGCATCTGTTGCTGCGGTTGCAACTGAGGCTGCGTCGCCTGATACTCGAAGGGCTGCTTCTGCTGCGACCTTAGTAGTTGCATCTGTGGCTGCTGCTGCTTCTGCGTCATCTGCTTCTTTTTTAGCAAATGCTGTAGTTGCAATCTGTGTTGTATTGGTATCTACTGCTGCTGTTGGTGCAAGAGGGGTTCCAGTTAGAGATGGTGAAGCTAGAGGTGCTTTTAAACCAAGTGCCGTTGTTATAGTTGCTGCATAAGATGCATCGTCATTTATTGCTGCGGCAAGTTCATTAAGCGTATCTAAAGCTGCTGGGGCACCATCAATAAGATTACTTATTGCATTTGTTATTGCTAAATTTCTGTTTGTAACTTCTGTGCTAATTGCTGCAGATAGCTCTGTATCTCTAGTTATTCCTGCTGGGATCTCTGTGTCTGGGATTTTTCCAGTTCCGTCAAGGGAGGCAACTCCGTCTATATTTCCTACATCTGAAAGTGGAACATATGTGTTTGCTGCTGTGTTACCTAGCGATGCTACGGCTGTGTCTGTATAGGCATTTACTGATGTAACTGTGGTTGCTAGCTGTGCAGGTGTAATATTAAGGTAGCTGGATATTTGAGTCCATGTACTTGTACCGTTACCTACTTTTACCTTAAGTGTATCTGTTTCAATACCAAATTCTCCTGCTTTTAAAACAGGATTTACTGAAGTCCAATTTGCTGCTGTATCTCTGCGTAATTGAATTCTAATTGCCATTATGCACCACCCCCGTCGATATAGTTATCTATATAAGCTGAGGAAGTTGAGCCAGCGTTTGCAAAAATCTTGTCTTCGCTAACATAGTTTCCATAGTCTACAGAATTAACCAATCCATTGATTTCGTGATCGTGCTCAAGAATAGACTTTGGGCCAGCCACGTCGTACCATACTACTCCATTATAAACCTTAATCGTGTTTTCAAAAATATCAAAATAGACTGCGCCAGTTTCTGGAGAAGATGGGGCGGCAGATAGCGTTTGAATTCTTTTTGCAATACCTAGCTCAAGAGTTTTAACTCTATAATCTATAGTTGTAGGTACGGTTGAATTGTTAACACCTATTTTAGCTTGAAGAGCTTCTATGGCATCATTAGCATCAGAATGCTGTTGAGAATGTGAAGGGTTAGCAACCGAACTCACAGACTGAGGATTGGTGAAATTATCCAGACTAGCTGGAAAGGTTATTGCCATATACTGTACGCTCCTTCCCTAATTATACACCAAGATTTATTAAATTCACCGTTTAAGCAAAGGTGTTATTCTTCTTTAGGAGCCACTTCAATTGCATCCCATTTGCCAAGTGGGCAGGAAGCATGTGGAAGTTTTGTTTTGGCTGCCATAAAGCATCCGCATTTTTTACATGTCTTAGTTGTCTGAATAAGTTCGGGACAACCTTTGCAAATCTCATATCTTTCAAGGGCAATCTCAATTGGAACTCTAGTCTTTGAAGTAAACAAATCCCAGGGTCTTGCTTTTTTTGGACTATCAGGCATTAGCTGTAATCCTTTCTTTGCCAAAACTTTCTTTTATATGTTGCTTCTGGCTGAGAGTTCCATTTCCAAAAATCCTTATAAAAATAGGTATCTTGATCATTTACTTTTAATTTCCAGGGCTCCCTCTTGATTGGAATAATTTGAACTAGGGGTGTACCAGCTGGGATTAATCCGCTAAAACCTTTTTTCATAAAAAACGGGAAGTTAATTACTACTGGATGAACATCTGCATCAACAATTCCAGTTAGGCTGTGAAAGGGAAGCTCTGTTCTATTTAGTGGGTGTGTAATTAATAGGCTGTATCCTTTTGGAAGTTTAAGATGCCATTGATTATTCCATTTAAATGGATGAGGGTTTAAATTTTTGTCTATCTGCATGTCTTCAGTTTGAAAGTCCAAGTGGTGGCTTATTGGGCTACTGTAAGAAGCATTATCTAAAAATCTTCCTGATTCTTCATCAAACATAAAATCAACATTAGAAACAATTATATATCCCGCCGTAAATGCATCTAAAACTGGAACACAACGCTTGATAGACATTTCTCCTTCTACCAAGGATGGGATTGATTTAAACCAATCTGGTATTTCTGTTTTTGCTGGGACGGGAGGTGTAAAATCTACTGTTCTATCAGACGTCTGCGCCTGAACTATCTTCTTCTTTAACTTCATTAGATATAAACTCCCCTTCTTCTTCTAGGTAAGTCCAGCCTACGTGGACTTTATAATCTTTTGTTGTCAAATCTATGATTTTGGGCTCGCTTGTTAAGATAGACATTAGCCGCTCTTCTGTTCTCATTATGTCAACAACTTCATTATCAATAACTAGGGCTAGGGTAAATATTTTATTGCCCTCGTGGAATTCTTTGGGTGCGTTAAAGTCATTTGCTTTTGGGCTTCTTTTATAAATTGTTTTTCTTTTAAACATTTAAAACTCTTTCTTTTTCCAAAACCTTTTTTTATAAGACCAAGGGTATAGTCCATTTTCATCAGCAGTTCGTAAATTTTTATTTTGATCTTCTAATATTCTAGCATTAAAAGAGTTGTCTGTCCACATTTTCCACTTGTCTCTTTTGAATGGGAATATCTGTACAAAAGGAGTTCCTTCTGGAATAGTCCCTGAAAAATCTTCTTTAATAAAAAATGGTATATTTCCGTTTCCGTGAAAACCATCGCTATCTATAATTCCGTTTAAAGTGGTAAATGGCAATTCGTATCGATTAAATGGATGAGTTACAAATGTGCTATATCCTTTTGGTGTTTTCCAAGACCACTTGCAGGACCAAATAAAACCCATTGGTAAATGCCCCGCAGGTCTAGGTATCGTCGCACCCAGCTCTTTTGCTCTTTCGCCAACAAAATCATCCCAGCCCTCTGGCCCTTGCCATCTGACTTGAGTATTGCCATCTTCGTCTTTAATGACATGGATGTCAAATGGAGTTAATATTTCATATCCGCCTGACATTATTTCCATAAAGGGTATACAAGATTTCATTCCGTTACCCTGTTTTTCTCCATTAATAATAACTTCAGTCTCACCTTTTTTCCACCATTGTGGAATTTGTGACCTGACAGGTTTAACCAATGGATAGTGTTCTACCCAAGGTATAAACTTTATTACCTTCATTTACAGACCTGCTACTGCATCTGCTCGAGAATCTCCTGGTGTAGCTAAATCGTTGCATCGTACTACTACTGGGTTTAATACCCATAGCGCAGCTTGTGCTAAATTAACTTCCATGATTTGCTGAACTGTGTCATCTACACATATTGCAAATCTAACTTTTGTAGCTTCTTCTTCTTTAGTTACAAATGTCCATTGTGGAATTTCTATTGTCATTTCTTGCCCCCCTTTAAGAGATTAGTATTTTTTGTACTGATATATTTTGATTGTAAGCGCTTGGATTAGCAATTATACCGTAATTGGTATTAACTTTCAATCCTGTTGCCTGGTGTATAAAATCAGAACCTATTTGATTTGTAAATAAGGTATCTGAATATGTTTTTGTTGTTATTGTAGCAGTTGATCCGCCTTTTACTGCATTAGTTACTATAATCTTTAAAGATCTAATAACGGGATAAGAAGTTAATGAGTCTAAAGTTTGTGAAGCAACCTCAGTTAATACGTTTGATGCGTATTTAAATATTTTAATTTTTCTAGGATAAGTGTCTTGATAACTTGTGCAATTTCCACCAGTTTGAACGCAGTTTCCTCCAGCTCCGCAAGGGTTATAGCTGTCTTGTGGGTAAAGGACTAAACGAATGTCTTGCGCTGTTCTGCCGCAGCAACTACAATTATTTGTTACTGATCCAGCAGGTTGTGCTTCTATAGTGCCACAGTATCCACAAGCGTTATTTGTTGATGGGCTTCCAGTTGCACAGTTACTTGCTACGTAATCTGCAGTGTATCCTAGAGCACAACAAGGAGCAAGTGACTCTTGAGTTGTCCAATAAATATATCCACCTACGCATGGATTTGTATAGGCACAAGAATTGTATGTATTATAAGCTTTGCAACAAGAGATATAGTAGCTACCATAAACTAAACAGTTTCCATAGGTTCTACAGTTTCCTCCTGTTGCTACACAATTTCCTCCAGTTTTACAATTATCATAGTATTGATGTGCTTGAGTATAATATCCACAATAGTTTGCGCTATATGAAATATTTGCACAATAAGAAAGAGAATAGTTTCCAGAAGCAACATATCCAAATGCACAGTTATTAGCATTTGGGCAAGAACAACTATAGTTTCCGTAACTTGCAGGGTTTCCGTTCCATGAGTATGTTGATGTGTTAATACATTGATATCCAAAATCTTCGTACCCACTATTAGTATAAAATCCGCCTGTTGCTACACATGGATTTGTATATCCACAATTATTTATTGCAGAGTATGTGCCGCAATTACCCGTTCCTGACGAAACTTCTTGAGATGTTACAACTCCATACCAGTTACCTGAGTCAGTAACCCAAAGTGCTGCGCCTGTACCAATACCTGGCTCTGTAATTTCTATTGTGACATTTGTCTTTGACATTGTTGTAGACAATAAAGGATATTGTGTTGGGTTTGATGCGGAAACTGCACCCGATCCCGCAGACCAACCAGATCTTACAACTTTCCAGCCGTTTCTTAATCCGCTTTGAAAAAGTTCTTGAAATGATAAAAATCCTTTTAGTCTTGATGAGACTACGGCTACTTTTCTTCTTCTTGCTCTTGGTCTTGACATTATGCGTCAATATCTCCAGTTAGTATCCATGCGTTTGAAGCTCTTTTTTCTAAAAATGCTGAGGAATATTGTGTTCTTGTTTTTAAATATCCATCTGTTGAAACAATTGTTGCGGGGGATGTTGCGGAGAATATAAGTCTGCCTACTCCCATCTGTCTTAATTCAAGAGAAGTACCAATCGGCCAAGTTGTATTAGATGGGTCAGATGGTATTGTAATTGTCACATCTGTTGTTGCAGTAAACTCTGTTGTCTTAGCGGAATTTGCAGAGGTTATAGTGTAAGCAGTTGCTGCTGAAGAGGTTGCATAGTCTAAAAGCTCGTCAGGCTTAGAATTAATTGTTCCTTTCATTGTAGAGTGATACTGGCATGCGTAGTATAAATCATCTGGTGCTGATAAAGGAAGTTCTACTAATATTGATCCACTATCTGTTCCAGCATTTGTTACTCCCGTAGAATAAACATCTGCTGGGTTGTATGCTCCATATGATGTTTGTATCCAAAATGGGTGGCCTACTGCATTTACAATAATTCTATATTTTTTGCCTTTTACAAAATTAATTGTTCCATTCAAGACTCCATTTACAAGATATCCGCCAGTTCCTGAATTGCTTACGTAATAATCTACTGAAGGTTCTGCCAAATTTAATTTTAAGTCTAGTGCTGTTTGTGTAGCAGTTGAAACTGGCTTATTAGCATCTGTTGTATTGTCTGCATTTGCAAGGCCGACCATATCTTTTGTAATTCCGCTTACTGTACCAGTAAAGGTTGGTGAAGCAATAGGGGCCTTTAAATTAACTGCAGTTACTAAGGCTGCTGCAGCAGAATCACTAGTAGCCATAGCTGTAGCAATTTCACCTAATGTGTCTAGTGTGCCTGGGGCTGAATTAATAAGAGTGTTAATAGCTGTTGAAATAGCTGTTGTAACTTCTGTATCTCTTGCAATGCCTGCTGGAATTTCTGTGTCTGGGATTTTTCCAGTTCCGTCTAGCGATGCAACGCCATCTATATTTCCAACGTCTGAAAGAAGAACATATGTTGTTGCTGCAGTATTTCCTAAAGATGAGACGGCTGTATCTGTGTAGCTATTTGCTGAAGTTAATGCAGCACCTGCTTTTGTAGTTGCATCTGCTGCTGCGGTTGCAACTGAGGCTGCGTCGCCTGATACTCGAAGGGCTGCTTCTGCTGCGACCTTAGTAGTTGCATCTGTGGCTGCGGTTGCAACTGAGGCTGCGTCGCCTGATACTCGAAGGGCTGCTTCTGCTGCCACCTTAGTAGTTGCATCTGCTGCTGCTGTAGATACAGAAGCTGCGTCGCCTGATACCCGAAGGGTTGCTTCTGCTGCTACTTTAGTAGTTGCATCTGTTGCTGCTGCTGATTGAGCCGCTGTAGCCTTTGTAGTGGCATCTGTGGCGGAAGCTGAAATTGCTTCAGACTTAGCAGTTGCAATTGCTGTATTTCTATTAGAAACTTCAGTTGAAATTGCGGTATTTAAATTAGTAATAAGGACTACATTTGTGCCTGTGTCCAAAGTCATTGTATTGCTTGAATCATTATATGTGGCAGTTATATTTTGTCCAGTTGCTACAAAATTAGTTAATGCTTCATATATAGCATCTTGTGCAAGTTCTTGAATTTCAAATTTATTTACTGGTTGTAGGCTAGCCCATAAAGATGATCCGTCGCCAATCTTAATTAGCTTTGTAGATATATCATATCCTAGTTCGCCTTGATCTAAAATATTAGTAGATGATGCCCACTGACTGGAGGTTCCTCTTCTTATCTTAATTTTAGCAGGCATTATGGTGTTCCTCCGTCAATATTTTTTGGCAAATCTGCAAAGACTGTTGAAGGAGTTCCACCATCAATTAATCCATCTGAAGATATTTCGTTTGCGCTAACAGAATAAACATCTCCGTCGTATGTATGTACGTGATCAAGTAATCCAGTTATTGCTCCGCCGCCAACTAAATTCCAGGCAGCACCGTCATAAAACTTTAAAGCATTTTCAACGCTATTATAATACAGGTCACCAATTCTAGAATTGATTGGATCTGAATCAAGCACTACTGCGTGTAGCGGAACTAATCTTCTTACAGACACTTAGCTCTCCTTATCCAGTAATTACGACTCTATATGCTCCAGCTGTCGGTGCGATTGCAAATGTTAGGGTCACTGCGTTTGGTGATGTATGATCAACATCTACTTCAACTTCTGCAAATGGTGAAGAATTTGAATACACTGCAACAGTTACGTCTCTTGTACCAAGATTGTGGGTTGCTGTAAATGTATAAGGAGCAACCTCTGTTGTTGTAATGTCAGACTTCCATTTACGTACAATCTCATGATAATTTGTGCCATCATTTGTAAGTGTCCATTGGTCTGAGGTTTCATTCCATAGAACTTCTACGTCAGCAGATGTTCCACGCTCTACTCTTATACCAGCATCTACTGTTGGTGCTCCTGTAAAGTCGGTATTAAGATTAATCTTATTATCAACAATATTTACCTGAGTGGTGCTTACTGAGTTAATTGTTCCAGTTACGTTTAAGTTACCGCCAATTGTAAGGTTGTTAGTAATTGTTACGTCATCTGGCAAACCAATTGTAATTGCTGCTGTTTCTCCACCTGAACCAGATACTGTTACCTCATTTGCTGTTCCAGCAACTGTTGCAATATATGCTCCAGTTGTGTCATCTCCGAGGGCTACGGAGTTTGGCTGGATAGTTGTTGTGATTGTTACATCACCTAGGTTTGTCATTGTTGCAGAACCGTTTATATCTCCTGAAAGAGTAATAATTGGATCTGCTACATTAAAGTCTAATTTTCCATTTACATCATCGTACGTTACTGAAATTCCTGACTCTGTATTAGAATCAATCATTCCTCCAACAATGTCTTGTACACGCTCAGCGTTTAAAGTTATATTTCCTGCTGTAGCTGTAAAATCTATTGCATCAAAACTTGCAACACCCTTGTTTGATGAAGTTGCATCTTCTGCAGATACTGTAACTGTATTGTCTGTTACAACAACATCAATTCCTTCTCCGCCTGATACTTGTAATCCTTCTGTTAATAGAGAAATACCAGTTGTTCCAGTGTCTCCGTTAACTGTAAGTACTGTTGCTACATCTACTTCGCTTGCGGCAGTCAAACGACCTTGAGCATCTACTGTAAATGTAGGAATTTTAACTGTTGAGCCATATGAGCCAGCTGTTACGGCTGTGTCATTTAATTTTAATGTTGTTGTTCCAGCGGCATCGTTATAAGTTGATGTTAATGCTGTACCTGCAACTACGGATGAGCCAATAACATCTTGGATAACTTCCGTTGATCCAGACATAGGCATCCATGGGCCATCTGGTGATGACAATCCATTGTAGTAGTACATCGTTTGATTTGATGTATCGTAGTAAATCTGTCCAGTTACTGGGCTAGATGGTGCAGCTCCAAGGTTTTGGATTCTGGCATTGAGAAGCTCATTCTTATTGAGATCAACGCTAACTAAAAATTTTCTTGCCATTTGCTAACTCCCTTAAGACAGGTACGCTGTCCCTGAGAATGGTTGAGCCATTGTCAGTGTTATTTTGTTACTACTATTATAATCTATTCCTGTTTCTAAAACGTCGCCTGCGCTTGATTTTATCGTAACATTGGGTTTCATTCCTAGGTTATGATTAATCTCTACAGAATACACTCCAGATACTGGCCCAGTTACTTGTGTAAGTTCCCAGGAATACTCTAAAGTCATGTTTAGAAGGTAATTAGTTGCTCCAGCCCAAGTTAGGTCTGTTGGCTTTGGCCCATAAAACCTTGTTGTACTTTTATCGTAGTAAAAATCTCCTTCAAGGCCAAAATTTTCTGCGGGACTACCTATTCCATTAAGTATGCTTTTTCCTCTTGGGCCTTGTGGGCCTGGGGAAGAAACTATAACTTCATTATTTGGAACCGTTACTATAATTGTTTCTACCATTATATTGTCACCGATCTACTAAGTGTTATAAATCCTTCTATCAATTTAATCTTGTTTGCATTGGAGTCGGTTAACATAATGTCATAAGATGATTTTGGATAGAACAATTTATTAGTTTGTGTGGGAGTCATTTTAATAGTTAGTTTGCCAAGTAGGGGGGTTATTGTAATTCCGCCTGCGGGTGATGTTAAACTAAAAGCTAATTTAGTTCCGCCTTTTGTATCTCTTACCTGCATCTTAGCTGTTGAGCCTGTTAGGTCAACAGGTAGTCCACTATTGTCTTTATACTCAACAATAAATGAAAATGTGGCATTTTGATCCACTTCGAAATTCTTTTGCCCTGCCATTTTATAGTACTCCTAAATAGGAAAACTCCTATGCTTATTTTAGCACAGGAGCTATCCTAACAGTAATAATTAAATTACTTGCTTGTAAATCCAAATTCTTTGTTGCTTGGGCTTAATGCCTTTAGGATTACTGGAGCAACTGCTGCTACGCCAGCCGCAATTAAATCTTTTGGATTAGTATTTCCAGTCATATATAGAGCCGTGGCTGCTGCCAAAAATGCTCTTCCGTAAGTTCCTAGTGCTGCTAAGATTTGTTCTTGCATAGTTACTTTCCCATCTTTATTTAAATCAGCTTTATCAAATTTTTTGATAGCCATTTTATCATCTCCATTTTGGGCGGGGTGCCCAGAATTTTGGTTTTACCCAATACTATAATTCTACCACTAAGCGGAAATATCCACAAGCTCGCAGTTTCCATCTGAGCTGCAGGCAAGCGTAGCATTGGTAGAAGTGCCATCTTCTGTCTCGTAAAAAGATAAATCTTCCCATCGAATTTCTTTGGGCATTTTAGCAACAAGAGCATTGTATTCTTCCTCTGTTACTTCTTGGTATGGAGCTTGCTTGTATGAGTGATCTGAGTGCGGCAGGAATGAAATTCCAGAGACCTCATCAAAATGCTTATATACCCAAGCACCAACTTCCATCCATTCATCTTCTTTTACAGAAACTGTAATTGAAGGTTTGTGTTCGCACCAGGCACGTTGGTAAACTAACCAAATATTTAGGTGCTCAATAGCCGTTAAATCATTTCTAACAATTGCACCTTCTGGTGCTTTTACTGGAAATGAAAATACGTATGTGTCATTTGGTTTCATAACATCATCTTCTACTGGAATTCCAACTTCCTTTAAAAATGTAGAAATAGGATCTCCTTTTGCCCCACGAACTGTACGAATGTAATATGGAGAATGCCAAGCATGCATTCCTGAAGATACCCCGACCAATTGAGATACTGTTCCTGATGGCTTTACACATGTAATAGCAGCAGACTCAGGAATCCCAATCTTCCCAGCCTCATCTTTATTCTTTGCTCTTGCTAATTCTCTAAGAGTCATTAAAAAAGCTTCTAGCGAAACAAGGTCTTCTTTACCTGACATAAACTTGTGTCCGAATTGTCCAGTTAGAGAAACACCTAGTAGGCGCTCTTCTTCTGTATTGTCTTTCCAGATCTTGCGAAGATATTTAAAGTCTGTAAGCGTTGACTGCCACGTTCCAAGAATTGTTGCAAGTTCAACTTTGCGTTCAATTTCTTTCTTTGTATCACTTTCACGTAGTACGACTTCTGAAAGGTTACAAAACTGATAAGGACGTAGGATAATCTCTGAGCACGGGTTAGTTCCATAGTGTATATCTGGATCTCTTCTTCCATACTTGGCTGCTTGGGCTTGAGCTGCGGCCACATTGTATATACCTCGTTCTCCCGACTTTGAATCATATAGAGATTTCCATTCTGCAATAAATTGCTCCATGTCTGGCTTGCGTGAGTACGCAACAGAGTTGTTAGACAAAGCACGTTGTGTATTGGCTTCCCACCAGTTACCTGATTTAGCCTGTGCCATCTCAATATCGTTAATGTTAGAAAGAGAAATCATTGCTGAGCGACGAACCCCGCCTACAACAACTACCTCACCAATCTTGCACATAATATCGTGGCATTCAATTGGCTTAAGATTTCTGCCTGTAGCACTCTTAAATTTTGCAATTGTAAAATCAAATAAATTAACAAGTGGTTGTGGGCCTGATGATCTTCCGCCCATTGTTTTAAGTCTTGCACCTGCTGGTCTTACTTTAGAAACATCAATTGCTGGAATCTGTCCAGACCATAGTAGTGCTAGCAACTCACGGTATGCTTTAGCCCAACCTTGCTTGGAGTCTTCTACTGTAATTACTGTAGTCGACTTTTCTAATGATTCTGGGACGGCAGGAAGTTTATTAATATACTTATACTCAACAGAAAACCCTACTCCTGTACCGCACATAAGGATATACATTGTTTCGTCAAATGAACGTGGTGAATCAACGGGAAGAAAAGCACAGTTATATCCTGCAACATTATCTCTTTCTAGTGCTACTCCTGAAGTCATCACGGAACGCATAGACGGCATAACATTTCGTTCAAATACACCATTTTTTAATTCCGCAACAAGCTTTTCATTTGGAATGTAATTATAATTTTCTTTTAAATGATTTAGCATAAAACTAAAATATCTATCTACTGTCTCACCCCATGTCTCACGGCGATTATCTTCTGATATCCATCTTGCATATCTGGATAACGCAATGAAATTTTCGTATGGGTTTGCAATAGTCTTAGACATTTTATAATACCTTTTTCTCCGCCTAGCGGTTAATTTAAATTTAGTGTGAAGATCCTATTCTACCAAAGATCAATTAAAAGGGGAAGCCCTAAGAAAATTTTTCTACTAAATGTTCAAAGGCTTTCTTGGTCAACTGATCCCAATTATAATCTTTGTGTATCTTAGTTGACTGAGCAAAATAATAACCAGAGTATGCATTGTAATCCATAGTTATTTCACGCATCAACTCTTCTAAATGTTTTGCATCAGGTTTAAACATCTTACCAATGTATTCATCGCCAACTGATTTAGGTAAAGTCTCATCTGTAAGTTTAGATTTTAATTTAAGTGGTCCCATGTAGTCCACATAGTGAGACCAATCATATGTTGATATAACTGGCATGCCAGTTGCTAAACCTTGGAGCGGAATAAAACCAAAACCTTCTCCCCAGGTAGGATATAACAAAACATGATGACTGTGATACAACGCAACAAGATCTGCTTCTTCTAACTCATCTGTAATTAAAGTTATGTTACCGTATGCCTTTTCTGGACTCACAAAATTATTATATTGATCGTAGACTCTAACAGTATTAAACTTATGAGCTTTAATTGTTAAATGGTAATTTGGGTTTCCGCCAAACAGTTTAATAAAAGTATCTACTGCTATTTGTCCGTCTTTTCTTGGAGATGGTTCTCCTATGTGTAAAAATTTAAGTGGTTGTCCTTCTCTAATAACTCTACGCTTTGGTTTCCAAATATCTTCTATACCGTGTGGATAAATATATATTGGTTTTGTAACTCCGTTATCTTTAAATACTTGTGCACACCAATTAGATGGTGCCCAAACTTCATCACACGCATTAAATCTTTCAACCCAGTCTGGTCTCATAGCTGTTGACTCCCACGGGGTGTATCCAATTTGATATTGATTTCTATGCAACTTATAATGATGTGGCTGAGTAAAGTTTAATTGAATAGTAGATTTGGGATTAGCAAAAGATACAGAATGACCTAAATTGTTTAATGATTTAACAATGTTTTTTCCTGCATAGCCAAAGCCAACAGCAGGATTTAGTCCCGCTTGAATAGTATAATAAGATATATTCATGTTTTCTTTCTAGTTGACTGGCTTGACAGGTTTATCCTATCAATGTTATGATTGTAGTTCGTTATCTCTAGAGGAGGAAATGCCAATGGAGAAAATAAAACAACAGGTTAGTGATTTGGCTCATAATCTGGTTACAATAGTAATGATAACATTATTTATGTTTCCAGTCCAGCCTACACAAGCCTTAGTAGTAAAACCTTTAGTGAAAACTGAAGCCCAACTAAAGCAAGAAGTCTTAGATAAGTTCAGTAAAGAAATTTACAAGCCATCTGAGATGCTTACAGACGAAGAGCTAGTATTACTACTCAAGACTGTAGGATTCGAAGGAGTAGGCCTTAAGAAAGCTTGGTCCATAGCAAAGCGTGAATCTAACGGAAGACCGCTTGCATATAACGGGGATAAGAAAACTGGAGATAGTTCTTACGGAGTATTCCAGATAAACATGATCGGAAATCTTGGTCCTGAAAGACTTGAGAAGTTCGACCTAAAGAGTAACAAAGAGTTATTCGACCCAGTAACAAACGCAGAGATAACGTATTATATGACCAACGGCGGTTTAGATTGGTCAAGCTGGAAGGGTATGACCCCTAAAGCGCAGGAATGGCTATTGCGATTCCCAACAACTGAAAAGAAGTAGGATAAATGAAGATACAGTATGTATCGAAGTATCTCTCTTTATCAAAAGAGGGCCTTGTTCCAGAGCTTTTATGCCCAATGGATCAGGGCTCTCTTTTACCTAATCAGGACGGCGAAGACAGGGTATTTATTTATTGCTTATCCTGTGAATATAAAAAAATACTTGGGTCTAAAGACTACGATGATATCGTAAGGGCAGTGGAAAATGTTGGATGAATGTAAAAATGGGCAATGCACCTGTGAACAAGAAGAGAATTTTTTTCACGTTAAAGTGATTCCGCAAAATAGTGCAAATTTCAGTGCGGCGAAAGAAGAGACCTTTTCCTCATATGAATTTGAAGGAAATGCCATATTAGACAAAGACGCTATGGGTAGGGAAATATTTTGGAACGATATGGGGAGGCCATAATGGAAGAAAAAGATCCACAAGCGCTAGAAGACAATTTGCCTATGGTAAATTATATAATGCTTCACCGTATTTACGATATGCTGACCTTAATAGCAAAGGGCTCGGTAGGTGGAGAAGAAGTAGGGAAAATGGTACAATATCATAAAGAAGGATTCCTTTTGGGTCCTAGTCCATCATACTCAATAGAAGAAAAGGAAGAAAATGGCGACTAAAGAAGCAGTAGTAGACACAATGGTTGAACAGATTAATATTCAATCAAGACAGGCAACCGTACAAGCACAGGGAGACCTGGTAGAACTAGAAAAAGCTTTATTGCAAGCACAGCCTGGATATAATCAGATGTGTAGCGGAATTGTTGATGCACTAATTGCAAGAGGAATGATTTCTGTAGATTAGTCTTGACTTAAAATATTGTATACAATACAATAATATTATAGGTCGAGCAATTTATTGTTCCCTATAATTGCCTTAAATGGCAGCAAAGCCCAATCGGATCCGCCTCTGATTGGGTTTTTTGTTTTTTGGGGTGTATAATAGAAGTATGACCCCTCATGAGTTTTCTAAACAAATGAAGAATCCTTACTTTGGAACAAAGTATTATAAGGAAGAAACTCCTGCGGGCAAAATGGAAACTAGAATAGAACTTCGGGTAGAAAAAATTCTATCTAAGATATTTTTTTGGAGAAAGAAAAAAGATGCTTAATTTTGACAACAACCCAAACGTTAAAAAAATATACGACGAAATTTGGGTATACGAAAATTTTTTAAGTAAAGAAGAGTGTATCTCATTAGAGAATATTGCAAACAGCTTAACAGAGCCTGAGTGGAACGAAGCAAATAGTCCGCTAGATTGGTATAACGGCAAGGTCAGTAAAGCTATACCAGAATTGCTTGAGGTTAACGAAAGAGTATCTGATCTAGTAGATCCAGGATATGTAGCTACAAGAAATTCCTCTTTTCACAGAATGTTTCCTGGAGATAGTATGCACGAGCATGAAGATACCTGTGGTGAAGATGGTGAAGCAACTTCAAACGATGACTTTAATACATGTGCAATAACAAAATATGGGGCAGTTGCATACTTTACAGATAACTTTGAAGGCGGAGAATTGTATTACCCATCACTTGGTTTAAAAATAAAGCCTAAGTCTGGAGATTTACTAATACACGGTGCTTTAATTAGACACGGCGTAGCAGAAGTTACTAGCGGAATAAGATATGCTTATTCTACTTTTTTAACAGAAAAGAAATAAAATGGCTGAGATTATTTGGGAAAATATTATTGAAGAACAAAACGATTCTTCAGAACTAGAAACTATTCAACAATTTGAAATTAAAAACGATGTTCCTATTGAACAAGTTTATTTGCACCAGAAGCCAGGCTTTGTTGACATTGGAAACGGTATTCTCAAGTACGACGATCTGTTAAATCCTCAAGACTACACATACATTTTATTTCAATGTGAATCTCTTGATGAAGAATCTTGGATTGGTCACGGTATACCTGAAACTTCAGAACTATACGCAAGAATTTCAAAACCACTTACTATCCAAACATTAAACGCTGCAATAGTTGAAGCAATAATTAATGAATATTGGACAAACGAACATAACACAATTAATAGAACAAGACCTGGTGACGATGTAAGCAGAATGTGGGGCGGTAAGGATACATGGAAGTCAGCAGACTACATAGCGCTTTATTATTTAGGCGAATGGACTGGCGGAAATATAAAACTTTTGTCTGATGGATCTAAGATAGAACTTAAGCCAAACACTTTGTATTGTTTCCCAATTGATCAAGGACAAGCGTATCTATCGGATGAAGTTCTTTCTGGCGTTAAGTATTCTTTTGTTGACTGGATCTATAAGCATGGCGATTGGGTAGTTGGTTAATACCGTACAAATCAGACATATAGTGCAATTAGTGTAAAAAGTGCGAAAAAAGTGCTTCGGCGATAGAAGACCCATATATTACTTTGCAACATTTTCTAGAATATCCCATATAAGCCCTCTACGAGGGTTCTAAAGCCCTAACGGGTCATATTTGGTATCTCTGATACTTAGACCCTTAAAAGGGCGGGAGAAAAAAAGCTAGCAATTTTCTACAATAGCCAGGATATAATATACATACCCATAAGAAGCCAAGCAATCCATTGTATTGACCTATATAGATTAGAAGTCTTCACTGTCTATATCTTCATCTAGGTCAAAATCAAAGATATCTTCTTGCTTACCCGCCCAATTTAAAAATTTAGACATAGCAAGACCTGAAAAGACTGCTGTCGCAGTTAGAGCAATTAAAGCATAGATCTTCTTCATTTGATATCATCCCAAAATGCTATTAATAGAACCAATATAGGTCCAAATATTACTGTTGCTTGAATCCAATTCATTTAGATTCTTTAGACTTCATAACGTATGCGTATTCCATGCCATGTGCCATGCAGTATCCAATAGATGGATCATCTTTTCTAAATACAAGTGATGGCAATGAGCATGTGTGTGCAGAACATCTATTCATATTCGTATTATACCATAATCCTAGTCAACTGCTATTCTATCAGCATGATCATCACAGTAGTATACTGTTTTACCATCTCTGGTTACTTTAGATGTATATGAGAGCTTATCGCAATATGTACAGAATTTCATGAAACCTTCTTTCCCATTTTTCTCATATGGGTTCTTACCCTA
>Ga0255118_1000011_pt1 | contig 61797 bp, 62 predicted proteins | sample Law_Atlam_RepB_8_2_FD_188584 | JGI IMG/M metagenome (GOLD analysis project Ga0255118, IMG submission 188584) | Freshwater microbial communities from St. Lawrence River, New York, United States - Law_Atlam_RepB_8h | ecosystem: Environmental > Aquatic > Freshwater > River | place: USA: New York... | reverse complement strand
TTTGTGGACTGTCAATAGGAGCGTATTGATGAATGATATTATTAGTATTGTAATATTTTTTTTGAAAAACTTCATTTGAGCCCAAGGTAGAAGTTGTAACTAAAATCTGGTTTTTTTTTAAATAGTGATCAATTATCGGAAATATACTTTTTAATTCTCCAATGCTTGAGCAATGAAACCATATTAAATAACCATCATTTCTGACTTTAAGAGAAACTCCCAATTTTTCTTGATAGCGTAATGGACACTCTTTTTTTTTTAAAATTCTAAAATAAAGATAAGGATATAATAAATAATAGAAGACCGTTGTTATAAAACAATAAGCAATCCTCATTAATTTATAATTTGTTTTTCGTATAAGTTTTTGTATATCGAAGAATTTTTTACAAGAAATTCATGACTGCCTTCGTCAACTATCTGACCGCTATCAAAAACTAAAATTTTATCGCAGTTCATGATCGTCGATAATCTATGAGCAATTATAATTGTTGTTTTATTTTTAGTTAAATTTTCAATAGCTTTTTGAATAACAGCTTCAGACTCAGAATCTAAAGACGAAGTAGCCTCATCTAATAATATTATCGGGGAATCTTTTAATATAGCTCTTGCTATTGATAGTCTTTGTTTTTGCCCTCCTGATAATTTTATTCCATTTTCCCCGATAATAGTTTCATATTTGTTTGGAAGTTTTTCTACAAAATCTTGAGCAGCTGCAAATTTACATGCGTTTATTATTTCATCATTAGACGCTGATGCATTTCCGTATAATATATTGGATCTAATGGTATCATCAAAAAGTATTACATCTTGACTTACTATTGAGATTTCTTTTCTTAAAGAATTTAAATTTATATTATTTATATTTTGGTCATCAATAAGAATTGTGCCGTGTTTTAAATTAAAGAATCTTGGAATTAAATTTAAAAACGTAGTTTTCCCAGACCCGCTTATACCAACTAAACCAACTTTTTTTCCACCTTCTATTTTTGCAGATAAATTTTTTAAAGCATGTGTTCCATCTGGATATGTGAAGCTGATATTTTTAAACTCTAATGTTGCATTTTTTAATTTTAAAGAAGGAGCATTTTCATCGTTGAAAATTTCATTTTTTTGATCAATTATTTCATATATTCGTTTGGCGGCTGTAATACCTTCTTGTATACCAACATTAATCCCAGCTAATGCCCTAACTGGCTGGTAGGCTAACATTAATGCAGCTAAAAAAGAAACAAACTCTCCAAGGGTTATAGCACCTTGAATACTTCTATAACCTGCAAAAAAAACTACAATGGCAATGGCAACGGCAGAAATTATTTCCATTATTGGACCTGCACCCAATCTTGTTTGTTCAACTTTTCTTATAGCTTTAAATCTTTCATCAATAATCATGCTAATTTTTTTTAGTTCATCCTCTTCTTTTTGATAGATTTTTATTAACCAGGATCCTTTGATTATTTCACTCAAAAATTTCATAAATTTATCCGAAGCTTCTAGACTTACATGGACTTTTTTACCCATTTTTTTTCCTATATTTTTTGAAGAAATAGCAGCAACAGGTATCATTATCATAGCTAATAAACTTAGTTGCCAGTCGTGGTAAAACATTAGTCCAAGCAATGCTATCAATGTAAATGTTTCTTTAAATAACGTCACAACCACACCAGTTAAAATCGTAAATAATATGGTTATGTCATTAGTAAAATTAGACAAATATTTTCCTGAATGTTTTTTAGTAATATGCGAAATGTCAGATAGTAAAAATTTTTGAGCCATTAGAGTTTGAATATTTTTAATTATTTTTATTCCAACTTTAATTGTAATAATTCTTGTTCCGTAAATTGAAAAAGCTTTTATTATAAAAGTAAAAACTATTGCTAGTGGGATAAGGTATAGCATTTCTCTATTTTTATTTTCAAAAATTTCTTTAATAGCAGGATCTAGTAGCCATGCTGTGGCAGCTGTTGTAAGAGAAGTTAAAATAATAAAAACAAAAGTTATACTTAGTTCTGGAATATACTTTTTAACTTGTGTTCTAAAGATTCTATTTATAAGTTCTAATTTAGTCATTTATTTACCCGCAATACTTACGTTGTTAATTCTAATTGTTGGAGAATTAGTTCTAGATTTAAATTCTAAATCATTGGCCAATAGCATTTCTTTGAACATATCTTTAATGTTACCAGCAACTGTGATCTCGCTAATTGGATAAGTTATCTCACCATTTTCTATTAAAAATCCAGAGCCTCCTTTACTAAAGTCACCTGTCACACTATTAAATCCAGACCCAAATAATTCTGTTATATAAACTCCTTTTTTAATATCTTTTATTAAATCTATTTTTGTTATTTTTCCATTTTCAAAATAACAATTCGTCGTACCACCGCATCTTCCATTGGATTTTTTATTTAACATTTTACTAGAATAGGTGTCTAAAATAATCTCATTAAGTTTACCTTTTTTTATTAATTCTAATTTTTTACAATCCACTCCTTCAGAGTCAAAATTTCTTGATCCCAATCCTTTTTTTATTAAAGGATCATCAATGACATTAATATTCTCTTGAAATAAAATTTCTCCTATATCGCCCTTAATAAAACTTACTTTTCTAGCCAAATTATGTCCAGAAATGGACGATATTAAATGAGACAAGAAACTCGAGGATACTCTTGGCTCAAATACGGCCGATCCAGCAAAAGAATTTATTTTTCTTGGACCTAGTCTCGTGCTTGCTCTTATAGCTGCTATTCTTCCAATGTCTTTAGGTTTGCTTAAATCACAAAAAAATCTTTTGGATGAATATTCATAATCTCTTTCCATACTATCCTCTTCTTTTGCAACAACATCGCATGAAACACTGAAGATCGAAGATCTTCGCCCATTGGAAAAACCATTAGAATTTTTCAGTATAAAATTTGATTTAGCTTCAGTAAATGAAACTCCATTAGAATTAAATATTTTTTTCTGTTCTAATGCTTCAGACTCGCATTCAGAAATATAATCTTTTTTAGTTTCATAAGAGATTATTGAATTATCAAATAAATCTAAATCAATATGATCTTTTTCAAGATTATTATTCTTAGGAAGACCACAATATTTATCCTCAGGTGTATTCTTTGCCATTTCGTAACATCTAATAATTGCTTGTTTGATATTATTTTTTGTTAAATTAGAACTTGAGATAGAAGATTTTTTTTGTCCAATATAGGCGGTTAACCCAATGCTAATATCTTCTGATCTTACGACCTCTTCAATTTTTCCATTTCTTTGTAACATATCCTCAGAAATTGAATGAGCTACGATTACTTCAGAGTTTGTTGCCCCGATTTTTTTTAATTCATCGATGCAATATTCACCAAGATTATTTAAGAAGGAATTATCTTTAAGCATTATAAATCTCTAAAAAAAATATTAAAAATATTAAGATTCCAAAAGAATTGTTGCTATTAAAAACCATTTGTATTTTCTCTCTATTATTAGATTTTATTTTTTGAATTATTATAACTTGATAGGCTAAATGTAATGCCGCAATTGCTAATAAGACGAAATATGTAAAAGATCTATTTGTTAAAAATCCAAGACCAATTAAGAAAGTTATTGTTGAAATATAACAAAAAAATAAAAAATTTTTTATGTCATATTCAAATTTAAGCGCTGTAGATTTAACTTTTATTTTTAAATCATCGCGTCTGTCCTGTAAGGCATAAATTGTGTCATATCCTAAAGTCCAAAAAATTCCTGCCATATACAAAATAATAATTTCTATTGTTAAACTTTCGAAGAATACTGACCATCCAAGTAATACACCCCAATTAAATGTAAACCCAAGAAATAACTGAGGCCAAAATGTTATCCTTTTCATAAAAGGATAGGTAATAATTAACAATCCAGATGAAAGGCCTAATATTTTAGAAAAATTATTAAACTGAAATAATATTATTAAGGCAGGAATTAGTAGTAATAAAATAATAAGCCAGGCAGTTTTAGTTGTTATTTTTCCCGAAGCTATTAAGCGTTTTTTTGTTCTTTGAACCCTGATATCTATTTTTTTGTCTACAATGTCATTATAGACGCAGCCAGCACTTCTCATAATCACTGAACCAACAAAAAATAGAATTAAGTATTTAATAAATAGATAATTATTAACAACATACCATTGAGTCATTGCAAGACTCCAAGCACATGGCCAGAATAGTAAAAAGATTCCTATTGGTTTATTTAATCTTAATAGGTTAGCAAATTGGTACATTTTGTAAAAATTAGGTAATTTAGTTACAATAACAGTTATGTCTTTAAAAGTAAGAATTTATTTGGATAAAAAGTTAAATCTAGATTTGGATTTAATTTTAGAAAAAGAAGACGCTCATTATTTGAAGAATGTGATGCGTTTAAGAGAAGGGGATAATGTTTTTTTATTTAACTCTAAGGATGGAGAGTTTAAAGGAGAGATCATTAGTTCTGATAAAAAAAATACAAAAGTAAAATTAATCTCAAAAATTGAAAATATAAATAAGCCAGGAAATATATCTTTGATTTTTTCTTTAATTAAAAGTTCAAAACTAGATTATTTAATTCAAAAATGCACGGAAGTAGGTGTTAAGAGTTTTTTCCCCATTATTTCTGAAAAAACAGTAGGTAAAAATTTAAATATTCAAAGAATAGAAAGAATCATAAAAGAATCTTGCGAGCAATCTAATCAGTTATATGTGCCAGCTATTCATGCAGTTGAAAAGTTAGAAAAAAAAATTAAATCTCTTGATAAAAATTCTATAGTTTTTTTTGCAGACATTAATTCTTCTAATAAAAAAGTTGAAGAAGTTCTTAAAAATAATAAAAATCGTGAATTTTATTTACTAATTGGTCCAGAAGGTGATTTCTCATTAAAAGAAAGAGATTTATTAAACAGCATGAGTAATTGCATTCCTATTTCATTAGGACAGAATATTTTAAGATCAGAAACAGCAGCGGTTGTGGGCCTTACTATTTTAAATTATCAGATTAATTAATTTTGTGTTCCGCCAACAGTAATACCATCAATTAAAATTGTTGGCTGACCAACGCCAACTGGTACCCATTGTCCATTTTTTCCACAAGTTCCAACGCCAGCATCTAGTTCCATATCATTACCAACCATTTTAACTTTTGTCAGAACGTCTGGACCATTGCCAATTAATGTTGCCCCTTTTAATGGTCTGCCAATTTTTCCATTCTTAATTTCATAAGCCTCAGTACAAGAGAAAACAAACTTACCATTTGTGATATCTACTTGCCCGCCACCAAATGCAACGGCATAAATTCCTTTATCAACTGATTTAATTATTTCATCAGGATGATATTTTCCAGAAAGCATATAAGTGTTTGTCATACGAGGCATTGGTACGTGTTCAAAACTTTCTCTTCGACCATTTCCTGTTGGCTGCACATTCATTAATCTTGCATTCAATCTATCTTGTATATAATTTTTTAATATTCCTTTTTCGATTAGAACAGTTTTATTAGTTGGGGTTCCTTCGTCATCAATAGTGATTGATCCTCTTCTATTTTCAATTGTCCCATCATCAACAACAGTTACTTGTTCATCAGCTATTTTTTGTCCCATCAAATTTGAGAATGCTGAAGTTTTTTTTCTATTAAAGTCACCTTCAAGTCCGTGCCCAATTGCTTCATGAAGAAGTATTCCAGGCCAACCAGGTCCTAGAACTACTTTCATTTCACCAGCAGGAGCATCAACACTTTCAAGATTAATTAATGCTTGTTTTAAGGCAATATCACAAACTTTTTTCCAATTTAATTCAGTGATGTATTCATCTAATATCTTTCTGCCTCCCGTTCCATAGCTTCCAGTTTCTTTTCTTCCATTTTTTTCAACCATGATTGAAACATTAAATCTAACAAGTGGTCTTTTATCGGAATAACTTTGATTGTCAGGTCTTATAATCTCTATTTGTTGGTATTCAGAAAATATTGAGCTTGAAACCTGTTTAACATATGGATTTTTAGATCTTAAATATTTATCAATTTTATTTAATAGATCAATTTTTTCTGAAAAATTTTTTGCTTCAATAGGATTAACGTCTGTATATAAATATTTATTAGTTTTTTTTGGTCCTGAATTTATTTTTCCAGAATAATTTTTATTAGCATCTAGAATTATTTTTGCAGAATTTTTTAGAGATTCTTCAGTTAATTCGTTGGAATGAGAATAGGTTGTAATGTCATTATTAACCGATCTTAAACCATAACCTTTGCTAGAGTCGTAACTCGTATTTTTGATTTTTCCGTCATCTAATACTAAGGACTCCGAAACAGTAGATTCTAGGAATAACTCTCCGTCATCACACTTAAAAAGAGTATTATTGACTATTGTTTCTGCTGTCTTTCTTGAAATTGAATTCTCTTCTGAAAAAAACTCATTTAAATTTGGGTTCATTTTTAGATAAATTGTCGCAAATTTTTTGTATATATTTGTGATAATAATATAGTTAAATAACTATATTTACAGAGTATATCTTTGATTAATGACAAAAAAACTTTTTAATAAATTTTATTTATCTTTAGTGTTTTTTGTCTCTCCAAGCATATCATTCGCCGCAAACAATTGGCAAATGGGCTATAATCAATCAGTAACTTCTGTTATGGACGACATTGTTCATCTTCATGACCGTATTTTAATTCCAATTATAGTCGCGATATCTGTTTTTGTACTTTTTTTACTTTTGTATTCAGTTATAAGATTTAGAGCCTCAAAAAATCCAATACCTTCTAAAACCTCACATAATACTTTTATAGAAATTTTATGGACTGTTATTCCTTGTTTAATTTTAATAGTGATAGCCGTTCCATCATTTAGATTACTTTACAAACAAGATGTTATTCCAAAGGCCGATGTTACTATAAAAGCCACAGGTTATCAGTGGTACTGGGGATATGAATACCCAGATCAAAATATTGCATTTGAGGCGAACATGATTGAGACAAAAAATTTAAAACCAAATCAACCGAGACTTTTAGAAACTGACAATCATGTAGTTGTTCCAGTTAACAAAGTTGTTAAAGTTTTAATTACAGCTAATGATGTATTGCATGCTTGGGCAGTCCCATCTTTTGGAGTTAAAAGAGATGCTGTTCCAGGAAGAATTAATGAAACTTGGTTTAAGGCTGAAAAAGAAGGCGTATATTATGGACAATGCTCCGAATTATGCGGGTCCCGACATGCGTTTATGCCAATCACAGTCAGAGTAGTTTCGGAAAAACAATATAATGAATGGCTCAAGGAAGCTAAAACAAAGTTTGCAAAATACCCAGAGAACAATGTTATTGCAGAAAATTTAATAAAGGAAAAAAAATAAATGGCCAATACAAGTTCAGATCATTCACATTATCCAAGTTTTTGGACAAGATGGTTATTCTCAACAAATCATAAAGACATAGGAACTTTATATTTAATTTTTGCTATTATAGCAGGAATTATTGGAACAACTTTTTCTGTTCTGATGAGAATGGAACTTATGCATCCCGGAGATGGAATTTTAAAAGGTGATTACCATCTTTATAATGTTCTAGTCACAGGTCACGGTTTGATAATGATTTTCTTTATGGTGATGCCAGCAATGATAGGTGGTTTTGGAAATTGGTTTGTTCCTTTAATGATAGGCGCTCCCGACATGGCATTTCCTAGAATGAATAACGTTTCATTTTGGTTATTGCCTGCGGCATTTATTTTATTAATTGTCTCTATTTTTGTTGAAGGACCTCCCGGTGGATCAGGAGTTGGTGGTGGCTGGACAATATATCCTCCATTATCGTCAAAAGCTGGACAGCCAGGACCTGCAATGGATCTTGCAATATTAAGTTTGCACCTTGCCGGAGCTTCATCAATTCTTGGCGCTATTAATTTTATAACTACAATTTTTAATATGAGAGCCCCTGGAATGACGATGCATAAAATGCCTCTTTTTGCATGGTCTATTTTAGTAACAGCATTTTTATTATTGTTATCTTTGCCAGTTCTTGCTGGTGCAATCACAATGTTGTTAACAGACAGAAATTTTGGAACAGCTTTTTTTGAACCTAAAGGAGGAGGGGATCCGGTTTTATTTCAACATTTATTTTGGTTCTTTGGACACCCAGAAGTTTATATTATGATCCTTCCAGGATTTGGAATGGTTAGCCACATTATTTCAACTTTTTCAAAAAAACCTATCTTTGGTTATCTTGGAATGGCTTATGCAATGGTATCTATTGGAGTTGTAGGTTTTGTTGTTTGGGCTCACCATATGTACACAGTTGGTCTAGGCGTGGATACAAAAGCATACTTTGTTTTTGCAACTATGATTATTGCGGTGCCTACAGGAATTAAAGTATTTTCATGGATTGCTACGATGTGGGGAGGTTCTATTACTCTTAAAACACCAATGCTTTGGGCTGTCGGTTTTATATTTTTATTTACAGTTGGAGGCGTTACAGGTGTCGTTCTTGCTAATGCTGGAGTTGATACTTCACTTCACGACACATATTATGTTGTGGCTCACTTCCATTATGTACTTTCCTTGGGAGCGGTATTTTCTATATTTGCAGGATTTTATTATTGGTTCGGAAAAATGTCTGGTTATGAATATTCAGAAGTTTTAGGAAAAATACATTTTTGGTTAACATTTATAGGAGTTAATTTACTTTTTTTTCCTCAGCATTTTTTAGGATTAGCAGGAATGCCACGAAGATATGCTGATTATCCAGATGCTTATGCTGGATGGAATTATGTTTCCTCTATTGGTTCTTATATTTCTGCATTTGGAGTTTTAGTGTTTTTAGCATTAGTTGCTCATGCATTTATTAGAGGGAAAAGAGTTCCTGATAATCAATGGGGAGAAGGAGCAACTACGTTAGAATGGACTTTGAGTTCACCCCCACCATTCCATCAGTTTAATGAACTGCCCAAAATTAAATAATTAAATTAAAGTGTACAAAACTACATTTGCTCATTATCAAAAAAGTAAAAATATTTTAGTTGTCAAAAATTTTTACAATTTAATGAAACCAAGAGTTATGTCTCTTGTAGTTTTTACAGCCTTTGTAGGTTTAATTATTTCAAATAAGCAGATAGATTTTTTAACATCAGCTTTAGCATTATTTTTTGTAGCATTGGGCGCAGGTGCGGCGGGAGCTCTTAATATGTGGTATGACTCAGAAATTGATGCCGTGATGTCTCGTACATGTTTAAGACCAATCCCTCTTGGAAAAATTTCAAACTCACAGGCATTATATTTTGGAATTTCTTTAAGCTTTATTTCTATTGTAGGATTGTATTTAGTTTCGAATATTTTATCAGCCTCAATATTAGCCACTACTATCGGGTTTTATATTTTTATTTATACAATTTGGCTAAAAAGAAGAAGTGTTCAAAATATTGTAATAGGAGGAGCAGCAGGAGCATTTCCTCCAGTTATAGGCTGGGCTATTGCCAATAACAGCTTATCCATTGAACCAATAATTTTATTTTTAATTATATTTTTTTGGACTCCGTCTCATTTTTGGTCGTTATCTTTATATAAATCAGAAGATTATAAAAAAGCTAAAATTCCAATGCTTCCAGTTGTGTCAGGCGTAGATTTTACTAAAAAAAATATTTTTGCTTATGCTCTTATATTATTTCCCATAACCATACTTCCTTTTTACTTTAATTTTGCAGGTTTAGTTTATTTAGTGCCAACAATTATTTTAGGAACGTTTTATATTTTTTTAACATTTAAGTTATTAAAAGCGAATAATAAAAAAGACATGGGAAGAATTTCCAAAAAAATATTTGCTTTTTCAATTTTATATTTATTCTTAATTTTTACTTTATTGTTAATTGAAAGTTTTATTAAATTTTTTGAATGAATAAAAATTATATCACAGCAATTGTATTAATATTATTAGTAATATTATTTTTTGTATTTACAATTTTAAATATAGGAAATGGAATATTTGTTAGACCTTTATGAGCTTGCAAACTAAAAATAAAATTAACCCTATTTATTTAGTAGTTATATTTTTTGTAATGTTAGGATTGTCTTACGCCTCGGTTCCACTTTATGAATTATTTTGTAAAGTAACTGGATTTGGAGGAACAACGAAAATTTCTAAACAAGTTCCAAATGTTATTGTAAATCATAATATTACAACCAGATTTGATACCAATATCGCAAAAGGTTTGTTTTGGGAGTTTAAGGCAGAAAAAGCAAAGGAAAATATTAAGCCGGGTCAGGTTTCAAATATTAAATTTATAGTAAAAAATTTAGGAAACGAAACATCAACAGCAGTTTCAACATTTAATGTTACGCCTGATTCTGCCGGGAAATATTTTAATAAAATTAGCTGTTTTTGTTTTGAGCAACAAACCTTAAAAGCTAAGGAAACAATGGTGTTTGAAATGGCATACTTTATTGATCCAAAAATAGTAGACGATTTATCTACAAAGGAAATTAAGGATATTACTTTATCTTATACTTTTTTTGATGTAGCTAATTTTAAGAAGGAAAAAAATTAATGTCAGACAGTCATAAAAAAGGACATGATTATCACCTGGTAGATCCAAGTATTTGGCCGATCACTATTTCCTTTTCTGCGATGATTTTAGCATTTGGAGCAGTGTATTATATGCATGCAAAATCTTTTTGGCTTTTATTAATTGGAATAGCTTTAACACTCTATTCTATGTTTATGTGGTTTAGAGACGTTGTTATTGAAGGAGAGCATAAAGGTGATCACACACCAGTTGTTCAAATTGGCCTTAGATATGGAATGACACTCTTTATAGTATCAGAAGTAATGTTTTTTGTTGCTTGGTTTTGGGCTTACTTTGACTCAAGCCTTTTTCCAGATGCAGTTATAGGGGGTGTTTGGCCTCCAAAAGGTATACAGACTTTAGATCCTTGGCATATACCTTTGATAAATACTTTAATTTTACTTCTATCAGGCACAACTGTGACTTGGGCACATCATTCCCTTTTAGAGAACGATCGAAAAGGATTATTAAATGGATTGTTATTAACGGTAATTCTTGGGGTTATTTTCACATGTTTTCAAGCTTACGAATATATTGTTGCTGATTTTAAGATTAGTACAGGTATTTATGGGGCAACTTTTTATATGGCCACAGGTTTTCATGGCTTTCACGTACTTGTTGGAACAATTTTTTTAGCGGTTTGTTACTTTAGAGCAAAAGCTGGCCACTATAAGCCTGATCACCATTTTGGATTTGAGGCTGCAGCGTGGTATTGGCATTTTGTTGATGTAGTTTGGCTTTTTTTATTTGCTTCAATATATATTTGGGGAAGTTAATAGACTGTTTTGTTTAAAATTAAATCATTAGATATACTCTTTATATTTTTTATATTTATTGTTCTCTCTTTAGGAACGTGGCAAGTTTTTAGATTAAATTCAAAAAGCCAATTAATTTCTGATTTAGAAAATAACTTGAAAAGAAATTCAATTGATTTTAATGTAGATATAGACAAAGAGTACACAAAAGTTTTATTAAAAAAAAAGAATTTAAAATCAAAGATATTTTTATATCACCTTAATAAGGGGGAGATAGGTTTCAAAGTTATAGTTCCTTACGAAGTTAATAGTTCACTACTAGTTTTAGTAGATAAAGGCTGGATCAGAAAAGATAAGATTAATTCAATAAAAAATAGTTTATTAAACGACGATATCATTGAGGGTTATACAAAGAAAATAAGAGAAAAAAAATTATTTACTCCTAAGAACAATATTAAGGAAGATTTTTTATATTCAGTTGAGATTGATAATTTAAAGAAATCTCTAAATAAGAATATTTATCCATTATTAATTATTCAAACTTCAAAAACAAAAAAAGATATCATTCCTAATGATTATCATATTGGCCTATCAAATAATCATTTGCAATATGCCATAACATGGTATGGCTTAGCATTATTTACTATAATTTTTTTTTTATATTATAGAAGGAAATTTTAATGAAATACATCAGCACTAGAGACAATAAAAAAACTTATAACTTTGTTGATACCTTTCTAAATGGGCTTGCCCATGATGGTGGCCTTTATATTCCCAAAAAGATACCGCGCTTATCCAAATTTACATTAAAAAGATTATCAAAATTAAATTATAATGATTTAGCTTATGAAATTATTAAAATTTATACAGGTAATGCTTTTTCAAAAAATGAGTTAAAAAAAATTATAAAAAATTCTTATAAAGAATTTGATAGTGACAATGTAGTAAAATTTTCAAAAGTAAAAAAATTTAATTTAATAGAATTATATCATGGCCCAACTTTAGCCTTTAAAGATATTGCTATGCAAGTAATAGGCAATATGTACGAAACTATTCTTTCAAAAAGTAAAAATAGAATTAATCTAGTCACAGCGACATCAGGAGACACAGGGGCTGCAGCTATAGATGCCGTAAAGAATAAAAAAAATTTGAGAATTTTTGTTTTACATCCAAAAGGAAAGGTTTCTGTAACTCAGAGAAAGCTTATGACTACTGTAAATTCAAAAAATGTCTTTAATATTGCCGTTAAGGGGTCATTTGACGATTGTCAAACATTAGTAAAATCAATGTTCAATGACCATCACTTTAGAAGATCTATTAACATGTCAGGTGTTAATTCAATAAATTGGGCAAGAATCGTTGTTCAGGTAGTTTATTATTTTTATTCGCATTTTCGTTTATCTGAAAAAAATAAAAAAAGTGTTTTTTCAGTTCCAACGGGAAACTTTGGTGATGTTTATGCTGGTTACATCGCTACCAAAATGGGTTTGCCTATATCTAAATTGATTATTGCAACAAATGAAAATGATCTTTTGTATAAGTTTTTGAGAAATGGGATTTATAGACCCTCAAAAGTAAAATTTAGTATTTCACCAAGCATGGATATACAAGTAGCTAGTAATTTTGAAAGATTAATTTCTTCTTATTATAATAATAATTCTAAAAAAATATCGGCGCTAATGAAGCAACTTAGTAGCAAAGGTTTTTACAAGATAGATAAAAAAATTTTAAGAAGAATTAAAAATATTTTTTATTCTAAGTCGATAAATGCAGATAATACTAAAAAAACTATTAAAATGGTTTATAAATATAATAATAAAATATTAGATCCACATTCATCTGTTGGATTCAGAGCTTTGGAAGACTATTATTTAAATCATAGCAAAAAATCAGAGAATTTATTTTGTTTAGAAACGGCGCATCCCGCTAAATTTGCAGAAACTATTTATAAAATATTAAGAAGAAATCCGAATATTCCTAGTATGATTAGTAAAAATCTTAAAAAGAAAGAATTTTGTAACGTATTACCAAATAATTTAAATAAAATTAAGAATTATATAAGATCTAATCGTTTGCATTAGCAGCATTTCTTGCAAGTAAATCTACCTTGTTATTGTATTCGTTGACTGAGTGAGCTTTTACCCAGTTCCAAGTAATTTCTTTTTTACTAATTATGTTATCTAATTTTGTCCAAAGATCTTTATTTTTTACGTCTTTTTTGTTGGAATTTTTCCAATTATTTAATTTCCAATTATTAATCCATTTCTCAATGCCGTCTTTTACATATTTAGAGTCGGTATAAATCTTTATTTTTTTATCTTGTTTGATTTTCAACAAAGCATTTATAGCTGCTGTTAATTCCATTCTATTGTTAGTAGATTCTTTTTCAGATCCAAATATTATATCTTCTTTGCCGTCATTAATTATCACAGCTGCCCAACCTCCTTTTCCAGGATTGCCTAGGCAAGAACCGTCTGTATAAATTATAACCTCATTCATTAAATAAAATATTCGTTAAAATTTTTAATAGTTGAATGAAACTCAATTTTTTTAAAGTACTCAAAGGGATCTTTAATTTTAACCTCTGCTTTATTATCAGTGTGATAAAAATCATGTAGCCTTGTTAAAAAAAATCTCATAGCTGCGCCCATAGACAGAATAGGCAAAAACTTTTTCTCTTCTTCACCCAACGTTCTTATAGAAGAGTACCCATCTATAAGATTTTTGGCTTTTGTCATATTGAATGTGGAATTGTTATCAAAACATATGGAGTTTATGCAAATTGCTATTTCATAAGCAAAGAAATCATTGCAGGCAAAATAAAAATCTATGATCCCAGAAACTTTATTCTTTGTAAAAAATATATTATCTGGAAATAAATCTGCATGAATAATACCTTGTGGTAAATTTTTAGGCCACTTATCTTTTAAAAAATTTAAATAACTCTTAGTTTTTTTAATAATAGTTTCGTCTAAATCTATTTTTTGTTTAACAATTTTTTCAAAAATATTTTGCCAACTTTCAATAGACAAATTATTTTTTCTGCTAATGTTAAATTTTTTTGTTATCTCGTGCAATTGAGCCGTTATTTTTCCTATTTCGAAGCACTCTTCACTAGTTATTTTATTCTTAGATTGTCCATGTAAAAAAGTTACTAGAGCAGCATTTTTATTTTTAATTTTGTTAATTTTTTCATTATTTTTATTTGCAATAGGTTTTGGGCAAGGGAATTTATTTTCTGATAAATTTGACAGCAAATTTATAAAAAAAGGTAAATCATTTTCATCAACTCTTTTTTCATAAATAGTAAGTATGTAATCCTGCTCTAGTGTGTTAATAAAATAATTGGTATTTTCTACTCCTTCTGTAATTCCTTTATAATCTTTAAAGTTATTAATATTGTACTGCTCTAAAAATTGCTCCACTTCTTGGTGCGCTAATTTAGTATAAACAGCCATTATTTAATAAGCATTGTAGGAAGTTTAAAAGAAACTTTTTCAACTGAAGTAATTACTTCTTCAAGTTTAATATTGGTAATACTTTTAATTTCTTTAATTAAATTCTCAACCAATATTTCAGGTGCTGAAGCACCAGAAGTAATGCCTATATTTGTAGAATTTTTAATTTTGTCGACTGGCAATTCTTGATCTGAATGCATTAGGATACTTTCCTTGCAACCAAATCTTTTCGCAACTTCTACTAATCTTTGAGAGTTAGAAGAGCTTTTGCTGCCTACAACTAAAAATAAATCGCATTTTTTTGCAATTTTTTTAACAGCTTCTTGGCGATTTGTAGTTGCATAACAAATGTCACTTTTAATTGGTTCTTTTATTGAAGGGTATTTTTTTTTTAGTAAAGATATAATTTCTATCGTATCATCCACCGAAAGAGTAGTTTGTGTGATGTATGCAAATTTATTATTTTTAATTTTTGGAAAATAATTTTCTACATCATCTTTATTTTCAATTAAAGTAATATAATTGTCATCTACTTGCCCTATAGTTCCAATTACTTCTGGATGATTTTTGTGACCAATAAAAATAATATTAAATTCTTCCTTAGCCAGCATTTCAGCCTCCTTATGAACTTTTGTCACCAAAGGACATGTTGCGTCTATATAAATAATATTATTTAATTTTGCTTCATTAATTACTTCTTTGGGAACACCATGAGCTGAAAATATAACAGGTCTAGATTTGTCTTTTATTTCAGAGAGTTCTTCGACAAATATTGCTCCTTGTGATCTTAGATTTTCGACCACAAATTGATTATGAACTATTTCGTGCCTCACATAAACCGGAGCACCAAATTTATTAATAGTTTTTTTTACAATCTCAACAGCTCGATCAACTCCTGCACAAAATCCTCTCGGACTTGCTAGAAACACGTTTACAATTTTTTGTTCCATTAAAATTTTTAAATATTGAATTTAGTATTATATTAGGAAGCCTTGTAGAGACCAAACCAATAAATATAAAAAGTATGTATAAATTCTCATTTAATTAAAGTTAATTTTTTGTTCATTGAAATAAATTATGATAAAATCTATGCTATAATAGTATGCAAGAAAAAATCATTAAAAATAAAAATCCAACAAAAGTTCATTTAGAAAAAGACAAAGATTATTATTGGTGTGCGTGTGGACTTTCTAAAAATGGTACCTTTTGCGATGGCTCTCATAAGACCACTAATATTATGCCCATGAAATTCACAGTGCAGGAAGATAAATTTTATTTTTTATGTGGGTGTAAAAAAACTAGTAAAAAACCTTTTTGTGATGGATCTCACTCAAAAAGTTAAGAAGTTTTAGAATCTTTTAAATTAACAAAAATTTTATCCAGGTTCTTTTGATTAACTACTTTCATTTTTTCATCATTAGCGGAATTTAATATTATTTTTTTTACCGCTTCTAGAGCAATTTTGTTAGATATATTTTGAATATCTTTGATCGCTTTAACTCTCATTTGATCTAATTTTTGTTCTAACGATTTTTTTTTATTAACAATTAATTGTTCAAATTTATTTTCTGATTCTTTAATAAAAATCTCAGTTTCTTTTTTTTCACTATTTACAATATTGTGGCTTTCCGTATGAGCTGCTTCAATTTTATTTTTATACTTTTGCAGCAATTGTTCGCTTTCATTTTTTAAATTTTTCGCATTATCTATTTCAGATTTAATTTCGTTAATTTTGTTATCTAGTAAATTATTAATTATTTGAGGAATTTTTTTATAGATAATTATTAAGCAAAAAATTACAAAGGATATGGCTACCCAGAAAGTTGCATCAAACATATTGAGATTTTTTTTCTTTGTTAGATATTTCCAAAATTACAGCGTTTAGATTACTGCTGTTTGGTGTAACTCCAGTTATTTTCTCTATTAGCTCTTTAGAAAAATCTCCAGCTATATTTTGAATATTTTCTAATGTTTGTTTTTTAAAATTATTTATCTCTTGTTCAGCTTTTAGGGTTTCGGAATTTAGTATATTTTCAAATTCTTTTCTTTTTAATGAAATTTTATCATTAAAATCATTTTTCAATTTTATAGATATTTTCTTTGCTTCATTTTTTGCTTCAGTAATAATTAGATTGTATTCATTTTCTAATTTTTGAATTTGATTTTTACAAAGCTCAGCCTCTTCTAATAGTGATTTAATAAAATTTGTTCTCGAGTCTATTAACGCAAATAATTTAGGACTAAAAAACTTCTGTATTAAAAAATATAGTATTAAAAAAATTATAGTTAACCATAAGATTTGAGATAACCAAAACTCAGGATTAAGTTGAGGCATACCTTCTTTAGCAAACGCTATTTTATTAAAAAATAGCAAATAAATTATAATAGCTACACTTTTGCTCTTCATTGCTTAAAAATTATTAATTTATTAATTTTAATAATTAAAATGCAAAAAGTATTAAGAGAGCGATAACTAAAGCGAATAAACCTATAGCTTCTGTAAGAGCAAATCCTAATAATAAAGTAGGAAATTGTTTTTGAGCTGCCGAAGGATTTCTTATAGCTGCTGATAAATAGTTGCCAAATATTGTTCCCATACCGACTCCAACTCCAGCCAAAGCTATCGCTGCCAATCCAGCTCCTATCATTTTTGCTGCTGCTAGTTCCATTTTTTTTTCTCCTTTTTTTGTTAGTTGTTAATTTTTTTAATGATGCATATTTAAAGCATCATTTAAATAAATACACGATAAAACTGCAAAAACGTAAGCTTGCAAAAAAGCTACCAATATTTCTAACGCTGTTAAAGCAACAGAAAAGCTTAAAGGCAGCCATCCTCCAACAATACCTAGGCTTACAACAAAACCCCCAAAAACTTTAAGCATTGTATGTCCAGCAAGCATATTCGCGAACAAACGAACTGATAAACTTACAGGCCTGCTTAAAAAAGATATAATTTCAATTGCAACTATAATGGGAAATAAAAAAATAGGAACTCCTGAAGGAGCAAATATTTTTAAAAATCCAATACCGTTTTTTGCAAACCCAACTATTGTTACTCCAATAAATATTACAATAGCAAGAAAGAATGTAATGATTATCTGACTTGTGACAGTGAAGGCGTAGGGTAATAAACCGACCATATTTAGGGTTAAAATAAATAAAAATATAGTTAAGATAAAAGGAAAATATGGTCTGGCATTTGGACCAACGGTTTCATTAATCATTTTGGAAATAAAATTGAAGACTAATTCATTAAGTAACTGAATTTTGCTAGGAACAATATTGACTCTCCTAGTTCCTGCTACAAAAAAAATAATTATTAATATTGAACTAATCAGCATAAAAAGACTTGAGTTTGTAAAAGATAGGTCGACTCCGTTGAAAGATAGAGAGGGTCCTATTCTATGAACCTCAAATTGTTGCATTGGATTAGTTGCCATGAATTTAGCCTTTATTAATCATTTTTGCAGATCGCACAACATTAAATATTCCAGCGGCAACACCAACTATAAATAGAATTATTATAAAAATTGGCTTAGTTCCTAACCATTTATCTAGGTAATAACCAATAAAAGTTGCGACAAAAACTGCAGCGACAAGTTCGGTGCTAATTCTAAATGCTAAACCCAATGTATTGTTATTATTTTTAGATAAATTAATCTTATTTTTATTTTTAGTGAACTCGATCTTCTTTTTAAGATCGTCAAATTCTGACATTGATCTTTATGCTACCATTTCTTCGGCTTTTTCAAGATCTACAGCGACCAGTTGACTTACGCCTCTCTCGGCCATTGTTACCCCATATAATCTATTCATTCTAGACATTGTCAAAGCATGGTGAGTGATAACTATAAATTTTGTTTCGGTAATTTTTGTTAACTCTTCTATTAATGAACAAAATCTTGTAACGTTTGCATCGTCCAGTGGAGCATCCACTTCATCCAGAATACAGATAGGAGCAGGATTAATTAAGAATACTGCAAATATTAAAGCCATAGCAGTTAAAGCCTGTTCACCACCGGATAGCAAAGTAATTGATTGCAATTTTTTTCCAGGAGGACTTACTAAAAGTTCTAAACCAGCCTCCAAAGGATCGTCAGACTCTATTAATTCAAGCCTAGCATTTCCTCCTCCGAATAATTTTGTATATACGTCATTAAATTTTCTTCCTACTTTTTCGTAGGCATCAATTAGTTTCTCCCTTCCTTTTTGATTTAATTCGTTAATACTAGATTTAAGTTTTAATATTCCAGCTAGAAGATCCTTTCTATCTTCCATCATTTTATTTATTTGGTTTTCAAGATTTTTAGTTTCATCATCTGCTCTTAAATTTACAGCGCCCATATTATCTCTTTCATCTTTAAGAGTTTTTAATAAAGCCTCTGTTTTTTCAATACTTGTTTTTTCAATAGACGCTTTGTCCTCTTCATTTAAAAGATCGTTTATTGAGCATTTAAAATCTTCTTTAACTTTATTTTCTAACTCTGAAATTTTTACCTTGTGATTATCTATAAGTGTTTCAAAGCGCACCTTTTTCTCACGTCCAATCAGAACCTTTTCATTAATATCTCTTAATACCTTATTAATTTCTGTAATTTTATTTTCTGCAATTTCAATTTCAGAATTAATCTTCGTTCTAGCCTCTTCAGTATTTTTTATATTTTCTTGATAAAAGCCCTTTTGCTCACCAATTTCACTTGGCTTAATTTGAATTTTTGTTATTTCTTTTTCTAAATTCTTTAGTCGTGATAAAAGACTTTCAGATTTTGTTTTTGAGTTTTGTTCTAAATTACGCCAGTTATCTATTTCATTATCAATGCTCTTAATTCTTTCTTTTCTTTTAATAGAATCGTTCTTTATCGTTTCATACTTACTTAGAAATATTGCATATTTTTCTTGTAGTTCTTTAAGTAAAAAAGTTTTTTGAGTAAATTCGTTCTTTACATCTTCTTTATTAAAAGTTGATAATTGTTCATGATCTTTCTTGATTAGATTATATAAATTTTCAACATTTTTTGATGTTTCTTCAAAACTAATTAGAACATTTCTTAAGTTTTCTTTAACCTTTTGAGATCCAATGTTTTCAAAATTATTTATAATATCATTTAGTATTCTAGACTGGCTGTCACTAAAATTTTTAAAATAATTTAAATAATTATTAATAGCATTTTTAGTTTCGGAATTTCCAATATTTGCAAATATTTTTTCTGATAAAGTCTCAAGTGCTTTTTGTTCGAGATTTAATTCTTCTGAAATTTTTTTAAAATCATTATTAGTTTTATTCTCAATTTCATAATAGGTTTTTTCAAATTCTAATATTTCACTTTTTTCCTCAGTTAATCGCTTAATATTAGAGTTGGCGTTATTAATATTAATGTTTTCGCTCTGCAGATCATCGTTACTATTTTTTAAATCAATTCTCAGTTTTTCTGATTCTTCTTTGGTTCTTTGTTCTTGTTTGAATAAATCTTCATATTCTAAGTTTAGTCTTTGTAGTTTACTTGTAATTTCTGCAAAATCATTCCTTAGAGGCTTAATTCTTTTGTTTTCACTTTCTAATAGTTCGTTGCTATAATTTTTTTCAATTGTTACTGCACTAATATCATCATCAATTTCGTTTAATCCTTCCTGACTTTCTTTGAGTTCTTTATTAATTTCTTGGATTTTTAAATAAGAGAGCAATGCTTCTTGTTTTTTAATGTCATTTGATATTATTTTGTATCTAGAAGCTTCTTCCGCTTGTTTTAATAAATTTTTTAACTGAAGCTCGATTTGCTTCATTATGTCGTCTGCTTTTTTAAGATTATTTTCAGCAGCATTTAATCTTAGCTCCGCTTCATGTCTTCTAGCATGAAGTCCTCCTATGCCAGCTGCCTCTTCTAGTATTGCTCTTCTATCAGTAGGTTTTGCAGTAATTAAAGAACCGACTTTTCCCTGACTTACCATTGACGGAGAGTGAGCTCCGGTAGAAAGGTCTGCAAATAATATTTGCACATCTCTTGCTCGAACTTCTTTTCCATTAATGTAATAGCTTGATCCTTTGTCCTTTTCTATTCTTCTTTTAACTTCTATTTCTGGCGTATCTCTATACTGAGGAACATTTTCGTTATTTTCTAAAAGAATATTAACTTCTGCAATATTTTTAGAAGGACGGTTTGATGTTCCGGAGAAAATTACATCTTCCATTCCGCTACCCCTGAGGCTTTTTGCAGAAGTTTCTCCCATACACCATCTTAAAGCCTCTACAATATTTGATTTTCCACAACCGTTTGGCCCAACAATTCCTGTAAGACCATCCTCAATTAACAAATGAGTTCTATCGGTAAAAGATTTGAAACCAACTATTTCTAGTTTTTTAAATTTCATTTTAATATTCTTGATATTTCTTTTGATAAATTGTCAAAAGTAAGGTTTCCTTCAAATTTTTTCTCATTAATAATAATAGTAGGAGTAGAGTTAATAGAGTATTTTTTTTGACCATCAATTCTGTCGTTTAATATCTTTTCTTCCAATTTTTGATCCTTTAAACAGTTTGTAAGCTTTTCATCAGATAAATTAAATTTATTAGCTACTAAAAATAACTTTTTGTTAATTTCTTGTATTTTGTCTCCTGCGGACCAAACATTTTGATTTTTATAAATCTCATCAATTAGCAAGATACTTGATTCTTTTGTTGAGCATCTAACAATTTTTGCTGCATTTAATGCAGCAATATCTAATGGAAAATCAATAAAACTAATTTTTATTAAATCTTTACTTGCATATTCTTTTACTAGTTTTGGATAAGTATTCTTATGAAAGTTAGCGCAATGTGGACATGTAAATGAACTGTAAATTTTAATTTCAACTTTTGCGTTTTTATTACCGATAAATATTTCGTCATTATTTTGACTATAAGAGAAAGAGCTAAATAACATAAAAAAAGAAATGAATAATATTTTTTTTAAATAATTTTTTGTCACGATCGACATAATTCTATTTATTAAGTTTTAGAAAAATTTCTTTTAAATTTTGACTTTTAATTTCGTTTATTTTTCTTAAAATACTTTCACTTAATATAATTTTTTTCTTTTTTTTTTCAAAAGAAGAGTTTTTAGAGGTAATTTGTATTTTATTAATAGCATTAAATCCAAGATAGCTATTAATTTTTTCAATAATTTGATCTCTTGAATATTCAATCTCTATCATTATTTCTTTATTAACATTTAATGAGAGAATATTTTCATTATTAATTTTTTTAATTTTTGAAGGCGTCACATCTTTAAATATTTTTTCTCCAACTATATTTTTCCAATTCTTAATTATTTCAAAATATACAAAGCCGTCTTTTTTTAGTATTTTTTTTGCATTTTCTGGTAATAAACTTTGCAAAGGTCTTAAACCTTGAGTAAATAATTTATTTAAAGATTTATCCATAACCATGAAAAATGTTTTATCAAATAAAATTCTTGCTTGGTACGATAATCATCAAAGAGATTTGCCATGGCGAAGATATCGCGGTTTTCAGGATAGAATTTATAAAGTTTTAGTAAGCGAGTTTATGCTTCAGCAAACTCAAGTTAAAACAGTGATTCCTTTTTTTAACAAGTTTTTAAAAGCATTTCCTAATTTAAAAAAATTATCAAAAGCAAAGTTAGAAAAAGTTTATAAACTTTGGCAGGGACTTGGATATTATTCTAGAGCAAAAAATTTACTTAATACTGCAAAAATAGTTCAGTCAAAATACAAAGGAACACTGCCTGATGATTTTGAAACTTTAAAGAGTTTTCCTGGAATTGGCGTTTATACGGCATCAGCTATTATGGCCATCGCATTTAATAAAGATTTTATAGGTATAGATGGAAACGTGGAAAGATTTGTAGCGAGATTATTTGGCTACAAAAATAACAAAAAAAATTTTAAAAATTGTATTTTTTTAAAATTAAAAGAAATTAAATCAAAAAATAATTTTTCTCAATTCGCACAGGCATTAATGGAGATGGGAGCATTAGTATGCACTCCGCAAAATCCAAAATGCAATATTTGTCCCGTAAAGCAAAATTGTACTTCTTTTAAAAAAAAAGATTTCGATTATAAAATCTTTAATAAAAAGAAAGTTAATATTAAAAAATATTATTTATTATATGTTTCAGAAAAAAATAAAATTCTATTTTTTAATAAAAAAAATAAATTATTAAAAGATTTTGCGAATCTTCCATTGATAGATTATAAAAAAAATTTATTTGATATGAATTTTAAAAAAAACAGTTTTCTTTTCGAGGGCGAGCCAAAAATAATTGAAAAGAATTTTATTCATAATATTTCTAATATTAAAATGTTAATTAAAATTGTTCTTTTTAAAAAAATTAAAAAAATTAAGGATAATCAATTTTACTGGATAAATTATAATAAAATGGATAATTCATTATTATCAGGTTTCTCAAAAAAATTTATAGAATTAATAAAGTCAAAAAAGATTAAATATGTTTAAAAAAATTATTATTATTGGAGGAGGCATTGCAGGGTTAACTTTAGCTAACTTTCTAAAAAAAAATAATTTTAATAATTTTAGAATATATGAAAGATTCGAAAGAAAGTTATCAAGACCTACAGGAATTCAATTGACTCCAAATGCAGTAAGAATTTTAGATTTTTTAGACTCAAGATTTTTTTTGAATAATAATTTTCATAGAATTAATTATTTAAGCATAAACTCAGTTCATTCTAAAGATTTTACAAGCAATCAAGAAGTTAGGATGAATCTTCAAAATATAGTAAGTGATAAAATGCCTTATCTATCTTGCGACAGAAATGTTTTAATAAAGTTTTTAGAAAAAGATTTATCTCCGAAAGAAATTTTTTATAACAAACAAGTTGTGCAAACTATCAAGGATCATAATATTATTAGAGTCAAATTTAGCGATGGATCAGAAGACCATTGTGATCTGTTAGTTTCCGCAGATGGAATGTTTTCTAAGTCAAGGTTGGATAACAATATAATTAAAAGCACAAATTTTTATGCCTACAGAGGCGTGTTAAAAAACTTTTATTCAAAATATTCATTAGAGAATGATGTGGTTCGTTTATGGTTGAGTGGTAATAAACATTTAGTAACCTATTTTATTAATAGTCAGAACGATTTAAGTTTTACAGGAATTAGCAAATCTTCAGAAAAAACAACGTACACAGGCGATGATGTAAATTATTCAATACCATATCCAGCAGATCAATTTAGAAGTATATTTTTTTCAGAAAATAAAATTTTAAGAGAGACGCTAGATACGCTTCACGAGGTATATCGATGGCCAATATTTTCTTTAAAAAAAAGAGTTTTTTATAGAGATAATCAAATTTTTATAGGAGATTCTTCCCATGGCACCGTACCTTTTCAGGCACAGGGAGCCGCATTAGCAATAGAAGATTCCTATGTTTTGTATGAGCAAATTATTAAGAATGTCACTAATAACCTAGGTGTATTTTATTTTAATAAACGGAACAGCAGAGTTAGAAGAATAATTCTTAGATCACATCTAAATGTTTTTTTATTTCATTTGAAAAATCCATTTTTAATTATTTTGAGAAGTATATTATTCAAGATAATAGAGAAGTCTTTTTTAGCAAAAAAACTTATGTTTGGGTGGATTTTTAATTACAATCCAAGAAGTTCTAGTTATTTTTTCTGATTTTTTCTCTTAAGTGATCGAGTGGATATAGTTTATTTTCCATTTTAATATGCCAAAAAGACCAGCCGTTGCAGCTTTCGGTTCCTTGTGCTTTAGCACCAACGCTATGAATAGATCCTGTGATATCTTTGTATAGAATGCTGCCATCAGCCATTACATGTGCCTGAATTTTATTTTTGGCATCAAATAATTTTAACCCAGGTTCTATTATTCCACTTTCAATTAAATAACCAAAAGGTATTCTTTTTTCATTTCTTTTGTTCTCTATAGTTTTTAAAAAATTATCATCAATTTTTTTTATTTTTTTTATTCTTGTCTCAGCAGTTTGAAAATACTGTTTATTACTTTCTATTCCGTAATAGTATCGTCCTAGTTTTTTAGCAACTGCTCCAGTTGTGCCGGTACCAAAAAAAGGATCTAATATAAAATCATCTTTTTTAGTCGATGATAGAATAATTCTGTACAATAAACCCTCGGGTTTTTGTGTTGAATGAACTTTATTACCTTCTTCATTTTTTATTCTTTCGTTTCCGGTACAAAGAGCCAATTCCCAATCAGATCTCATTTGTTTGTCATCATTAAAACATTTTAATGATTTATAGTTAAAAGTGTATTTTGAATTTTTGTTTTTAGAAGCCCAGATTAGTGTTTCGTGAGCATTAGTAAATCTTGTTCCTTTAAAGTTAGGCATAGGATTTCTTTTATTCCATATTATGTCATTAAGAATCCAAAAATCTTTATCTTGTATTATTTTGCCTAATCTAAAAATATTATGATAAGTTCCGATTACCCATATTGTTCCATTCGGTTTCAAAACTCTTTTGCATTCATTGATCCATGAAATAGAAAATTCATCATATTTTTTTAAACTATCAAATTTATCCCAATCATCGTTTACGGCTTTAACTTTAGAGTGATCTGGTCTCTCTAAATTACTTTGTAATTGAAGATTGTAAGGAGGATCTGCAAAAATACAGTCAAAAGTTTCATTTGGAATTTTTTTTAATTCTTTTAATGAATCCCCAAGAACGATCGTGTCTCTATTTATTGTCATACAACTAAGGAGAGAAAATAATATTAGAAGACTCCCTCAGTCAACTTATGTCTGCGTATTGATTGTGTTTTAATTTTTAATTTATCAATAGGTTGTGTATCGGGGAAAAAGTCTTTCTATGATGCTCAGTAATTCCAAATTTTTTAATAGCTTCTAGATGTTTCTTTGTTCCATAACCGCAATTCTTTTCCCAACTATAATTTGGAAACTTAAAAGATAGTTCCTCCATAAATAAATCTCTAGAAACTTTCGCTATTATAGATGCCGCTGCTATAGAAATGCATTTTTGATCACCTTTGATAACTGTTCTAATATTTTTATTTTTGTCAGGAGAAAAATTTCCATCAACAAGAATAACATGATTTTTAATATTAATTTTTTTTAAGGCTCTATTCATTGCAAGCAAAGAAGATTGTAATATATTTAATTCTTCAATTTCTTTAACAGAAGAAATACCAACGCTATATTCACATTTTTTAACAAGTGCTTTGAATATTTCTAATCTTTTAGATTTGTTAAGTTTTTTAGAGTCATTAATTCCTTCAGGAAAATTGTTTTGATCTAACTTAATTGCAGCAGCAAACACTGGTCCGGCTAAGCATCCTCTGCCAACTTCGTCCACACCAATTATATTTTTACCAAATTTAAGATCATTTAAAATATTCATAAATTTTTATATATTTCATTTCTGAATTTTTTAAGATCTTCCCATGATAATTTTTTATTTTCAGGCTCTCCTAATAAGATTTCTGGGTCAAAAGTTGTAAATGTTATAAATTTATCTTTATTAATAATAATTGAATCCCATTTTCCATGAATGTCTAATATTTTATTTTTAGAATTATTAAAAAAGTTAGAAACTATTTCACCAAGTAATAAAATATATTTTGGTTTGATAATTTTTAAATGTTTAATTAAAATATCTTTGTAAAAATTATTTCTATTTCTAATATCAATATCTTTTTCAAAATAAATATTAGATAGATAATATTTCTCTTTCTCGAGAGATATTGATGATAGCATTTTATTCAAAAGTTCGCCCCTGGATCCAGATAAGATTTCTTGATTTTTAACATCATCATCATTCGGAAAATCTCCCAGTATCATAATTTGAGAATCTGGATTTCCTTTGTAAAAAAAATTATTATTATTTTTTGTATTTAATTGATCGTTAATTTCCTTAAATAGTTGCGAAACTAACATTTCTTTATTCGCAAAGGACCCGTGTTTAGATTTAGTTATATCATTGGAAAAAATATTATTAATATTTAAAGTTGAATAGTATTCCAGTAGGTTTATAGTTTTATTACTTAAATATTTTTTGAGCATTTTTATGAATAAAAAGATTTTTTACATAGTGTTTTTTTTGTTATTTATAGCAAATTATTCACATTTAAATGCTAATATTTTAGAAAATAAAAAAAGATTAGTTAAAAATTCCAATTACTTTTCTAATTATTTATCTGGCAGTGTTTCTTTGCAAAAAAATGATTCAAGAAAAGCTTATAATTTTTTCGAAAATATTGAAAATTTAGGAATTTATCATTCAGAATTTAATCTGAAGTATGTCGAAACATTAGTTAATAATGGTAAAATTGAAGAAGCTTATCTATTTATAAAAAAGTTAGATAAGTCTAATCAATCGTTATATCCATTTAATCTCATATTGTTTGTTCATGATTTTAAAAAAGAAAGATATTCAAAATTACAAAGCTATATTTCTTCACCAAAACAAAGCTATAGTGATCCACTACTATTAGAACTGTATCAAAATCTTGGCTTGTGGGCAGATTTATCAAATAAGAATACTAAAGATTTAAACGGAAAGATTAATAGCTCAAATTCTAGTTTTAAAAATATTTCTTTAACACAAAAGATCCTAATTAATTTGTATTTAGATAATCAGAAAAATATTGATATAAATTTTAGTGAAATTTCTAATAAAAAAGAATTAGGCAGGTATAATTATTTTTATTTATCTTATTATCTAGAAAAAAATAATAAAGATAAAATTAATGATATTATCAAACAGAATTTAGAAATATCTTCTGAAAATTTATTATTTAAACAGCTCTTTTTAGACTCTCGTGAAAATAAGTTTTACAAAATTGACAACTTTTACAAAAGGAAAAATATTAATCATGGTTTAGCAGAATTATTATATTTATTTGCTAACTTTTATCAAAACTATGAGCAAGTTCAGATTTCAAATTTTTATTTAAATTTAAGTGAATATTTAAATCCTAATTTTTTGTCTAACAAAATCTTAAAAGTAGAAAATCTTATTACATTAAATAATTTAGAAGAATCAGAAAAGGAAATAAAGATCATTGAAAAACTAGGAAAGGAATTTAATTGGTATGCAAATTTAACAAGATTAAGATTTTTACCAAACAATAACACGGATAAGCAAATTAATTTACTTGAAAACTTTTTAAAAAATAATGAATTTTTTGCATCTGAAAAATATTTTGAATTAGCAAACTTCCTAAGAGCTAATAAAAATTACAGCAAATCTATAGAATTATATGAAAAATCAATAGCATTAAAAAAAGATAAAAGAGATCATGATTGGATTTATTATTACAATCTAGCTATAAGCCAAGAGCGAGCAGGGGCATGGGAGAACGCAGAAAAAAATTTTTTACAAGCTCTTAAAATTTCACCTAAGCAGCCTGAGGTTTTAAATTATTTAGCATATAGTTGGCTAGAAAAAAAAATTAATTTAGATAAAGCAAAAGAAATGTTAGTTGAGGCTGTCAACTTAAGTAAAGGACGAGGATATATTTTAGATTCACTTGGATGGGCATATTTTTTACTAAAAGATTTTGATAAAGCAGAAGAAATTTTGCAGACAGCTTATGAAAAAGAACCTTCAGAAGCGGTTATTTATGATCATTACGGCGATGTTCTTTGGACAAATGGAAAACAAATCCAAGCTAGATATGTTTGGCAAAATGCTATTAAGCTTAAAAATATTGAGCAAGATTTAAAAGAATCTATTAATAAAAAAATAATTTTTGGATTAGATGATGCTGATAAAAACAAGTCTTAAAGCTTATGGTAAAATAAATTTATATTTAAAAGTAATCAAAAAATTAAAAAATAAATATCACGAAATAGAAAGCTTATTTTGTTTTTTTAATATTTATGATCAGATTTTTGTATCTACCAATAGAACATATAATCAGATCAGTTTTACTGGAAGATTTTCTAAAGGAATAAGCAAAACTAACAACACAGTATTAAAATTATTTAATATTTTAAAAAAATACCCAAAATTTAATAAACATAAATTTAAAATTAGAATTGTAAAAAATATACCACAAGGCTCTGGATTTGGTGGTGGTTCAGCAGACGTTTCTGTATTACTTAATTTTTTTAATAAATATCTAAACCTAAATTTAAAAAAAAAAACAATTTCTCTAATATGCAATAAAATAGGTGCTGATGTCGAGCCTTCTTTAAATACTAATTTTAAAATTCTTTATGGACCTAATAATAAAATTATAGAATTCAAAAAAAAACCTAAATTTAATTTACTATTAGTTTATCCAAATTGTTTGAATTCCTCAAAAAATATTTATCTGTCAAATAAAATATTTTCAAAAAAAAATAATTCTGAAGTTTACTTTTTAAAAAAGAATATTCTAAATATGAATTACTTGTTCAAATTTTTAAATTATACAGGAAATGATCTAGAACAGAGTGCCTTTAAAAAAAATAAGACCATATTAAAATTATTAACTTTTCTTAAGAAGTTAAAAGGTTGCAAGATAGCCAGAATGACAGGTAGCGGTTCAGCTTGCTTCGCTATTTTTGAAAATAACTCACATTTAGCTGAAGCTATTCTTTCTCTAAAAAAACATTATAAAAGTTATTGGATAAGGAAAGCAAAAATAATATAACCTTATTTCTAAAATTAATATTGGGGCTTAGCCAAGCGGTAAGGCAGCGGGTTTTGATCCCGCCATCCCAGGTTCGAATCCTGGAGCCCCAGCCAAGTTAAAAATAATTGCTGTGATTAGAGAAGAAAAAAAATCAGATAATAAAAAAATTTTTTTACTCGAAGAAGCTGTTCTAGGTCCAGGAAGATATGCAAGACCCAGTTTTAGATTAAGAGAGAATCTCGAGCACAATATTAAATATTCAAAAATTTATTGCAAAGGTCAAAAAATAATTGGAAGCATCAGATATTTTAATTGTAAAATAGAAAATAATAGTGGGTTAATGCTTGGACCCTTAATAGTTGATCAGAAATTCAAAGGAAGAGGGATAGGTAAAGAATTAGTGAATAAAAGCATGGTTGGTGTCAACGAAAAGAATATTGATTTTATTATTTTAATTGGAGAATTTGATTATTATGGACAATTTGGTTTTGAAAGAAGTGCCAATGTATATTTTTCATTAAATGTCAGAAAAGAAAAAATCTTATTAAAAAAATTATCAGAACAAAATAATACATTTTCTGGTAAAATAGAATTATATTAATATTTTTAATGAAAAAATCATTTTTATTTTCTAAAGAAAATAAAAAATTAATTTCAATTTTAAATCCGATTAATTTAGAGACACATACACAATTTGTTGGAGGCTGTGTTAGAAAAGCAATAGAAGGAAAATTAACAACAGATATCGATTTGGCTACTGTTTATAAGCCAGAGGAAGTTAAAAAAATATTATTAAAAAATAATTATAAAGTCTTAGATTTAGCAATTAAATATGGTTCTATTACAACCTTCTCCAAGAATTATAAATATGAAATTACATCTTTAAGAAAAGACATAAAGCCTGATGGTAGGCACACAAAGATTCAATGGACAAATAATTGGTTAGAAGATTCTTTAAGAAGAGATTTTACTATCAATGCAATTTATTGTGATAAATTTGGAAAGATTTTTGATCCATTAAATGGAACCCGTGATTTAAAAAATAAAAAGATTAATTTTATAGGAAGTGCAGATTTAAGAATTAAAGAAGATTATTTGAGAATTTTAAGATTTATAAGATTTTCATTAGAATATAATTCTAATATTGAAAATCTTAATGTTATAAAAATTATTAATAAAAACGTTAAGTTTTTAAGATTTATCTCGCAAGAAAGATTATTTATGGAGTTAAAAAAAATCTTAGAACTTAAAAATTTTTTTAATATTTATAATAAAAATTATTTTAAAAAGATTATTAAACAAGTATATAAGTTAAAATTTTTTGAAAGACTAAATAGAGTTCAAATTTTGAATAAAAAATTAGGTTTCGACTTAAATTATCTCCAATTACTTTCAATATTATTAGTCGGAAATGATAAAAAGAATATCTTTTTTTCTAGAAAATTTCGATTGTCTAATAAAGATAGAGACTATCTTAATTTTATTTACGGACAGTTTAAGTTATTAAAAAAAGAACAATATAGTTATCAGACAATTCGACGTCAGATATATTTTTATAAAAAAGATTTAGCTTTAGATTTTTTAAATTTTATTTTTTGTCTAAAAAAAGAAATTAGTTTAAAAACTTTTATAAAATACAGACTATTTATAAAAAAATTTAAAGTTCCTAAATTTCCTATTTCTGGAGATTTTTTAATTAAAAAGGGATTTAAACAAGGAAAAAAACTCGGAAAAAAATTAGAATTTTTAAAAGCTTCTTGGATTAAAAATAATTTTAAATTAAATTTTCGTAATATTTAACTATTAAATTAAATATATTTAACCTCAATAATCTCATAATTTTTTTCTCCAGCCGGTGTTTTTACAGAGACGAAGTCGCCAGTATGTTTTGAAACTAGTTCCAATGCAATTGGCGATTTATAAAATAGCAAACCTTCTTTTGCATTCGCTTCATCCTTGCCAACAATTTTGTATTTTTTTTTCTCATTAGTTTCCATGTCCAATAATATAATTGTTGAACCAAAAATTACTTTGTTGTCATTTTTAATTTTGGCAACATCAACAATGTTTGCAGTTGCTATTGTTGTTTCAATTTCTTGAATTCTTCTTTCATTGTGACCTTGTTCTTCTTTCGCTGCATGGTATTCAGCATTTTCTTTAAGATCACCATGAGCTCGCGCTTCCGATATAGCACTGACAATCTTTGGTCTAGTTACAGAAATTCTTTCTTTTAATTCTATTTTAATTTTTTCTAGCCCTTGAGGAGTAATTGGTTCTTTGTCCATTTAGATTTTTACCATTTTGCAAGTGGAGGAAGCGACATAAAAATTGCTTCAATATTACCATTAGTATTTAAACCAAATTTAGTGCCTCGATCGTAAAGCAAATTAAATTCTACGTACCTTCCTCTTTTAATTAATTGTTTTTCTTTATCTCTCTCATTCCATCTTAAAAACATTTTTTTTTGTATTATTTTAGAAGATGCCTTTAAAAAAGTCATTCCAACATCTCTGGTATAATTAAAATCTTTATTCCAGCTATTGGAATTAAGATAATCATAAAATATTCCGCCATCTCCTCTAGGTTCTTGTCTATGAGGTAAATAAAAATATTCATCGCAATTTTTTTTGTGCTGTAAATAATAATTTTTATTATGGAGATTGCACATTTTCTTTATTTCTAAATGAAAATATTTTTTCTGATTTAAATCTTTTATACATGGAGTCATGTCCATTCCTCCACCAAACCAAGATTTCGACGTGACTATAAATCTAGTGTTAAAATGAAATGCTGGAATTTTTGGATTTTTCATATGAGCTACTACAGATATTCCAGTAGCCCAAAAATTATGATTATTTAATGAACCAGGAATTTTCTTGCTAAATTCTTTATCAAATTTTCCGGAGATGGTCGAAATATTAACTCCAACCTTTTCAAAAACAGAGCCATTCTCAATTAATGCAAAGGTTCCTCCGCCTTTAGAACTTCCGCCAGCAATCCACTTTTTTTTTTTAAAAAAAATTTTCTTTTTAGACTTAAGATATTCGATACTTTCAAATTCTCTGCAAATAGAATTCCTTAAAGTTTCAAACCAATTTTTAGCAATAATTTTTTTTTCTTGTAAATTTAAATTCATTATTAAATATTATAGTAATTATTTTGTCTAAGCGCCTCAGATAACACAATAGAAATAGAATTTACAACATTTAAAGATCTAGTGTTTTTTGAGATAGGTATCTTTAATCTTGCATCGGCTATCTCGTGTACAAATTCTGGTGCTCCAGCACTCTCTCTTCCAAATAATATTGTGTCATTTTTTTTAAAATTAAAATTATAATAATTTTTTTTTGCTTTAGTTGTTAATAAAATTATTCTTTTATTTTTTTTAGTTTTTATAAAATCCTCAAATGATTGATGCCTTATAATTTTGCAATTTTTATAATAATCCATGTAGATACTTTTGAGTCTCTTTTCATCAAATTGAAACCCACAAGGCTCAATAATTTCTAAAGTTGCATTTAAACATGCACACAATCTTATGGTTGCAGCTGTATTTTGAGGAATATCGGGCTGAAACAATGCAATATTAATCATATAAGAAATTTATTATTTATGCGTCATTCTGGCTATGGAAAAGAAAATAGTTTAGAAATAATTTAACTAAATATTTATGTCAGAAAACGATAATAAGTCCGATAACAAAAATAGAAGAGATTTTTTAACTGTTGCAACTACAGCTGTTGGTGCAGTTGGAGTTGGGGCAGTTGTTTGGCCCATTGTAAGTCAAATGAATCCTGACGCATCAGTAAAAGCCCTTTCATCTATTGAAGTAGATTTATCAAAAATTAAAGAAGGAAATGAAATAACAGTTTTATGGAGAGGCAAGCCTGTTTTTATTAAAAGAAGAACTAAAGAAGAAATTGCTAGTGCTGAAAAAGTTGACATTAAAGATTTGAAAGATCCTCAGCTTGATAGCAAAAGAGTTAAAAAAGCTGAGTGGTTAGTTTTAGTTGGGGTTTGTACTCATTTAGGATGCGTTCCCATTAGCGGCAAAGGTGATTATGGTGGATGGTTTTGCCCCTGTCACGGCTCTCATTATGATAGTTCAGGAAGAATTAGAAAAGGACCAGCGCCAACTAACTTAGAAGTTCCAACTTATGAGTTTGTTGGAGATAATAAAATTAAATTAGGTTAAAAAATATTATGAGCGAAAAAGATTCTAATTTTAATCAAAATGAAATCAAACTTGTCCATACTAATAAGGTAGGTGGTTCTCCATTTAAAGGTGTAGTCGGCTGGATAGATAATCGTCTTCCAATTATTAGAATGTTTAAATACGAATATTTAGATTTTCAAGTTCCAAAAAACCTAAGCTATCTCTGGAGTCTTGGAGGAATATTAATGATATGTCTGATATCTTTAATCGTTACAGGCTTAGTCCTTGGAATGCACTATAAGCCGTCTTCGGCGGAGGCTTTCACATCAGTTGAAAAAATAATGAGAGATGTAAACTATGGTTGGTTGATTAGATACGCTCACATAAACTTTGCCTCTTTTTTCTTTATCGCTGTGTATATCCATATTTTTAGAGGACTTTATTACGGTTCTTATAAAGAGCCGCGCCAACTGATGTGGCTTATAGGTATCGTTATTTTTTTTCTGATGATGGCAACTGCTTTCCTCGGTTATACTTTGCCATGGGGACAAATGAGTTACTGGGGAGCTACAGTTATCACAAATCTTTTTTCAGCCGTTCCGTTTGTAGGAGAGGCAATAGTTACATGGTTATGGGGAGATTATTCAGTTGGAGATTCAACATTAAATCGATTCTACGTTTTGCATTGGCTCTTAGCTTTTGGAATCTTAGGTATAGTTATTTTTCACGTGATAGCTTTACATATTGTTGGCTCCAATAATCCTTCAGGCATTGAACCTATTGACACTAGAGACACGGTCAGTTTTGCTCCGTTTACAACCAGCAAGGATTTATTTGCAATGCTAATTTTTTTATTAGCGTTTGTAATAATTACAATGTACGCGCCGAATTACCTTGGGCATCCCGATAATTATATTCCTGCTGATCCCTTAATTACTCCGGCGCACATAGTTCCTGAATGGTATTTTTTACCTTTTTACGCAATTTTAAGAGCCATTCCAGATAAACTGATGGGAGTAATCGCAATGATAAGCAGCATTGCTGTCTTAGGTTTATTACCGTGGTTAGATTTATCTAAAGTTAGATCCTCCGTTTTTAGACCCATTTGGAAACAATGTGTATTTTTGTTTGTTCTTGATTTTTTTATATTAATGTACGTTGGTGGAATGCCAGCTGAAGGTATTTACGTTTTGATAAGCAGAGTAGGAACGGCCTATTGGTTCTTATTTTTTTTAGTTATAGCGCCGTTGGTTTCTTTAACGGAAAAAACCTTACCGATGCCTAAAAGTATTCATGAGTATGAGGATTGGAAAAAGCAAGGAAAAATTAAAACACTAAAAATTTTTTAAATAAATTATGAGTATTTTATTAAAATTCTCATCTTTTTTTTTATTTTTTATAATAACATCCTCTAGTTTGCATTCAGCTGAAAAGCAGGAAAAACTTTTAAAACAATCGTGGTCTTTTGATGGGTTATTTGGAAAGTTTGATAGAGCATCTCTTCAAAGAGGTTATCAAGTTTACACAGAAGTTTGCGCATCTTGTCATTCAATGAATCTTCTAAGTTATAGAAATTTATCAGAAGTGGGCGGGCCAAGTTTTTCAGAAGAAGAAGTTAAGGCAATAGCGTCAAAAGTTGAAGTTTTAGATGGTCCAAATGATAATGGAGAAATGTTTAAAAGATCTGGAAAACCCTCTGATAAATTCGCAAGTCCATTTGCTAATGAAAAAGCAGCAAGAGCAGCAAATGGTGGAGCATACCCTCCTGATATGTCAGTTTTAGTAAAAGCTAGAGCAGGTGGGCCCGATTATATTTATTCAATTTTAATGGGTTATGACGATAAACCGCCAAAGGGATTTAAGCTTGATGATGGAGTTTATTATAATAAATATATGTCAGGTAATAAAATTAAAATGGCAAAACCATTGAATAAAGATTCTGTAAATTATTCAGATGGAACCGCAGCAACGGAAGAGCAGCTTTCAAAAGATGTAGTGACTTTTTTAACCTGGGCATCAGAACCTACTTTAGAAGCTAGAAAAAGAATAGGGTTTAAGACTGTAATTTATTTATTAATTCTTACGGTGCTAGTTTATCTTGTTAAGAAAAAAATTTGGTTACGTATTGAACCTAAAGTGTAAAACATCTCCATCAGCCACTTCATAATCTTTTCCTTCTATTTTTAATTTTCCATTATCTCGAGCTCCCACTTCGCCTACATGCTGAATATAGTCTGAATAAGATATAACCTCAGCTTTAATGAAGCCCTTTTTAAAATCAGAGTGAATAACTTCAGCCGCATCAGGTGCTTTGCAGTTTTTTTCAATAGTCCATGCGTGAGTCTCTTTCGGACCTACTGTAAAATAAGTACTTAAGTTTAAAATTTTATATCCAGCTTTTATTATTTGATCTAATCCAGATTCTTTTATTCCAATTTCTTTCATAAATTCACTGGCCTCCGAATCTTGAAGTTCAGTGATTTGTTGTTCAATTTCAGCAGAGACAATTACCACCGTATCATTTTTAAATTTCTCTTTTATTTTTTCAGAATAAGTATTGCCTGAACTGACACTATTCTCATCTACGTTGCAGACTAAGATTCTGGGTTTTGTTGATAAAATACCTAAATTTTTAATTAATTTTTTTTCGAATTTTTCCTCCAATTTCTCTGGTCTAATTCCTTTTTTGAGAAATTCATAAACATGCTCTAAAATTTCAAAAGTATCTTTATTTAATTCAGTGTTTTTATTCTTTTTTTGAGACAATCTTTTTTCAACAGATTCTAAATCTGAAATCATCATTTCAGTTTCTACTGTTTCTAAATCTCTTATAGGATCTACTGTTTTATTGACATTTTGTATTTCACTTGAATCAAAACACCTCAGCATATGTATTACAGCATCGACCTCTCTAATATTTGCAAGAAATTTATTACCCAAACCTTCCCCTTTAGATGCTCCGGCCACTAGCCCAGCAATATCTACAAAAGTTATATATGTTGGAATAATCTTTTCAGATTTTGCAATATTTGAAAGTTTTTCTAATCTTTCATCAGGGACTGTAACAACACCAATATTCGGTTCTATGGTACAAAAAGGGAAGTTAGCCGCTTGAGCATTTTTAGATTTTGTAAGAGCATTAAATAGCGTTGATTTACCAACGTTGGGCAAACCTACGATTCCACATTTAAAACTCATACAGACTTATTGATTACTTTTAGAAGTAAAATCGTCTAGTTTTTTTTCTATAAGAAGATTTATATTTTTAAATATTTTCTTAATAATTTGATCTATTGTTATTTTTTCCTCTTCAGTGAAATCATTTAGAACATGTTTATCTACTAATTCTTTGTCACCAGGATGACCTATGCCAATTCTAATTCTGTTATAATCAGTACCTATGGAGTCGTCTATTGACTTAATGCCATTGTGGCCACCGCTAGATCCTCCAATCTTAGTTTTTATTTTGCCAATTTCGATATCCATGTCGTCATGAAATACAAAAATATTATTGGTTTTAATTCTATGGTAATCTGTTATTTCTCTAATACACATTCCAGAATTATTCATAAAAGTTAATGGCTTTACTACTATTACTTTATTATCCTGTACTTGACCGTTAGTTAGCAGACCTTTAAATTTTGGTTTTTGTTTTGAGAGTCCAAAATTTTTATTTAAAGCATCTATAAGTTTGAAACCTACGTTATGTCGGTTATTGGCATGTTTCGGATCTGGATTTCCTAACCCCGCAAATAATAACATTTAGATGTTATTTCTTTTTATCCGCAGGTGCGGCAGCAGCAGGTTTTTTAGCAGCATCAGGAGATTTTGCTGCATCCCCCGGTTTAGCTTTTCCATCAGCAGCTTTAGCATCGCCTGCAGCAGCAACTCCGCCTTCAGCTGGAGCAGCGGCATCACCAGTAGCAGCAGCAGCATCGCCCGCAGCAGCAGCCGGTTCAGGCTCTTTAACAACTGTAGGAGCGGCAATTGTTGCTATAGTAAAGTCTCGATCGCTAATTACAGGTTTTGCTCCTTCAGGTAATTTTACAGAAGATATGTGAATACTTTCATTCATTTCTTTATTAGCTAAATCAATTACGATTTCAGCAGGAATATTTTCAGCAGCGCATCTTAATTCTATTTTTCTTCTTACAATGTTTAAAACTCCACCCATTTTTAATCCTGGACAATTTTCATTGTTAATAAATTTTACAGGAATGTTAACAGTTACTTTTGTTCCGGGTTTAATTTTTTGAAAATCTATGTGTATCGGTTCATTATTTAGAGGATGAAAATTAATATCCTTAGTTAAGACTTTATGTTTTGATCCGCCTATGCTCATTTCAATAACAGAGCTCATAAAGTTCGAAGACTCTAACATTTTTTTAATTGATATTTTTTTAACTGACAAAGGTAGGCTTTGCTCTTTATCACCATACAAAATGCCTGGAAGAAAACCTTCTAATCTTAATTTTTTAAGATCTCCTTTTGTATTAAGCTTTCTTTCTGATGCTTCGAGCTTTAAATTTTCCATATAATCAAGATCGCTTGTTTTATATTAACTTCGAAAAAAAAACAAGTTATTGTTATTTATTTGAATAAGCTGGAAACTGAAGTTGATTGGGATATTCGCTTGATAGCTTCAGCGATTAGCGGTGCAATACTAACTACTTCTATTTTAGAAACTCCTTTAATTTTTTTTGTATTATCGATTGTGTCGGTAATAACAATCTTTTTCATCTTAGATTTTTTAATTTTATCAATAGACGAACCTGTAAGAACACCGTGAACAACGTAACAGTAAACTTCTTTTGCCCCTTTTTCCATTAAAGCATCAGCAGCGTTACAGATCGTTCCACCGCTATCAATTAAGTCATCAATTATAATACAAGATTTATTTTTAACTTCTCCAATGACATTCATAACTTCAGATTGTCCTGGGCTCTCTCTTCTTTTATCAATGATAGCCAAACCTGCATTCAATCGTTTACCAATAGCTCTTGCTCTTTCTACTCCTCCAACATCAGGGGCAACACAAACAATATTTTTAGTGCCAATATTTTTTAATATATGTTTTAAAAGAACAGGAGCTGCGTATAAATTATCAACAGGAATATCAAAAAAACCTTGAATCTGATTTGCATGAAGATCCATCGTTAAAACTCTGTGCGCTCCGGCGTTAGTAATTAAGTTTGCAACTAATTTTGCGCTTATAGGAGATCTTGGTACAACTTTTCTATCTTGTCTTGCATAACCAAAATAAGGAATGACAGCTGTTATATTTTTTGAAGAAGATCTTCTTAAAGAATCTATACATATTAGCAGTTCCATGATGTTGTCGTTAGCGGGATAAGAAGTTGATTGTATTAAATACACATCGTTACCTCTCATATTTTCTTTAATCTCAACGTAAACTTCTGAGTCTGCGAATCTTACAATCTCTCTTTGAGTTGGTTTTGTTTTTAAATATTTACAGATTTGATCGCTAAGGGAAATACTACTTGTTCCAGATACAATCTTCATGAGAACTTTTTATATAATTTTATAATTATTTAATCAATTAATATCTACAAATCACAGAGATACATCTTCCATAATCCGACTCATTGTTATGCACAGATCTTCTATAACTAAAGAAGTTTTTATAATCGCTATAAGTATCCTTATTAATATGATCAATATTTATTTTTGGGATTCCTAGTCTTAAAAATTTGTTATTTACAAATAATCTTAGATTAAAGTAAATTTTTCTATCCCTAGTTATAAAATATTTTTTATAATCATAATTATTAATTTTAATCTTTTCTACAAAGTCTTCTTTTACCTCGTAATTTTTTTGCTCTATACAGGGTCCAATTGCCACAATTAAATTTGATATTTTTGATTTCATTTGTTTAAATTTTTTTATTAGATTTTCAATAATTCCAGAATTTGCACCTTTCCATCCAGAATGAATAGCTGCCATTGTTTTATTTTCTTTATCAGCAACTAATATTGGAACGCAATCTGCAGTTAAAATTCCAAAAGAAAAATTAGGATATGTAGTAATAATTCCGTCAGCTTTATATCTTTTTTTTACTAAAAAATTATCAAAATTAATTATTTTATTACTATGATATTGTTTTAACATAATTAGTTTATTTAATTTACAACCAGTTTTTTTTGAAATAATCGCAATATTTTTTTTAACAATTTTTTTTTTATCATTAGATCCTAATCCGCAGTTTAGACTTTTGTAAATTCCTTTAGAAAGCCCATTTTTTCTTGTGAAAAAAAAACTTTTCAAACCAGGTATTTTGTTAATTTTTTTTGAATGAAAAATCATTAAATAAATCCAAGATTAAATTTGCAATTTTTATTAGAAAAAGCCAATGCATGAAAAGTATCCCCCATTTCTTTTGGATTAATTAATTTATTAATACTTAGAATTAAGTTTTTACTAGTTGTGGCATTTTGTTTTTTGATTATTTGATCTGCTCTTTCCATAATTCCTAATTTTTGTAAAAAAAAGTTTTGGGAAACCGGTCCAATATTTTGGATATTATTTCGTTTAAATATAATTTTTAATATATTGAAATTAATATCAAATGTAATATCGCAATCAGTATATTCTTTTAACAAATCAACAACTCTATGTTTTTTTATTGCTCTAATAGTATTTTTTCCAAGAACACTTGAATAACCGTAATCAAACATTAGAAAAATTCCATTATTTTTTTTTATAATCCTAGATATCGAATTGAGATAAGTCTCGATATTGATTGGATATTCTAGAATTTTACTTTTATTAATATTGTAAAATTTAGAATATTTTTTAAGAGTAATATTATTAATTTTATTTTTGTAGTAAGTAATTTTTTTTTTATTATTATTTTTAAAAGCAATACATTGTTCATACCAATTATTTTTTTCCTTAAAAAATTGTTTTATAGGAAATGCATCGAAAAATTCGTTTGCTATAATTATTGTTGGAAGATGATTGATTTTATTAATATCTTTTACCCAAATAATATTTTTAAAATCATTTAAGTTTTTTTTTTGAATTTTTATTAATTTTTCGCTTTTTTCATGCAAATAAACATTAAATTCCCCATCAAAAGTTTTAATTTTTTTAATTGAATTCATTATTTGTTTGATCATCAGACCGTTTCCAGGACCTAGTTCCAGTATGTTAATTTTTTTTGGTTTTTTTATATAAATCCAATAGGATACAATCCATACTGATATCATTTCTGAAAAAATGCTAGATATGACTGGAGATGTTATAAAATCTCCACCTCGACCAAATATTTTTTTATTTTGATAGTAGCCTAATTTTTTGTCGTATAAGGCGATATTAATAAATTGATTTAATGGAATAAATTTTTTTTTATTAATTATTTTTTCTAAAAGATTCATCTTTAATTATTTTAAATGCAATTATTCCAAAGATTAAAAAACATAGGCTTATACACATTCCTAAAGATAAATTGAAAATTATATAGCCTATATGTTTATCTGGCTCCCTAAACATTTCTGATATAATTCTAAATACAGAATAAAAAATTAAAAAATAACAAGATAACTCACCGTTAAATAATCTTTTTTTATATTTTAAGATAATGTTTATTAATAAGAATAATATTAAACCTTCAAGAATAGCCTCATATAGTTGTGATGGATGTCTTGGTTCCATATCTACTTTAGGAAATATCACCCCATAATTAGAGTAGGTTTTTTTTCCATATAATTCTCCATTTATAAAATTAGCAATTCTTCCAAGAAATATGCCAATCGAAGCAACGCAAACAATTATATCGGTTAAGACAAGTGTTTTAATTTTATTCTTTTTTGCAAAAATTATTGAAACAATAAAAACACCTATCGCTCCACCATGAAAAGACATCCCTCCTTGCCACAAAAAAAATATTTCGATAGGATTGTGAGAGTAATAATTAAAATTATAAAATAATATATATCCAAATCGGCCTCCAATGATAATTCCCAAAATTAGATAAATTAAAAAATTATCAAGATTTTGAGCGTTAATTTTTTCTTTATCCCAATATTTTTTAATTAAATATTTTGCATAGTAAAAACCTAAGAATATACCGACAATATAGGCCAAAGAGTACCAGCGTATTTCTAGAAAACCAAAATTTATGATGACGGGATTTAGATTGTGAATAAACATTTAAATAATCTCAGAATTATTTATAACTACATTATTATGAAGAATATATGAATAATTGTAAAAAAGTTATTAATGATTTTATAAATTTATTTCAATTAGGTGTTTTAACTGCAAAAGACATTAAGCAAGAAATAAACAACATTATTCAGTTCAAAAAAGAAAAAATCATGCATTATTTTAATAATTCCTCACAGAAAGATTTGCAGGAATTAAAAAATAAAATAAATAAACTAAGTTTAGAAATAGAAAGACTGCAAAAATTAGTTAGGAAAAGATAAAGAAACTCGTAGCCCTTTGCTTTTTGGATTGTTTAATAATTTTACAGTCCCGCCGTGCGAATTAACAATATCCTCTACAATTGAAAGACCCAATCCGACGCTATTGTCTTTAAGAGATCTTGATTTATCTACTCTATAAAATGGTCTAAATACCTTTTCTTTGTGCTCATCTGCAATTCCGGGGCCATCATCATCAATATTAATTTGAATAGTTTTCTTTATTTTTTTGCATGTAATTAAAATATTTTCTGAATATTTTTGAGAATTATTTATAATATTAGCAATACATCTTCTAATTAAATTTTTTCTTCCAGAAAATATTAAATTTTTAGGACTTTTTATTTTAATATTTTTTTTAAAACTTTTACCAATTAAATTTTGAATTAATTCGATGATATCAAATTTTTCTAGAGGTTGCGAATATTGATTGCTTGCAAAATCAAGATATTCATTAATCATTTTTTCCATTTCAGTTATTTCCTCTTTTAGAGAATTTAATTTTTGATTTTTGTTTAGAAGTTCGATTTGTAATTTTAATCTGGTTAAAGGTGTTTTTAGATCGTGACTAATGCCAGACAACATAGCCGTTCTTTGACTAATGTGTTTTAAAATTCTTCTTTTCATTCTTTCAAATTCATAAGAAGCCTGTCTAATTTCAAGAGCGCCCGACACTTTAAAATCACTATCAAATTGACCTTTACCAAATCTTTCCGCTGCTTGAGAAAGATGAACGATAGGTCTTATTTGATTACGTAGAAAAATTATTGAAATAAAAAGAAATATTAACGAAGGTACAGTAATCCAAAGTGCAAATATTCTACCTGATGTAGATCTTATTTTTGATTTTGGTACTAAAAATTCAATAACTTCGTTCTTATTTAACAGTACTAATACTTGAACAAACGAACTGTTAAATCTGACATTGTGCCAGTAGGGATTTTTTATTTTATCTGTAAATTCTTCTAGGACAATTTTGTCATATAAACTGTACCACTTTACTGTTTCTGTTGATGGAAGTTGCTGAGTTTCTTTTTTGATTGAAATTATTAAGCCGCTTTTATCTTTATAAATATTAATTAATTCATTAGTTTTGTTCTTTTGTTTGTATTCAGGGTACAGAGCCAAGAATGTATTTACTTCGTTAGCTGCAGATCTAACCAAACCTCTGTTTGTTTTATACCAAATACTATCAAAAAAAACCCCTCCAACGACAATTTGAATAAGAATTATCGGAGCTATTACAATTAATAACGATCTAAAAAGTAAAGTTTTAGGAAATATTTTTCTTAGCATTTCAATCTAGCCACAAAACATAGCCGGTGCCGCGGACTGTTTGTAGGTACTTTGGATTTTTTGGATCTGGTTCAATTTTTTGTCTCAGTCTAGTAACTAAAACATCTATACTTCTTTCTTGTATTAAGTTTGTGATTTTTGAAATTTCTTCTCTAGAAAATATTTTTCCCGCAGAACTAATCATATTCTCTAATAGAATTTTTTCGCTAGCATTAATTTTTATTATTTTTCTATCTTTTTGGATTTCCATTTTTTTAATATTAATATTAGCTTTTCCTATCTTAATGACATTTATTATATGTTTATCTTTTTTAATTCTTTTGATTACATTTTTTATTCTTAACAAAAGTTCTTTTGGTTCAAAAGGTTTTGGTAAATAATCTTCTGCACCCAATTCTAATCCTCTAACTCTATCTTCGGCTTCGCCTTTCGCTGTAAGTAGAATTATAGGTAAATCAATATTTTCTCTAATTTCCTTTGTAAGTTGCAACCCGTCTTTGCCAGGCATCATTATATCAATAATTGCTAGATCAAATTTAACAATCTTTAATTTTTCTTCTGCATCTGACGCATTGATCGCTGTGGATACAAAAAAATTATTATTTTTTAAATATTGTTTTAACAGATCTCTTATCTTGTCATCATCATCAACAATCAAAATATGTATTTTTGAATTATCCATGAATTATTTTTTTCATTATTGATTTAAAATTTGAAACTTCATCTGAGCTTGAATTCTTAAGTGCATTAATTATTCTTTTTTTTTGTTTGTTAAATATTTCATCGCACAGTTTTATGCCTTTTTCAGTTAGAACTAACTCTCGTTGTCTGCCGTCTCTTGTTCCTTTTTTTTGGGATATAATATTTTTTTTTATTAGATCTTGCAGAACTCTACTTAAACTTTGTTTAGTGATTTTTAATTTTCTTAATATATCGGCAATACTAATGTTAGGATTTCCTTCTATAATACAAAGCAGCCTATGATGGGCTCTACCAAAAGAATTTTTTTTTAGTACTTCATGGGGATCTGAATATGAATCTATATACGCCTGAAAAATAAGTTCTATAATTTCTTTTAAACTTTTTTCTCTTAAATATAAAAGGTCTTTCATTTTAAAATTATATTGTATGTCAGTTTTATTGACATATCTACTTTACTTATTTACCAATATAATTTTAATTATTTAATACTTTAAACTTTAATGGATCCAATCCCTTTTGATAAAAGATCAGGAAAAATTTGGTACAACGGGAAATTAGTTGATTGGAAAGAAGCTAATTTACATATTCTTAGCCACGGACTTCATTATGCTAGCTGCGTCTTCGAGGGTGAGCGTGTTTATAATGGAGAAATTTTTAAATTAAGAGAACATACAAATAGATTGATTCACTCAGCAGAGAGAATGGGTATGAAGATTCCCTATTCTGCAGACGAAATAGACAACGCATGTAAAGAAATAATTTCCGTGCAAAATGTTAAGAGTGGTTATGTGAGACCAGTTGTGTGGAGAGGAAGCGAAATGATGGCTATATCTGCGCAAAAAAGTCAGATTCATTTGGCTGTAGCAACATGGGAATGGGGCTCTTATTTTGATCCGCAAATTAAAATTAAAGGAATTAAACTCGGCATTTCTAAATGGAAAAAACCACCACCCGATTCTATTCCTTGGGACACAAAAGCTTCCGGTTTGTATATGATTTCAACTTTATCCAAACATGAAGCTGAGAAAAATGGTTATCATGATGCTTTAATGATGGATTATCAAGGCAATGTAGCAGAAGCCACAGGCGCAAATATTTTTTTTATAAATACTAAGAATAATGAAATTCATACTCCAATAGCAGATTCTTTTTTAGATGGAATCACTAGAAGATCAATTATAGACATTGCAAGACAACTTAAGATTAAAGTTTTAGAAAGAAAAATAAAACTTGATGAACTCGATAAATTTGATGGCTGTTTTTTAACCGGTACTGCAGCTGAGGTGACGCCTGTATCTCAAATTGGAGATGTTAAATTTACCGTGGGTGATATGATTAAAAAGTTAGATGATGATTATTCAAAATTAGTAAATAAAAGTTAATTAATCTATTAGATCTATTCCTTTTCTTAAGTAAGCGTATCCTGTCCAAAGTGTTAGCATTGCAGACATCCACAGCAAATATATTCCTAATTGGATTCCATAATTAAATAAAAATTTATCACCAGTATTACCAGCTAATAAAATAGAAATGGCAATCATTTGTATTACAGTTTTTCCTTTTGATAAATTTGTCACAGGGATATAAACTTGTGCTTTAGCTAAAAACTCTCTTAATCCTGAAATTAAAATTTCTCTGGTTATTATTATAATTGCCGCTACTACATGCGGACCTTTAATGGTTTGACTCATTATTAAAAGTGCAAGCGCTGTTGAAACTAAAACTTTATCTGCAATTGGGTCTAGTAATTCACCAAATTTTGATTGCAGTTTATATAGTCTTGCAAAAAATCCATCGAGATAATCTGTGAAGGCAGCTATTACAAATATTATACAGGCCAACCAATCACTTAATTCTCCAGGAAAATAGAAAACAACTATCAATATCGGAGCAACAAGAATTCTTCCGATAGTTAAAATGTTGGGAATTTTCATTTTTTAGATATTAAACTATTTTTATTAAAAAAATTATAGATTTTATTTGCAACTAAATCACTTATTCCATCTATTTTTTTTATATCCTCTATACTTGCATTCTCTATTAATTTTACAGAACCAAAATGATTTAAAAGTAATTTTTTTCTTCTTTTTCCTATTCCGTCAATTGTATCAAGCGCAGATTGGGTAAAATTATTTTTTCTATTAATTCTATGTGAAAAGATAGCAAATCTATGAGCTTCATCACGCAATCTTTGTAAGAAAAATAGTAATACATTATTATTAATTTTGATTTTTTTATTATTGTAATAAAAAGTTTCATCACCTTGATTTCTTCTCTCGCCTTTTGCAATTGCTATCATGTTAAGACTAAAATGCCCCAGTTCATCCAGTATTTTTCTAGCTACATTGTAATGACCTTTGCCACCATCTATTACAATTAAGTCAGCGGTTTCATCTTCATTATTTGTTCTGATTTTTGCAAATCTTCTAGAAAGAACTTCTTTTAACATTCCATAGTCATCTCCAGGATTAATATTTGTTTTAGATATATTAAATTTTCTATATTTTTTTTTAATAAATCCATTTTTTCCGAACACAACAAAAGCCCCAACAGCATTAAGTCCTTGAACATGACTATTATCATAAACTTCAATTAGGCTTGGGTTAAAACCTAAATTAAATTCTTTATTTATTAATGATAAAAAATGATCATTATTTTCATTCTCTAATAATTTTTTATCCAGGGCTAATTGTGCATTCTTAATAGCCAATCTTATGGAAAGTTCTTCATTATTATTTTTTGCAGTTTTTATATTAATTTTTTTATTATATTTTTTTTCTAACGCCGTTTTGATTAGATCTAAATCTTTAATCTGTTTACTTAAAATAATTTCCTCTGGTGGGATTTTATTTTCATAAAACTGAATCAGAAAAGAATAAATAATATCGTCTATATTATCTTCTTTGTCATGTTTTGGAAAAAAAGCTTGATTACCCCAATTTTGTTTTGATCTGTAAAAAAATACTTCAATGCAAGTAATATTATTCTTTTGAAATGCAACAATCAAATCAGCATTATTAAAATTATTTCTATTAATTTGTTGTGATGACTGAATTTGAGTTAATGCTTTTATTCTATCTCTTACTATTGCTGCTTTTTCATAGTTAAATTTTTTACTTTCAATTTCCATTTCTTTAGAAAGTTTTTTTTGTATAAGGGCAGATTTCCCATTTAGAAAATCAACGCTATCAATAACAAGTTTATTATAATCTTTTTCGTTGATTTCATTTGTGCATGGAGCTGAGCATCTTTTTATTTGATGCAAAATGCATGGTCTCTTTCTGCTGTTAAAAGTTGTATCGTCACATACTCTTAATAAGAATACTTTTTGCAATGTTTTAATCGTCCAGCTTGCCGAACTAGGAGATGCGAAAGGACCAAAAAAAATATCATTCTTATTTTGCTTACCTCTAAACTTAGTGAGTTGTGGAAATTTATTCGACTTTGTTAGCTGAATATAAGGGAATGATTTGTCATCTTTTAATAATATATTATATCGAGGTTGATTTTTTTTTATTAGATTAGCCTCAAGCAATAATGCTTCTGCTTCATTTTGCGTTGAAATAAATTCTAGATTCTTTGTGCTAGAAACCATTCTTTCAGTTCTGGTTGGCAAATAAGAAGATGAAATGTAGCTATTTATTCTATTAGGCAAGTTCTTTGCTTTTCCCACATAAATAATGGTGTTTTTATCATCTAGCATTTTATAAACGCCAGGACCATTAGGTAAAAATTGAATTATATTTTTTATGATCTTTTTTCCTTGTTCAAAGTTTTTCATAACCATTTTTTTTAAAGAATTCTATCCCAACAGATTCAGTATTTTTAATTATATTTAGCTTTTCAATCTTTATTTTAATATTTAGAATATTTTTATTTTTAAAAATTTCATAAATGAAATCATTTGCGAAAGATTCTAAAAAATTATATTTTTTCTTTAAAAAAAAATTTATTTTATTAATAATTTCTTCATAATTAAGTACTGAATTAATATTTCCATCAATTACTTTTTTTTGTTTGCTTAAGATTTCAACATTAAATCTTAATTTTTGAGGTTTAGTCTTTTCAAAAGAATGGTACCCAATAATTGCTTTACAGACATAATTTTTAATAAAAATTATTTCTTTAGAGTTTAATTTTTTTTTATCTTCGAAAAGTTTTATAATATTGTTCTTATTCATTGATCCCAATCATATCTGGCGTTTTCCAATTAAGACTCTGTCCGCTATCAACAGCAATGATTTGTCCAGTAATTGTTTCGCTATTTGCCAAAAGATAAGCGGTCTTGCATATATCTTCAATTTTGACGGTCTTACCAAGCAAAGTATTTTTTGATTGTTTATTAAAATGTTTTTCAGTTTGTCTTTTGTTTTTAAGTACTGGACCAGGAGCAATTGCGTTAACTCGAATTGTCGGTGCTAATTTCATGGCTGCAGTTTTTGTTATTGTCTGCAACCCTGTTTTACTAATAGTGTATGAAAAGAAATGTGGAGTTAGTTTAAATATTCTTTGATCAAGAATATTTATAATAGATTTATTTTTAGATAAATTTTTAATTTTAGAAAATTCTTTAATAAAGGCAGCCGGTGCCAAAAGATTAATTTTTATATGCTCGTTCCAACTTTTTTCGCTAAAATTTAAAATATTATCATTATTAAAAATAGAAGCGTTATTAATTATACAATTAATACTTCCTAAATTTTTATTTGCAGTAGAGACTATTTTTTTTATTATTTTTATATTTAAAAGATTGCCTTGAATACAAATGCATTTTACTCCGTATTTTTCTATTTCCTTTTTAAGAACTTTAGATTGCTTTTTTGACTTATTAAAATGAATTGCAATATTCCACCCCTTTTTTGCAAAATATAAACATAGTTCCCTGCCAATTCTTTGAGAGGATCCTGTAATTAAAATACCTTTATTCATTTTATCTTTTCTTTTTTGCAATCATTCCGGCTTTGCCCTGCGTTGATCTTCCTATTAATTCTTTTTTTACATCATCGTTATAAACTTTAATTTTGGTACTCATGTTAATTTCTAATTCTCTTTCCTGAAGCTTTCTTATTTCATCTCTTATTTTTGCTGCTTGTTCGAATTCCAAGTTTTCGGCAGCTTTTTTCATTTCTTTTTCTAGCATTTTTAAATGTTTTTTAAGATTATCACCAATAGGGACATCATTATTAAAAGTAACATAATCCTTCTCAAAAACTCCCTCTAAAATGTCGTTAATTTTTGATTTAATAGACTGAGCGGTTATTTTGTTTTTTTTATTGTATTCAATTTGTTTAGTTCTTCTTCTATTAGTTTCATTGATAGCTTTTTTAATACTTTCTGTTTCTTTATCTGCATATAAAATAACTTTACCGTCAATATTTCTAGCCGCTCTGCCTATAGTTTGTATTAAGGATCTTTCGGATCTTAAGAAACCTTCTTTATCAGCATCTAAAATTGCAACAAGAGCGCACTCGGGAATGTCCAATCCTTCCCTTAAAAGATTAATACCAATCAAAACATCAAAGACACCAAGCCTTAAGTCTCTTATAATTTCTATTCTTTCAAGCGTATCAATATCAGAATGCATATAACGAACTTTAATTCCATTTTCATCGAGATATTCTGTCAAATCTTCAGCCATTTTTTTTGTAAGCGTAGTAACCAATATTCTTTGGTTGTTTTTAGAAACGGTAATGCATTCATTCAACAAATCATCCACCTGATTTTTAGCGGGTCTGATAAAAATTGGAGGATCTATAAGTCCAGTTGGCCTTATAATTTGCTCTGCAAAAACACCTTTGCTTTGTTTTAACTCCCATTCACTTGGTGTTGCAGAAACAAAAACTGTTTGAGGTCTCATCATATCCCATTCTTCAAATTTTAATGGTCTATTGTCCATACAAGAAGGAAGTCTAAAACCGTAATCGGATAAAGTTTTTTTTCTAGTATAATCTCCTTTGTACATTCCGTTTAGCTGAGGAATGGTAACGTGGCTTTCATCGACAAATACTAAACAATTGTCGGGAAGATATTCAAATAATGTTGGAGGCGGTTCACCAGGATTTCTTCCAGATAAAAATCTTGAATAATTTTCTATTCCAGCGCAACTTCCTGTGGCTTCAATCATTTCGAGATCATATCTAGTTCTTTCTTCTAGTCTTTGTGCTTCTAAAAGTTTTTTTTCATTTCTAAATTTTTCTAAAGTAACAATTAGTTCTTTTTTTATTTCTTTAATTGCTTTTTCTACTGTTGGTCTGGGAGTGATATAGTGACTATTTCCATATAATTTTATTAAATTAATTTCTTTATTGTCAGCTCCGGTTAGTGGATCAAAAGATTTTATCTGAGTTATTTTATTATCTTCAATTGTAATTCTCCATGCCTCGTCTTCATAATGGGATGGAAAAACTTCTATATTTTCTCCTCTAACTCTAAAAGTTCCCCTATAAAAATTTTGATCATTTCTTTTGTATTGAAGCTCAACAAGTCCTTTAATAATCTTATCTCTTTCATAGCTCTCATTCTTTTTAAAAATCAAAGTCATTTTACTGTAAGAATCGACAGATCCTAATCCGTAAATACAAGATACGCTTGAAACAATAATCACATCATCTCTTTCCAAAAGAGATCTGGTAGCCGAATGTCTCATTCTATCTATCTGCTCATTTATAGAAGCTTCTTTTTCTATATAAGTATTCGATCTCGGAACGTAAGCTTCTGGAGTGTAGTAATCGTAATAAGAAACAAAGTATTCAACAGCGTTATTAGGGAAAAAATTTTTCATTTCACCATATAATTGGGCAGCTAAAGTTTTATTTGGAGCAAGAATTAAAGCTGGGCGATTTAATTCTTCGACAATTTTTGCCATTGTAAAAGTTTTTCCAGAACCAGTCACACCAAGTAAAACTTGATTTTTTTTGTTGTTTACTATTTCTGTTTTTAAAAAAGAAATAGCCTTAGGTTGGTCACCTGCAGGAGTGTATTCAGTTATTAGTTGAAATTTTTTTCCACCCTCTAATTTTTTTGAAGAAAGTTCTTTTGTATTTGATTTTTCTAATATATTAGTTTCCAAAAGATTTTGCATATTCCAAAATATAATTAATTTAGATGTCTATACTATCAACTTCTTTATCGAGAATAAAAGAATCTCCTACAATTGCAATTACTCAGAAAGCCAGATTATTAAAAGAAAGCGGAAAAGAAGTAATAGCGCTAGCTTCAGGAGAGCCAGATTTTGACACTCCGGATAATATAAAAGCTGCGGCAATTAAGGCTATTAAAGAAGGACAAACAAAATATACGGCCGTTGATGGAACACCAGAGTTAAAAAAAGCAATTGTTAACAAATTTAAAAGAGAAAATAATTTAATTTTTGATGTAGACAATATTACAGTTGGCACAGGAGGTAAGCAGGTAATTTATAACTGCATTCTTGCAACTATTAATCCAGGAGATGAAGTTATTATTCCAGCACCATATTGGGTTTCATATCCTGACATTGTTTTATTAGCTGGTGGAACTCCAAAATTTGTAGAGTGTGATGAACAAAGTGATTTTAAGATTTCTGCTGAACAACTTGAAAAATTAATAACAAACAAGACAAAGTGGTTTATTTTAAATTCTCCAGCTAATCCTACCGGAATGTGTTACTCAAGATCAGAATTAACTGACTTAGTAAAAGTTTTAAAAAAACATAAACATGTTAACATTTTAACAGATGATATTTATGAACATATCATCTATCACGATGTCAAAAGTGCCAATGATCCAAAATTTGTAAATATTTTAGAAATAGACAACTCTCTAAAAGACAGAACTATAGTCATAAATGGAGTAAGCAAAGCCTATGCAATGACAGGCTGGAGAATTGGATATGCCGCTGGTTCGAAAGAATTAATAAAAGCAATGCAGAAAATCCAATCTCAATCAACAACTAATCCATCTTCTATTAGTCAAGCTGCTGCAGTGGAGGCTCTTAATGGAGATCAAAGTTTTATTAACACTAGAGCTTTGGAGTTTAAAAAAAGAAGAGATTTTATTGTTCATGCTTTAAATAATATTAATGGATTAACCTGTGTTAATCCTCAAGGTGCATTTTATGTTTTTCCTAATTGTAAAAAAACAATGAATAAAAAAACATCTAGTGGAAAAATTATTAAAAATGATACAGATTTTGCAACTTACTTATTAGAAGAAACGGGTGTTGCAATTGTTCAGGGTTCAGCATTTGGACTAGAAGGTTATTTTAGAATTTCTTATGCAACTTCTATGCAGATTTTAGAAAAAGCCGTAATAAAGATTAAAACTTTTTGTGAAAGTTTAAAGTAGTCTTAGTGATTAGATAGATATTTTTCAGATTCAAGAGCGGCCATACATCCCATTCCAGCAGCCGTAACAGCTTGTCGGTACAGTTTATCTTTCACATCTCCTGCAGCAAATACTCCAGGTATATTAGTCTTTGTAGAGTCAGGTTGAGTTATGATGTAGCCGCTACTATCCATATTAATTTGTTCTTTAAACATAGCTGTCGCCGGATCATGTCCGATTGCAACAAAAAGACCGTGTGTTTGCAGCTCTGTGACCGTATTTGTTTTGATATTTTTTAATTTAACAGCAGTGACCCCTTTAGGGTTTTCCGTTCCAATAATTTCTGAAACAACACTATCCCAAATTACATTAATTTTAGGATGAGAAAATAATTTCTTTTGTAATAATTTTTCTGCTCTTAATTCACTTTTTCTATGAACAAGTGTTATTTTTTTTGCAAAATTTGTAAGAAATAAAGACTCTTCAACTGCAGAATTTCCACCACCTACAACAACAACATCTTTATTTTTATAAAAGAATCCGTCGCAAGTTGCACAAGCAGAAACACCAAATCCTTTATATTTTTCCTCAGATTCTAAATTTAACCATCTTGCCTGTGCGCCAGTTGAAATAATAACACTTTCAGCAAAATAATGAGTTCCAGAGTCTCCAATTATTTCAAAGGGTTTTTTATTAAAATTAACTGTAGAAATATGATCTTCAATAAATTTTGTCCCAACCTTTAATGCCTGTTCTTTCATTTGTTCCATTAACCAAGGACCTTGTATTACATCAGCAAATCCAGGAAAATTTTCAACATCATTAGTGATCGTTAATTGACCACCTGGTTGTGAACCTGCAATTAAAACTGGCTCAAGCATTGCTCGCGCAGCATAAATTGCCGCCGTATATCCCGCAGGACCGGATCCAATAATAATTACTTTATTTATTTTATTGATATTCATTGTAGATTTTAATTAATAGTATTTATAATTAATTATCATTTTAAACAATGAGATATTTTAGAGCATTATTATTAACCGAAGGCGCTCATGGTATGGTGAGTCAAGTAGAAGGCTTAGCAAAAGCTTTAAAATTAGATTTTAATCATTGTTTCGTAAATTTGAAAAAACCTTGGAAATACTTTCCCATAAACTTAGTTCCCGTTAGCAAATCTGTTATTGATGGAAAAATTCCAGATCAAATAGAGAATCAAGTCCTTATTTCATGTGGAAAAAATAGCATCATTTCCTCTTTGTTTTTAAAAAGAAATAATAAAAATTTATTCAATATTCATATTCAGAACCCCAAGATAAACTTTTCAAATTTTGATTTAATTGTTGCTCCAGAGCACGATCAAATAAAAGGGAACAATGTATTAAATACATTTGGAGCTCTTCATTATATTACTAAACAAGAGATTGATAATAGTAGTAATGTTTTCTCAAAATATAATCTGTCTGAAAATGATAAGATTGTTTCTTTAATCTTGGGAGGTCCTAATAGGTATTATGATTTTAACGAGATTGATCTTGGAAATATTTTTTTGTTAATAAAAGATAATTTTTTAGATAAGAATTTTAAATTAATTCTTGTTAGATCAAGAAGAACACCAGACAACATTATTGATTTCGCTAAAAAGTTTTTTTTAGATTCAGCAGTTATTATTGATTTTGTTAGTAAAGAATTTTATTTATCAGCTCTTAAATTATCGAAAACAATTATTGTAACTTGCGATTCTACTTCAATGATTTCTGAGTGTGCGATCACACAAAAGCCAATATTTGTGGCTAAAATGAGGGCCAAGAGAAGAAATAACAGATTTGAGTATTTTCTTAATAGTTTTAGAGAAAAGGGCATTGTCAAATTTTTAGGAGAAAATATTGATAATTGGAGTTATCCGGAATTAGATGAGACAAAACGTATTGCGAGAATAATAAAAGAAAGGTTAAATTAATATTAATGAGTTTTTTAAAATCGTTTCAAAATAAGTCAGCTCATTCGAACTATCCATTTGATCACTGGGAGTTAACAGAGCCCTTAACTGAAGAACAAATAAAAGAAATCTGCGAAGCGAAGGTTCCGGAAATTAAAATCGACTTTGATGGCACTAGAGCGGTAGATGGTGGCGCAGGGTCATATAGATCTGGAGATCCTACGGGAGGCAAAGCAGGAAAGATAAGAGAGTTTGTCACAAAAGATAATTATAAAGACTATCCACATTTAAAAAAATTTATTGATGAATTATGCAGAATGGAAACAGCTAAATATATTGGCTCAAAAATTAAAAAAGATTTAAGCAAAGCTTATGTACGAGTTGAAATCATTGCTGATAGAGTTGGTTTTTGGCTTAAGCCTCATTGCGATATTAAAGAAAAATTAATGTCATGTCTGTTATTTGCAAATCCAGATAATTATGAATCTGAAGAATTAGGTACAGATTTTTATGATAAGAATTTAAAGTTAGTAAAAACTGTGCCTTATAGGAATAATTATGGATATGCTTTTACAAGTGGTCCTGACACTTGGCATGGATTGGAAAAAAAAGAAATTAAAAGAGACAGAAGATGTCTTCAAGTAAATTATGTAACTTTTGAAACTGATTGGAAAGTTAATTAATTTATATCCTGCAAAGCAAGAACTTCAAATTTATAATTCTTTAAAGATTTAATAGCTTCAGTAATTGCATTGGCTCCAGCAATAGTTGTGTAGTAAGGAGTACCACTTGTAAGAGCCGCTCTTCTAAGAGAGAAAGAGTCTTTTATAGATTGCTTACCTTGAGATGTATTTATAACTAAAGCAATTTTTTTAGCGTTAAGAGAATCTTCAATATGAGGTTTTCCCTCTATAACTTTATTAATTTTTTTACATTCAACTCCTGATGAATTTAAAAAATCAGAAGTTCCAGAAGTTCCAATAATATCAAATCCTGATTTTTTTAGTTCTTGTGCAATTTTAAGAATATGTTTTCTATCATCTTTTTTAACAGACAAGAAAGCAACGCCGGATTTTGGAATTTTATTGCCGGTTGCAAATTGACTTTTTGCAAAAGCAAGACCAAATGTTTTATCAATTCCCATAACTTCTCCTGTTGATTTCATCTCAGGTCCTAACAAGGTATCTACATTTGGAAATTTATTAAAAGGAAATACAGCTTCTTTGACAGAATATAATTTATGATTTTTTTTATTTAAATTTAGATCTTTTAGTTTTAAACCCGTCATTACTTTTGTTGCAATTTTTGCAACAGGAACTCCAATAGATTTCGCTACAAAAGGAACGGTTCTGCTGGCCCTTGGATTCACTTCTAAGACATAAACTCGATCATCTTTTACAGCAAATTGAATATTTAAAAGTCCCAATACTTTTAAACCAAAGGCAATCTTCTTTGTTTGTTTTGATATTTCATCGATAATATTTTGTTTTAATGAATACGGAGGAATACAACATGCAGAATCTCCAGAGTGAATTCCTGCTTCTTCAATATGTTCCATTATACCTGCAATAAAAACATCTTTGCCATCACAAATAGCATCAACATCAACTTCAATTGCATCGTTAATAAACTTATCTATTAGAACAGGATCTTTTCCTGAAACTTTAACTGCTTCTTTTATATATTTTTTAAGATGATCTTCATCGTATACAATTTCCATAGCTCTACCGCCCAAAACATATGAAGGTCTAATTACTATCGGGAAATTTATTTTTTTTGCGATTTCAAGCGCTTCAGACTCAGTTCTTGCAAGTCCACTTTCTGCCTGAAGCAATTCTTCTTTGATTACAAAATTTTTAAATTTTTCTCTATCCTCAGCAAGATCAATAGATTCAAGTTGAGTACCTAAGATTGGAATATTATTTTCATGAATAAATTTTGCAAGTTTTAATGGAGTTTGACCACCAAACTGAACTATAACGCCAAAAAGAGAACCGTTGCTTTTTTCTTTATTAATAATTTCAATTACATGCTCCTCAGTCAAAGGCTCAAAATATAATCTATCACTCGTATCATAATCGGTTGAGACTGTTTCAGGATTACAGTTAATCATAATGGTCTCATAATTAACTTCTTTTAATGCATAACTTGCCTGACAACAGCAGTAATCAAATTCTACTCCTTGTCCTATTCTATTTGGTCCGCTACCTAAAATAATAACTTTTTTTTTGTTTGTTGGCTCAGATTCGCAAGTACTTAGATCGCTACTTCCATAAGTAGAGTACATATAAGGAGTTTTAGATTCAAACTCTCCAGCGCATGTATCAATTTTTTTATATATAGGATGAATTTTAAATTTATTCCTAGCGGACCTGACTTCATTGCTTTTTATTTTTAAAATTTTTGCAATTTTTTTATCTGAAAAACCGATTGATTTAATATATTGGAGTTTTTCTTTATTATTTAAAACATCCTCATCTTTAATTTGATTTTCTACAATAACCAGTTCCTGTATTTGTTCTAAAAACCATTTATCTATTTTTGTCATATCATAGATTTCGTCTAGTTTTAGATCTCTTCTAAAAGCCTCTGCTACATAAAGTATTTTTTGAGGGGTTCTCTCTATAAGTTTCTTCTTTAAATCCTTCATATCTATTTCTTCGTTCTGATCAAATCCATCAAGTCCAATTTCCAAGGAACCCAATGCTTTCTGAACGGACTCTTTAAAGTTTCCTCCGATAGACATCACCTCACCAACAGACTTCATTGCTGTTCCTAGTATTGCCTCAGTATTTTTGAATTTTTCAAATGCAAATCGTGGAATTTTAGTAACTACATAATCAATAGTTGGCTCGAACGAGGCTGGGGTTGTTCCTGTGATTTCATTCTTTAATTCATCCAAAGTATAACCAACAGCAAGTTTTGCAGCCACTTTTGCTATTGGAAACCCAGTTGCTTTTGAAGCTAATGCAGAGGATCTAGAAACCCTTGGATTCATTTCAATAATAATCATTCTTCCATTTTTTGGATTGATTGCGAATTGAACATTAGAACCTCCTGTTTCAACTCCAATTTTTCTAATACATTTAAATGAAGCATCTCTCATGATCTGATATTCTTTATCAGTCAAAGTTAATGCAGGAGCTACAGTAATAGAGTCGCCGGTATGAATTCCCATTGGGTCAACATTTTCAATGGAGCAAATAATTATACAATTATCGTTTTTGTCTCTAACTACTTCCATTTCAAATTCTTTCCATCCCAAAAGAGATTCTTCTATTAAAACTTCTTTTGTTGGAGAAAGATCAAGACCATTTGCTATAATTTTTAAATACTCTTCTTCAGTATAAGCAATACCACCTCCAGACCCGCCAAGAGTAAAAGAAGGCCTGATAATTGCTGGCAGGCCAATTGATTTTAAACTTTTCTTTGCATCTTCAATTGATCTACAAATTATAGATTTTGCACACTCAAGACCAATGTCGGTCATATTTTTTTTAAATTTTTCCCTGTCTTCAGCGTTTTCTATAGCTTCAGAATTAGCACCTATTAATTCAATATTATATTTTTTTAAAATTCCTTCCTTCTTAAGTGCCATAGCAGCATTAAGTGCGGTTTGACCTCCCATAGTTGGCAATATCGCATCAGGTTTTTCTTTTTTAATAATCTCTTCTATAATTTCAGTGGTAATAGGTTCAATATAAGTTTTGTCAGCAACATCAGGGTCAGTCATAATAGTTGCTGGATTTGAGTTGATTAGAATAATTCTATAACCATCAGATCTTAGTGCTTTGCATGCTTGAGTTCCTGAATAATCAAATTCACATGCTTGACCAATAATTATAGGTCCGGCCCCAATAACTAAAATTGATTTTATATCTTTTCTTTTAGGCATTAATTTTATTTTTTTCTATTAAATTTATAAAATCTTTAAAAAGATAATTGCTATCATGTGGACCCGGAGATGCTTCTGGATGATATTGCACAGAAAATACCGGTTTAATTTTTGATTTTATACCTTCAATAGAAGCGTCAAAAAGGGACACATGTGTAACCTCAACGTCTTTAGGTAGGCTATCTTTTATAACTTCAAATCCATGATTTTGACTTGTGATTTCTACTTTATTATTAGTTAAATTTTTAACGGGATGGTTCGCGCCTCTGTGCCCCTGATGCATTCTTTTAGTTTTTGCACCAAGACTTAAAGCTAGCAATTGATGTCCCAAACATATTCCAAATACAGGGGTATTTGAGGATATTATCTCTTGAATTATTTTAATTGCATATTTTCCTGTAAGATCCGGATCTCCAGGTCCATTAGATAAAAAAACACCATCTGGTTTTAAATCAAGTATATTCTTTGCGGTAGTTATTGAGGGGACAACAGTTACTTTGCACCCCAGTTCAGATAAATTTCTTAAAATATTAGTTTTGATACCGTAATCAATTGCAACAATATTGTATTTATTATTCTTTTGAACTTCATATCCTTTCGCATTCCATAATTTATTACCAATCCATTGATAGGATTTTTTGCAAGTAACTTCTCTAGTAAGATCTAAATTTTCTAAGCTAGGTAATTTTTTGGTAATCTCTAAAAGTTCTTTGACATTATGCTTGTACTCTTTTTTGAAAGCTATCGTTGCTTTTTTTGGTCCAAGTTTTCTTATTTTTAAAGTAAGTTTTCTAGTATCAATTCCATAAATTGCAGTAATGTTATTTTTTTTTAACCATTGATCTAAATTTTCTAAAGCTCTGTAATTAGATGAATGAGATACTTCGGCGCTGAATATTGCACCTTTAACCCAAGTCTTATCACCCTCTAAATCTTCATTATTAGCGCCGACATTTCCAATATGTGGGAAAGTAAAATTTATAATTTGCCCAGAGTAAGAAGGATCAGTTAATATTTCTTGGTAACCAGTAATTGAAGTATTAAAACATATTTCACCAGAAGAAATTCCATAAGCACCAATTCCAAATCCATGGAACTCTTCTCCATCTTCGAGAATTAAAATAGCATTAGGATTAATAGAATTTTTTATTTTGTATTTATTTTCTAAATTAGTTTCTTTAGACAAATACAACCCATGAGTTAAGAGCTTTTAAGTTATTTAAAAGTTGGCGAACATTATGAAAAAGTTAATCGCCAGTCAAGTTGGTAATATTTTCTTTTGAGCAATTGGATTATTTAGAGTAATTTAAAACTTATGAATTTATTAGATAAGGTAAACGCTCAATTAAAAGAATCAGCACTTAAACAAGATAAAGATAAGGTTCTTACTTTAAGACTCATAGTTTCTGCAGTGAAAGATAAAGAAATTGAAAAGAGAGGAGCCGGAGTAAAAGATACTTCAATTAAAGATGAAGATGTAATTACAGTTCTTAATAAGATGTTAAAACAAAGAAGAGAATCATTAGAAATTTATAAAAAGGCTTCAAGAAATGATTTGGCAGAAAAAGAAGATAAAGAAATAAATATTATTCAAGAATTTCTTCCAAAGCAACTAGATGATAGCGAAACTAAAAAAGCTTGCGAAAGTGCAATCAAAGATTCGGGAGCGGCCTCAATTAAGGATATGGGTAAAGCAATGGGAATTTTAAAGTCTAAATATTCTGGGAGCATAGATTTTTCTAAAGCAGGAGCGTTACTAAAAGAACTACTAAGTAAATGAAATTTCCAAAAGAATATTTAGAAGAGATTAAACAAAGAATCAAAGTTTCCGACATAGTAGGAGCTTCAGTTCAATTAAAAAGAAGAGGCAGAGAATTTATTGGCCTGTCTCCATTTTCTAAAGAAAAATCACCATCATTTACTATCAATGATGAAAAAGGGTTTTATCATTGCTTTAGTTCAGGTGAGCATGGAAATATTTTTGATTTTTTAGTTAAGGTTGAAAAATTAAATTTTGGTGATGCTGTTAGAAAATTAGCAGCAAAGGCCGGGATGCCTGCATTTAAATTTACTAAAGAAAATATTGAAGTAGAAAATAAAAGAAAAAAATATGATGAAATATTAACAATTGCTTTGAAGCATTATCAAAAAAACTTTTCTGAAAATGAAAGCGTAAAAAAATATGCTCTTGGCAGGGGCTTGACTCAAGAAATATTATCTACATTCAAAATAGGATATTCCGGAGAATATGGTTTAAATGTTTCTTTGTTTAGTAATTTTAACCAAAAAGAACTTATTGAGAGTGGAGTATTTTTTCATGATGAAAAGAACAATAAACTTATTGATCGGTTTAAAAATAGATTAATTTTTCCAATCTTTGATTACAATAATAATGTTATTGGATTCGGCGGAAGAGCATTAAGTCAAAATTATTTAGCAAAATATATTAACTCGCCAGAAACTGAATTTTTTAAAAAAGGTTTTAATTTATATAATTTAAATAATGCAAAAAGTGAAAATAAACAAAGTGGAATTGTTTTTGTTGTTGAGGGCTATATGGATGCGATTAGTCTTTATCAGGCAGGTTTTAAAAATGTAGTTGCAACACTAGGGACGGCAATGACCGAATCTCATTTAAATTTAATATGGCGCTACTTTAATGATCCGGTAGTTTGTTTTGATGGTGATAGAAGTGGTCAAAACGCTGCTCACAAAATTTCCGAAAAGTTAATTGCTTATATGAAGCCAAATTATTCATTATCTTTTTTGATTTTGCCGAATGGTTTTGATCCAGATTCTTTTGTAAGAAAGAATGGAAGAAATAATTTTGAGAGTTTGTTAGATCAAAAAATTGATATTGGTAATTTTGTTTTTGAAAATAATTTACAAGAATTACAATCAGAGCAACCAGAAGAAAGAGCTGGATTTGAAAAAAAAATAATGGATTTATGTCAACTAATTCAAGATTCAACTGTAAAAAAACATTATATAAGTTTTTTTAAAAATAAAATTTTTGAACAATTCTCAAATAGAAAAGCTAAAAGTCTTAAGCCACTTAATAAAACTAAAGAACTTACAAGAAAAATTACAAGGTATTCATCTTTTGAACTTAAAGAATTTTCTTTGATGTATCTTTTTTTGAATAATATTCAGATTATAAAAGATCAATCTGAAAAATTTTCGTTAATTAATTTTCATAATAAAGATTTAGAAGCATTAAAGAAAGTTTTGATAAATATTTTAGAAAAGATTGAGACTTTCAAAGAATTTAATTTATTAAAGCATTTAGAAGAAAATAATTTCGGTCAAATTATTAAAGATATAAACGAATTTTCATCTATAAAAGGAATTTCAGAAAATTTAAATGAAGAAAAATTTGATAATTTTTTAAAAGATCTGATTGAACAAGTCGATAATTTGAAACTTGAGAATAGATTAAAAGATGCTGAAGAATCATTATCAAAAAATATGAACGAGGCTCAGTATAATGAACTTTTATCCTTAAAAGATCAGATTGTAGCATCAAAAAAAGTCTAGTAATTTTCTATCCTAGTAAATATATATACTGCTTCAATAAACAGATATTAAAGTGAAAGCAGATAAGCTTATTTCAAAATCATTTGAGAAATTGCTTGAGCGTGGAAAGGCTCGAGGATTTATTACTCATGAAGAATTAAAAAAATCTTTAGGAAAAAGAA
>Ga0255118_1000009_pt1 | contig 63465 bp, 109 predicted proteins | sample Law_Atlam_RepB_8_2_FD_188584 | JGI IMG/M metagenome (GOLD analysis project Ga0255118, IMG submission 188584) | Freshwater microbial communities from St. Lawrence River, New York, United States - Law_Atlam_RepB_8h | ecosystem: Environmental > Aquatic > Freshwater > River | place: USA: New York... | reverse complement strand
AGATATAGATGACCTTCATGAGTGCTTTGACTGGGCTGCCCAATCAGACCTTGTGGATTATATTGGCATGTCTATTCTTGCTATACCTAATGCTTACGGAGTAGAGAAGAACAATAAGCTACAACGTTTTGTTAGTCGATTCATGTTTATGCAAGAATTACATACTGCTGGTACACTAGATATAATGAAATCGAATGGGCAGAAGATCCATATGCTAGGCATGTTAGATGGTCCCGGTGAGATTCGTTTAATGACTCCTTTTAGAAAGTACATTGATACATGGGATAGTAGTGCTGCTATCTGGTTAGGACTCCACGCTGGTGCTCACTTTGATCGTTCCCCTACTGGCCTATTGAATGGAAAGTATGAAGAAGAGGTTGATTTTAGCTATGAGAACAGAGGAAATGTGTTGACTGCTGTGATTAACAAGAGTATAATCAACAATTATATTTCAATGTACTTAAATGAGGACGATCATGCCTGATTACAAATATAATGAAGACAAGTATCTATCAGATATCCAAAAGTATCTGGATGGTACTTACGGTGAGCACTATGTTGCTAAAGACATTCAAGTAGTTGATATATGGGAATCACTTGATAGTCTTGAAACAACAGCAAGAGATACAGCTATTAAGTATCTCTGCCGTTATGGCAAAAAGGGTGGTAAGAATAGAAAGGATCTATTGAAAGCTATCCACTACATCGTACTTATGATGTATGCTGTTGATAAAGCCAGTGCTGAACATAATTATGTCCCGTCTGAAGATGCGCTAGATGAGATATTAAAGAAGAAGAGCGGTATTATACTAAAGAGTAATCCAGTAGGAATGTTGAATATTAGTGAGGAGACCTACACTACAAGAGGATCCTTTGGTACGTTACATACACATAACACTTTAAATGATGCATATGACGAGGTAGAAAAACATGATTCATATCTTAGGAAGTAATAGTCATTCGACGCTGACTAATGTTCAGCCAGGAGACTCCCAACCAAATGCGATAGATCTCAGACTTGATAAAGTCTATCGTATGAAGCATAATGAGTTTATTGTTGATAATGAAAATAAGACCCATAGAGGTACTGTAGAAGAAACGCCAACATCTGATGGATGGTATATTCTTCCAGAGGGTACATATGAAGTAGTGATGGAGAACATAGTTCGAATAGGACCTGATGAAGCTGGTTGGGTTATTACTCGTTCTACATTAAACCGTAACGGTGTATTCATTACATCTGGTTTATATGATTCGGGTTACCATGGTGTTATGGCAGGTGCATTGCATGTACATGGTGGTCCGGTAAGAATTAAGAAGGGGACTCGTGTTGCGCAGTTCTTACTTTTTAAAGCAGAAGCACTTTCTGGATATAATGGCTCATACGGTTTAGGTAGTGAGCATGACAAAAAATACAAATAAGGAGTTTTATAATGGCTGAAGGTTTTAAATTACAGGTCAGTATTGAAGAGCTACAGAAACGTAAGCTGTTCTTAGCTGTTCCTATGTACGGTGGTCAGTGTGCTGGTATGTTTACCAGATCAGTTGCTGATTTATCTGCTGTGTGTACTAAACACGGTATTCCACTCCAATTGTTCTTTCTATTCAATGAGTCATTAATCACACGTGCTCGTAACTATTGCGTTGATGAGTTCATGCGTTCTGGTGCTACTCACTTGATGTTCATTGATAGTGACATTGGTTTCAATCCACAAGATGTCATCGCCATGCTTGCAATGCAAGATGATGAGAGCCCATATGATGTTATCGGTGGTCCGTATCCTAAAAAGTGTATCTCTTGGGAAAAGATCAAGCAAGCGGTTGACAAGGGTATGGCGGATGAGAATCCAAACAACTTGGAAAAGTATGTTGGTGACTATGTGTTCAATCCTAAGACAACACAACGTGAGATCCCTCTTAACCAACCAATCGAAGTGTTAGAGATTGGTACAGGCTTTATGATGATTCGTCGTAAGACATTTGAGGATTATCAAAAAGCATTTCCACACCAGTGGTACAAACCAGATCACGTACGTACTGAGCACTTTGATGGTACTCGTGAGATCATGGCTTACTTCGATTGTATTATCGATCCAGAGTCAAAGCGTTACTTGTCTGAGGACTATATGTTCTGCTACAACGTACAGAAGATGGGTGGCAAGGTATTCTTCTGTCCATGGATGCAGTTACAGCACGTAGGTAGTTATGTGTTTGGTGGTTCACTTGCTGACCTAGCTTCAATCGGAGCATCGGCAACTGCAGACTCTAATCAATTGAAACATAAAAAGAAGAAGTAACCTAAGGGATCTATATTATGAAACTAAGTGCAAGAACAATTCAGATTTTGAAGAGCTTTGCTCAGATTAATCCTTCTTTGATCTTCACACCTGGTAATGAGTTAAAGACAATATCCCCTATGAAAACAATGGTAGCTAATGCTACCATCGCAGAAACCATATCGCAGCAGTTTGCGATATGGGATCTGTCAAAGTTCCTAGGTGTGTTATCCTTATTCGATGATCCAGATTTAGAAATCAATGATAAGTTCATTACAATCACCAGTGGTAAATCTAAACTAGATTATGTTTATTGTTTACCGGATATGATTGTTCAACCTCCAAAGAAAATGGCTGACCTACCGCTTGATAGTGTTGAGAAGTTATTACCTTCATCATCACTGCAGTCGTTAATGAAAGCTGTTGGTGTACTACAATTACCTGATATTGCCTTTGTTGGTAAAGATGGTAAATTCAGCATTGAAGCATTAGATACAAAACCAAAGAACCCAAATGATAGTACCCTCAGTAACAGCTTTGCAATTACTGTTGGTGAAACTATCAAGACTTTCAAGATGATTGTTAAAGCTGAGAGTCTTAAAATTATGAATGAAGAGTACAAGCTAAAAATATCTCCAGGTGGCATTTGCCATTTTAAAGGTTCTGATGTAGAATACTGGGTAGCTTGTGAAGATAATTCTACTTTTACTGGGTGATTAAATGATTCGTGATGATTTCCTTTGGGTCGAGAAGTATAGACCCAGGACCGTGGCCGACACTATCCTTCCGGATGGTCTCAAAAAGACCTTTCAACAATTTGTCGATCAAGGCAATATTCCTAACCTACTATTGACTGGCCGTGCAGGCGTTGGTAAAACAACTATTGCACGTGCCATGCTCGATCAGCTTGGTTGTGATTATACTATAGTCAATGGTTCTATGAGTGGTAACATTGACACTCTTCGTAATGAGATACGAGAGTTCGCATCCACTATTTCCTTTTCTGGAGGTCGTAAATATGTTATCCTGGATGAAGCTGACTATCTTAATCCTAACAGTACTCAACCTGCTCTTCGCAACTTTATGGAAGAATACTCGAGGAATTGTGGGTTTATCCTTACCGCTAATTTCCGCAACCGCATTATTGATCCTCTGCACAGTAGATGCTCTGTCGTAGAATTTAAGATTGAGAAAGATGATAAGCCAGAGATGGCTAAGCAGTTCTACAAGCGTGTATGCGGTATACTCGACAAAGAAGGAATAGAGTATGATAGTAAAGCTGTCGTAGAGGTTATTAAGAAGTTCTTTCCTGACTGGCGACGTGTATTAAATGAGCTACAGCGTTACTCTGCTACCGGTCGTATTGATACTGGTATACTAGTTAATATTACAGAGGAGAACCTTAAAGCATTAGTATTACTATTAAAGACTAAGAGCTTCAGTGAAGTACGTAAGTGGGTTGGTGAGAATAATGACATTGATCATACCACATTCTTTCGTAAGCTATATGATACTGCGTCAGATTATCTGAAACCAAACTCTATTCCAATGCTCGTGATGACCATTGCCGACTATCAATATAAGGCTGCTTTCGTTGCTGATCATGAGATAAATATTTTAGCTTGTCTAACAGAAATTATGGCTGAAGGAGATTTCAAATGAATATACAACTATTGAGTGAGTATGAGAATAATGGAGTTAATGCAAGAGTAATGAAGTTGCATGATGATACGTTTCAAGTTCTTGTCTTTAATCTTAAAAGTGGACAGGAGTTAGCCAAGTTCTTTGGTAGCTATACTGAAGCTAATAGGTTTGCTGAAACATCTACACAGCAGCAACTGAACGGATGAAAACTATTATCCATGTCAACCAGGCTCTTATTCGAAAGAATATAAGAGCTGAAGAAGAGAATCGGGAGCCTGTCCTTACAGTGAAGACTTATAAGGATAACAGGTACGCTAACACTGTAATCATTTACGGCCCTAGCAAGGTTGTATACTCACCTGATAAACCACTTAGTTGTGGTGCAAGGGTGTGGATAGAAACTGAGGGTAAGGTTGATGTTGAATGAATCCGTTGCTGGAGTTTTTACTTGGATTAGGGATGACTATAATTCTAACCGGGTACGCTTTGGTATTGAGTTACTGGCTTGGGCTATTTCTATTAGTTGTAGTATCACTATGGCTCTCACTGTGCCTAGCCCACCTCTTCTCATACTCTATCCTATATGGATTACTGGTTGTGCTTTGTATTCTTGGGCTGCTTGGTCACGTCGGAGCTTTGGGATGCTGGCCAATTATTTGTTATTAACTACGATCGATGCAATCGGTCTTTTAAGGATGGTACTGTGAAAATCTCTGGAATATTATATCAAGTTGACTACCTGAGTAATGAAGAAATGAAAGGCAATATTGGCCTTGCAGACTTCAATAAACAACGCATAATGATCAATCGTGATCATACTAGTCAAACACAACGTATTGCCCTGTTGCATGAAACGTTGCACATATTGGATAGTACCTATGGTCTTGGTCTTACCGAGAAGCAAGTAGTACATCTGACTCACGCCTTAGTTGGTCTGGTCACCGATAACCCAGAGTTAACATTATAATAACATGAATCCCTTTGATTATGTAAATGCGATAAACAGTTCTAAACAGGATCTACTTAAAGAGTCGGAAGCAGAAAAGCACTACCCAGCCTTCATGGTAAACAAGGCACTATCTTATTTCCCGGACACGTTATTGTACGCTAATGAGATGAATCGGCACCATCACCTAGATGGAAAGCTCCAGTTTTACTTTTTTCTAAATAGTATAAGACCTGCAAAGCGATTTGCAAAGTGGGTGAAGAAACAAGAAGATAATGACCTTACTGCTGTCATGGAATATTATGGTTACGGGCCAGAAAAGGCAAAAAGCGCATTATCCATCCTTTCTTCAGATCAACTGATCACTATAAAACAAAAATTAGAAAAAGGTGGACGATTATGAACATTATTGACAGTCTGGTGGAAGTTGCGCTGGCCTCTGAAGAAGACTTTCTCAAGATCAAAGAAACACTGACACGTATCGGTGTTGCATCGCGTAAAGATAAAAAACTATTTCAATCATGCCATATCTTGCATAAGCAAGGTAGGTATTATATTGTGCACTTCAAAGAGCTATTTGCTCTTGATGGTAAACCATCTAACTTCTCAGATGATGATAAGGCGCGCCGCAACACAATCATTAACTTGATCGCAGAATGGGGTCTAGTGAAATTGATCAACCCACAAAAATCAAGCACACCAGTTGCTCCTTTCTCTCAAGTTAAAGTTATCACACACAAAGAGAAGGATGAGTGGGAGTTGGTTGCCAAATACAATATTGGTAAAAAGAGATAACATATGAGTGATTTATTATGGGATTACCGTTTCTTGCAGTTAGCAGAAACAGTAGCATCGTGGTCAAAGGATCCATCTACAAAAGTAGGAAGTGTAATTGTAGATTCCAAACGTAGAGTTATTGGAATGGGGTACAACGGCTTTCCACGCGGGGTAGTTGATGATGATTATCGATATCAAGATCGCGAACTAAAGTTAAAGTTAGTTTGCCATGCAGAACGTAATGCACTTGACAATGCGCCGGGGAGTGTTGAAGGGTCAACGTTGTACGCGACATTCTTCCCCTGCAACGAATGCGTCAAAAGTATTATCCAGAGGGGAGTTAAAAGAGTAGTAACATTTGTTCCCCCGCCAGGAAAACAACTGTTGTTTAATCATGGGTTTTCGTATATAATGCTTAAAGAGGCTGGTGTAGAACTTCATCAGCTCGCTTATATTTTATTTGAGAGGTGGAAAAATGACCCAAGCGACATCCGTGGATTCGATCCGCTCGACCCTAAAGTCGAACATATGTAAAGTTATATTCACTAAGAAGAATGGTGAACTTCGTGAGATGATATGCACTCTACGCGAAGACGTTGTAGTTCCTCACGAAAAGACTACCGATCGTGTGAAAGAAGTGAATGAGGAAGTTCTGGCTGTTTGGGATTGTGAAAAGAATGCGTGGAGATCTTTTCGAATTGATAGTATAATTGGGGTTCACGTCAATATGGAGAATAACAATGTACCAGCGTAAAGCCAATATGAAACCAGCTGTACTCGACGATAATGTCCGTATCCCTCTAGGTGCACTGACAGAGTTCATTCTAAACTGTGAGCTAGCTCTGAGTGCTAGAGGCCAGGAAGATGAGGCATTCCGCTTTGAATGTATTAGAGAGTATCTCCAGCAAGAATTTACTCCTGCTAAGGGCTTACACTTCAAGCCGGGAGTGATTGGATTATAAATACTAAAAACACCACAGGATTATTGTATGCACATTAAAGAAGCATAGCAGTAGTAGGAGAAGGCGCACAGGCGAAAGTCTATGCGCCTTTTTTGTTTTTAACTCTAACAAGAAGGACAGCGCATGAAAAAAGCACGACTTGCTGAAGCCTCCATTCATCATCTCCCTGATCAACCAAGAAGAAAGCTCAAACTTAGAATCGACGATCTTCTGACATTTGAACCCCTAACAAAAAACCAATCCAAATTCTTCGACCTCTACAAACAAGGAACACAAGCAATCATGCTGCACGGTGCAGCTGGTACAGGAAAGACATTCATTGCACTCTACAAAGCATTAGAAGAGGTGATGGATAAAAGTAACACATACGATAAGGTAGTATTAGTAAGATCAGTAGTACCTTCAAGAGAAATTGGACATCTACCAGGAGATGAGAAAGAGAAGACTGACGTATATCTTGCTCCCTACAAAGCAATCTGTCAAGACCTATTCCAAACTGAACAAGCATATGAAAGACTAGTTGAACAAAAGAATATTGAATTTATGATTACATCTTTCATTCGTGGTATCACTATAGACAATTCAGTAATTATTGTTGATGAGTGCCAGAATATGACCTTCCAAGAGTTGAGTTCAATTATAACTCGAGTTGGAGAAGGATCAAAGATTATATTTTGTGGTGATTTTAAACAGACAGATCTATGTAAAAGGCATGATCAATCTGGCCTCAGAGACTTTGTAGAGGTTATCAACAGAATGCCATCATTCAGAAACGTGGAGTTCGAAGTTGATGACATCGTACGCAGCTCCCTTGTCAAAGAGTTTATTGTAGCAAATTTACACGTAGAATCAATAAAAAGTTGACTTCCAGATGTGACTGATGTATAAATAGGAGTGTACTGCCTTCGGGGGTACACTTCAATTTATTTTAACCTTGCTTAATAGGAGGTCTTCATGACTAAAGACGCATTTTCTGCATTAGCTAATTCCATTGCTTTCGGTCCCGGTTTCAAACTTGGTACAAAAGATATTGATAAGTTCTTCGTTGGTTTCGACGAGTCTTTCAATAAGATGGCTAAACTGCACGACGAAGTAACAAAAAACATTCCTAACTACCCACCGTACAACATTAAGAAGACAGACGATAACTCTTATGAGATTGAGCTTGCTGTTGCTGGTTTCGCAAAACAGAACATTAAGATTGATCTTGAAGATGATAAACTAATCGTCACTGGTCTTACTGATGGTGCCGAAAACGAAACCAAAGAAGATGCAATGTATCTTTGGAAGGGTATTGCAAATCGTGCGTTCACTCGTACATTTGTTCTCAACGATCAAGTTGAAGTTAAGAATGCTGAACTGTTGAACGGTATGCTTAAAGTATTCTTGGAAAGGATTATTCCTGAGCACAAGAAGCCTAAGTCTATTCCAATCAACGAAAAGACTCCAACTTCAAAAGAGTACCTAGTGGAGGATAAATGAGTTCTGTAACCATCGACGAATTTTGGTCATGGGTCAAGAAAACATTTACTCCGCAATATAGGAAAGAGATCGAGGACTACTTAGCAGAGTCCAAAGATCACTATGATGTCGAAAGACGTATCACACTTCTACAACGTAGGGGTATGATTTAACTGAACGAGGGGACTTCGTGTCCCCTCTTAATTAAGGAATCATAATGACAATCGCAGTAATCAAATTAATCACCGGTGAAGAAATTATTGGTGAGATTGAGATTCAACCAGCATATGTTACACTCACAAACGTTGGTGTTGTTCAACTAGTACCTACTCAAACTGGGGTTGGTATGTCCCTGTATCCCTTTGCTCCATATGCAGAGGAAAGTAAGTTCTCATTTAAGAATGAGCATATCATCACATCCTTTGAACCATCTATAGATCTTCGAAACAACTATAACAAGATGTTCGGCTCTGGTATTCAGATCGCTTCTGCAGGATCGTTGAAGTAATATTATTTTTGCTGTATAATGGTTGTTTTAAGTGAGGCTACATGCGTTTCTATACTAATGTGTTTGTTGCTGGTGATAATGTTTATACGAGTGGGTATAACAACGGTCAACGCTTTGAGTTGAAAGCACCCTATCAGCCATACCTATTTGTCAATTCAAACAAACCAACAAAATACAAGACTCTAGATGGGAAGCATGTATCCCGTATGGACTTTGATAGTGTCAAGATAGCTAAAGAGTTTATTAAAACTTACGCTGGTGTTGATGGATTCCAAATCCATGGATCCAACCTCTTCACATATCAAGCAATCTATGATTTCTACCAAGGTGAGGTGAACTACGATGTTGATCAGATATCTGTAGTGTCACTCGATATCGAAACATCTACACAGGGTGGCTTCCCTGACCATAAGTTGGCTGACAAAGAAATCATTACTTTATCTATTCGTAAGAAGGGTAAAGTGGTAGTACTTGGTACCAGACCTTACACTCCAAAGTCAGAAGATGTTTCCTACTTCCAATGTAAGAATGAGGTTGATCTTCTAACCAAGTTCCTTATGATATGGAATTCTTCTAAATGGAAACCAGATGTAGTTACTGGTTGGAATATTGAGTACTTCGATATACCTTATCTGTATCGTCGAATCACAAACATACTTGGTAAGAAAGAAGCAGATAGACTATCACCATGGGGAATGGTATGGGAGCGCGCTGTTGGTGGTGATAGTAACCTTGTCGTATATGAGTTGAATGGTATTGCTGTTCTTGATTACTTAGCACTCTATAAGAAGTTCTCATACACTCCACAAGAATCATATAAGTTAGATCATATTGCAGAGTATGAACTTGGTGAAAAGAAGCTAGACTATTCTGAGTATGAGACTATGCATGATTTCTATATGCAGAACTTTGAAAAGTTTGTAGACTATAACATCCACGACGTTGTTCTTGTTGATAAGCTAGAAGAGAAGCTGAAGTTCATCGAGCAAGTATTTGCTATTGCTTATGATGCTAAAGTAAACTACGCCGATACGTTCACTACTGTCCGTATCTGGGATATCATCATTACAAACTACTTGATGGATCGTGGTATCATCGTACCTAACGTTGAGAGACCTGAGTTGGAACATCGTAGTGCTGTTGATAAAGAACTTGGTCCTATTGTTGGAGCTTACGTCAAAGATCCACAGGTTGGGTTACATGATTGGGTTTGCTCGTTCGACTTGAACTCTCTCTATCCGCATTTGATCATGCAGTACAATATTAGTCCTGATACCTTTGTAGCTATGAAGGAAGACATTACAATAGAGCGAATGCTTGATCGTGGAATGGGTGATGAGCTACAACAAAAGCTGAAAGAGAATAACTGTACGATCACTCCTAACGGTGCTATCTTCTCTAAAGAGAGTGTTGGTTTCTTAGCAGAGCTTATGGAAACAATGTATAACGATCGTTCTGCATGGAAGAAGAGAATGATCGAAGCAAAGAAGTTATATGAGAAGAGTCCAACACGTGAGCTAGAGAATGAGATTGCACGTTGTAACAATATGCAGATGGCAAAGAAGATTCAATTAAACTCTGCTTATGGTGCTCTTGGTAATGTATACTTTAGATGGTATCAACGTGATCTCGCAGAAGCTATTACAATGTCTGGTCAACTATCCATTCGTTGGATGGAAAAGAATATTAACCAATACTTAAACAAGATATTCAAAACGGATAATGAGGATTATGTAATTGCCTGTGATACGGACTCCATGTATATCCGGCTTGATAGATTGGTAAAGACTACGTTTGAAGATGGTACCGATCATCAAAAGGTTGTCAAGTTCTTAGATGATGTTTGTGAAAAGAAGCTACAGCCATTCATTGATAACACTTTTGGTGAACTAGCAGATTACATGCTTGTAATGAAACAGAAGATGATCATGAAGCGTGAAGCGATTGCTAACAAAGGAATATGGACAGGTAAGAAGCATTACATTCTTAACGTATACAATAACGAAGGCGTTGCGTATGCTCAGCCCAAGTTAAAGATGCAAGGTATTGAGGCTGTCAGATCATCTACACCATCTATCTGTAGAAAGAACTTCAAGAAGGCTCTTGATGTAATTATGAATCAAGATGAACCAGCTATGAAGAAGTTCGTTAAAGATTTCAAACAAGAGTACATGCTCTTACCTTTTGAAGATATTGCTTTCCCAAGATCAGTAAGAGATATGAAGAAGTGGCAAGACCCTGCTTCAATATACAAGAAGTCTACACCAATCCATGTGAAGGGCTCTCTGATATATAATAACCTATTGAAGGAACGTAATTTAGATAATAAATATCAGGTCATAAGAGATGGTGATAAAATCAAGTTTGCATATCTAAAAACACCAAACCCAGCAAGAGATACAGTTATTTCTTGTGCATCAGCAATTCCCAGAGAGTTCGAAATAGAACCTTACATTGACTACGACATCCAATTCGAAAAGTCGTTCCTGGATCCAATCAAAGGTATCCTTGATGTTATTGGCTGGGATATAAACGAAACCCGTAGAGCAACACTAGAACAATTCTTTGGATAGGACTACAATGGCTAAAATCAGTATAGAGTTAGATGATAGTAACGACTTTGGCTTTTCAGCTGTAAGCGAAGATGAACTGAGATCAATGGAGCGTCAGCTCCAACAACAAGTTCAACAGAAGGAAGAAGAATTATCGTTGACTTCCAAAGAGTATAAAGATAAACTGGAGGCTCTTTATAAACTAATTATGCCTCTGTTAATGAATCTGCAGAAAGATGATAGTAAGGAATATATCTACTGGCCAGATAGGACTAAGAAGATGACCACATTCATTGCAAAGGTAAACAAAATAGTCGAAAATGATTAACTACCTAGCCCTATTGGTTGCCGTTGGTTTATCCTCTGTAGCAGCCTACTTTTCCATACTTGGCTTGACAGCTATCTTTGCTGCGTCCTTTTGGCCTGTTGTTGTAATGGGTTCAATGTTGGAGGCAGCTAAGGTGGTTGCCACATCATGGACATATCGAAACTGGAAAGCTGCTCCAGCCGTCATCAGATATTACCTCGTTGCATCAATCATAATACTGATGATTATTACATCAATGGGAACTTTTGGATATCTATCAAAGGCACACTTAGAGCAAGCAGCATCTGTAAGTGACGTATCTGCTAAGCTAGGTATCTACGAAGAGAAGATAAAGGCTATAAATGAAAACATCGATGCCAATCGCACACTTCTTAAACAGTTTGACCAGGCGGTTGAACAGGTCATGGCACGGACAGAAGACTCGAAGGGTGCAGAGAGAGCAGTTGCAATCAGACGCTCCCAACAGAAGGAACGTAGCAGAATCATGGAAGAGATTTCGACTCTACAAGCAGAGGTCGGGAAACTTAATGTTGAGAAAGCCCCACTTGTCTCGCAAGTTAAATCTATTGAGAAGGAGGTCGGTCCTATCAAGTATATCGCAGAGCTCTTTGTGGACAGGGCTGATGATTCGTTTCTGGAGAAAACGGTACGATGGGTCATCATCATTATCGTCACTGTTTTTGATCCGCTAGCAGTGTTGTTATTGATTGCTGCTAATAACGGATTGGTTAGACAGAAGCGTATCAACAAGATGAATACAACAAGAAGATATAATCTTGAACAGGGTATCGACAAAGCTGCTGAGATACGTCACAAGAAGTTACAAGAGTTGACTGGAAAGATTAACCGTAGTAAGGTAACGATAGATAAAAATCAGATAAGGAAGATAACATGAGTTTCTTTAGTAGTATGTTAGGAGATGGTGACGGCGAGATCAGTAGTAAACGAACCATTACCTTCTTTGCATTCATTTTATGTAGTATAGCATTCATTGCCAATTTAGGATGGGGACTAAAGATTGATCAGTTTTTATATGATACGATGGTTTACATTGTGATTGGTGGATTGGGTTTTACAGCCTCGGAGCGTTTTGCACCTAAGAGTAAAGGATAAAGTATGAGTTTTTTGAAAAGTTTGATTAAGGAGATTGGTGATGAGGATACTTATTTGGCCAGTGACGGCGGTGGTAGTGCTGAGTATTCTGGTTGTATTGATACTGGCAGCTATATTCTCAACGCTCTTCTCTCTGGTAGCATCTATGGCGGCGTACCTGATAACAAAATTACTGCTTTTGCAGGAGAGTCCGCTACTGGTAAAACTTTCTTCGTACTTGGTATCGTTAGAGCCTTCCTTGACAAGAACCCAAACGCAGCAGTCGTATACTACGACACCGAAGCAGCAGTCACGAAAGCAATGATGGAATCACGTGGTATTGATACTACACGTGTCATTATCGCAGAACCAGATACCATACAAAAGTTTAAGACTCATGCCTTAAAGTTAATAGAGGCTTATGAGAAGCAGCCAGAAGATACTCGTCCAAAGATGATGTTCGTTCTGGATAGCTTAGGATTACTATCAACATCAAAAGAGATGGAAGATTCTCTTGATGGTAAAGATGTTAGGGATATGACAAAGTCGCAAGTCATTAAAGCTGCTTTCCGTGTTCTGACATTGAAGTTGGCAAAGGTGAAAGTACCAATGCTAGTTACTAACCATGTCTATGAAGTGATTGGATCCTATGTACCCACAAAAGAACTCGGAGGCGGAACAGGTCTCAAGTATGCTGCCAGCACTATTGCTATGCTCTCCAAAAAGAAAGAAAAGGATGGAGATGGTGACATCATCGGTAACCAAATTAAAATCAAAACATACAAGTCCAGACTCTCAAAAGAGAACCAAGACGCAACTGTGTTACTTACTTACGACAAAGGCTTAGATCGCTACTTTGGTTTATTAGAACTAGCAGAGAAGTACAACATCATTAAGAAAGTATCCACACGGTATGAGCTCCCTGATGGTCGTAAAGTATTTGGTAAGGAGATCAACACTAACCCTGCTAACTACTTCACCCAAGAAATCTTAGATCAACTTGAAGAATGTGCAAAGAAGGAATATAGTTATGGATCCCAAGTCGGAGCAGTACAAGATCAAGTTTCTGAGTCAGAGTAATGCAGAAGGATTCAGGTACTTCTTTAATGACAGAGAACTACTTGACTATCTTGGAAAAACACCTAGTGGTACTCGTGTAATTACATTGGAACAATATGATAGAGAAACTAATACTTTCCAGCCTATTAAATAATGAGGAGTATGGCCGCAAGGCCATTCCTTTTTTAAAGTCTGAATACTTTCAGGATAAAACTGTAAGAGCTCTATATGAAGGCATTGATGGGTTTGTTAAGGAGTATAACAAGTTCCCAACTAAAGAAGCTCTCATTATCGAGCTTGATAATAATAGAGAGATAGCTGGTTACTTTAGTGAGTTAGAAACAATGGTTGGTGAGTTGGATGATACTCCTAACACTAACATGGAGTGGCTAGTTAATCAGACAGAGAAGTTCTGTCAAGATAAAGCAATCTATAATGCTGTCATGAAATCGATCCAGATTCTTGATGGTGATAAGGATGCACATAGTAAGGGAGCAATACCACAGCTGCTGTCTGATGCTCTTGCTGTATCATTCGATTCACATATCGGACATGACTTCTTAGAAGACTATGATTCCCGATATGACTTTTACCATAAGAAAGAAAAACGTGTCCCTTTTGACTTGGAGTACTTTAATAAGATTACCAAAGGTGGACTACCGAATAAAACTCTTAATGTTGTACTTGCTGGTACTGGTGTTGGTAAGTCTCTCTTCATGTGTCATTGTGCTGCATCTAACCTTTCCAAAGGTCTTAATGTTCTTTATGTAACAATGGAGATGGCTGAAGAGCGTATTGCAGAACGTATTGATGCTAACATGCTCAATGTTACGGTAGATGATTTATCACTGCTACCTCGTGATTCATATCAAAAGAAAATTGATCGTGTTCGTGAGAAGACTAATGGTAAGTTGATTATTAAAGAGTATCCTACAGCTTCTGCTGGTGCTGGACATATGCGCCATCTTCTCAATGAGTTAAAGTTAAAGAGAAACTTCAAACCAGATATAATCTATATCGACTATCTAAACATATGTGTATCTTCAAGATTAAAATATGGGGCGAATGTAAACTCATATACATACATTAAGGCAATTGCAGAAGAACTTCGTGGTCTTGCTGTCGAGTTTGATGTACCCATAGTTACAGCTACTCAGACAACCAGAAGTGGTTTTACAAGTAGTGATCTTGGGTTAGAAGATACATCAGAGTCCTTTGGTTTACCAGCCACTGCTGACTTTATGGTCGCACTAATAAGTTCAGAGGAGTTACAAGAACTAAACCAATTTATGGTCAAGCAGTTAAAGAACCGTTTTGGTGATCCAGGTATTCATAGAAGATTTGTTATAGGCGTTGATAAATCTAAAATGAGGCTGTATGATGTAGAACAGAGCGCTCAAGAAGATGTAGTTGATGATGGTCCCGTATTTGATAAGTCTGATACTGGACTACGACTAAAATCAGAAAAGAGTAAATTCAAAGATGCGTTTAGCACATTTAGTTAATATGATCGGCTTCCTAATAAACTTTACATGGGTATTATTCCTCTCAATAATTCTATTAACTGTTAAGACAGCTTATGTCTATCTAAGGAAATTGTTTGACCTTCCTGTTGATGTAATTTTAGCAATGCGAGAAATCAAAGCACAAAATGAAAATAAAGACAAGAAAGTTCAAAGACAGGACACTGATTAGATATATCCGTGAAGCTGCTGACTTCTATCTTCAACAGCTTATTCCATCAGATAAACGATCAAAACTTCAAATTGATATCATCGGATATGATTCAATGGACTCTGATGGATCATGTGAAAGAGTGAGTGCTTCTAAGTATTTAATTGAACTCAAGAAAGGAATGTCACTTGAGTTAGCTCTAATCACATTAGCTCACGAGATAGTCCATGTCAAACAGTACGTTCAAAAAGAGCTCAAGATAATATATGTAAAAGATGATATTGTTGATGTGTGGATGGGTAAGCGGTATCGTAATGTCAAATACAGTGATCAACCGTGGGAAAAAGAAGCGTTTAGTATTGATGAAGACCTTTATCACGACTTCCTTTCTGAGTGTTATGCGACTGGTAGATTGCAGTTCGAATAATAATAAATACCACGTTCTATGCGGTGTTTAACCGTTGACCTTTTTTCACCATTCCCGTATAATTATAATACTGACAACTCATTGGGAATATCTATGACACGCCTTTTAGTTACTATTTTATTATGTATATCTACGCTGGCAGTTGCTGCTCCTAAGACGCAGTATACTATTACTCCTTCCCCTGCGATGATATCGTTATTGGAAGAAGCCAAGAAGATGATGAAGTATGAAGGCTCTGTTCCTATGCCGCGTATGTACTCACTTAACGAGAAAGATCTACAAGCACTATACTGCGAAGGTGCACCTAAGTGTGATACTGTAACCGCCATATATAAAGATGGTGCGATATATTTTGATGAAGATTATGATGCAAAGCACCCTTTGTGGAGATCCATTATTTTCCACGAGATGGTACATCATGTTCAGTATGTAAGACAGGGTAGTACTAGAACCTGTGATGTTTGGTATAAGAAGGAACGTGAAGCATATGACCTTCAAGCTTCGTACCTTCGTAAACAAGGTAGTAGCGATAAGGTTGTAGTTGACGCTGCTAAGACTATTAACTGCCCTCCTTGATAGGAATTTTATGACTAGTGAAGCTTCAAATGTATTGGATAGTATCGACATGGTACTATATGAGAGTGGCACATTTTATCTCTCTAGTGAAATTAACGATGATAACATAGGTGATTGTATTAGATGGATTATGGCTGAAAATTGCGAAGGTAAACGTAAAGAACTTACTCTTGTAATTAATAGTCCTGGTGGGGATCTTTATAGTGCTTTTGGTTTGATTGATATGATCAAGGCTAGTAAGATACCTGTTGCAACAATTGGTGTAGGCTCACTAATGAGTGCTGCATTCTTGATATTCATTACTGGTACCAAAGGTCGTCGTAGAGTTACTAAAAACACAAGCGTTATGTGCCACCAGTTCTCTACCTATTATGAAGGTAAAGAGCATGATGCTAAGGCATATGAAAAAGAGACGAAGTATATTAAACAGCGTATGCTGGATATTGTAAAAGATAGCTGTTCAATGGATGAGAAGGTGATTAAGCGAAAGCTGCTGCCACCATCAGATGTTTGGTTAACTGCGCAGGAATGTGTAGATTTGGGTGTAGCGGACGCAATTTTCTAACTTATAAATAGTATATTACTGAATAAGTCGCATTTGAAGGAGAAAAGAATGTCAATCGATAAGTACTCACAGTACATTTCAATACACGAAAAGAAGACTAAAACCATTGGGATGAGATCTTTAGAAGAGGCTGCTAAAGAAGGTAGTGTTCGTTTCAGTAGTGATGGAGATATAACTCATAGAGTTCTTCACAATAGTGGTAGTAGCCATTTAACCATGACTCATCACAATGAAGATCCAGGTAATATCAAGTTTCACGGTAAGATGGATGGTCATAAAATTAACTTTGTTTCTAATCCAGCTAGCAAGAGAAACCTTGATCCTACCGCAAAGGATATTAAGAGAGATTTGAAGCAAGCACATCCTACTCTTCCTCCAGAGGTTCATGCTAAAGTACTAAAGCAGGCTACTTCAGGTTTGAAGCACCTAAGTTTAGACGATTAAAGAAGAAGCTTCATGAGATCAGGAAACCCACTTCGGTGGGTTTCTTCGTATTATATTATGACATAAATAATCATAGATTGTGAATATAACTCAACGACGACGATTGGTAACCGAATGAAAACATTTATAACTTTCTTAAAAGAAGCAACTATTGCAGGATCTGGTCTTAAAGTTAACAGGCATGTTGATAGTTACATTAAACCATATCTACCTGGTGGATCTAAACATTCCGAACAAGGAACTCATACTCTTGCTGGTTCAGGGGAGTCTGTAGTTCTTCATGCACACCACGAAGAAGATGGCAATCATTCAGCCACTGTATCAAAAGTTGGATCTAGTGAGAAGATGAGGGTGCCTTTGAGTAAGTTGAATAAACCTGGAACAAAGGTCGTTAACAAAGGTCATGAATATGAAGAGCACACCTTCAACCGATTTAAGCAGCATGGTCTTGTTCCAGAAGGACATAAGCCAGCAGGATCTTCTGCTGGTACTGATGTGCCTATTCTAAACAAAAAGAAAAAAGAAGTACATCAGGGTTCGATTATTGGTACAGTTCATTCTGGTGAAGTCAAGCTCAACACTAAGGCAGCTTTTGGCCAATTGACAATCCACCACGATCCAAAAAAAGGAGGTTGGCATATTCCGGACAAGGCAAAACAACTAAGGCCTAGATATGCTAAAGAAATTGAAGATGCTGGAATTATAGATCATCTCAATACTCACCACAATCCTGATAAAGAAGGTCAGATAAAGAAGTCAGCAAAAGGTAAAGCACAGAATGTTTATAAAGACCATTCAAACTTAGGTCCAGCTGAATCATATTTAAAAGATCACGGAGTTCATGTACTACAAGTTGGAGAAGGTCACGGTACATATAGAGTCGGTAGTAAAGATGTTACAGGCCATGGTCTTCCAAGAATGTCTGGAAAAGGAAAGTGGACTGTACGTCAAAAGACCGACAACCCATCCCATCGTACAGTAATGTTCCAACCTGCAGGTAAAGCAGGTCTTGCTCCAAGCCATGTAAACCTTGATAATGATGAGCATCTAGAATCATTTAAAAAGACCTTAGGACACTAAATGCGTCATATATTCACATTGCTGAAAGAATCAGCTGCTAACGAAGAGAAGCTGACTCACCTTGAGCATGCAGAAGATCATGTACTTAATGCTGGTGCTGAAGGATATCAGCATGCAAAGAATACATTGAATGCAGTACATAAAACACTAACAGGTCAAAAGGGTGGTGCAGCTTTGTATGAAAAGATGGATGGAAGTCCTTCTATTGTATTTGGTCATCATCCAGCAACAGGTCAGTTCTTTGTTGCTACCAAATCAGCTTTCAACAAAGAGCCTAAGTTAAATTATGATTACGATGATGTTCAAAAGAATCATGGACATGCTCCAGGTCTTGTCAACAAGTTAAATCTTGCACTATATCATCTCCCAAAGGTAACTCCTAAGACAGGAATATTTCAGGGTGATGTAATGCATGCTGGTATCAACTCTGATACCAATCCACACGGTGATGTAAATACTAATGGTAAAGTTCATAGCTTTAAACCAAACCTAGTTGAGTATCATGCACCTGCTAATTCAGAAGAAGGTCAGAAAGTAGCTCAATCTCAATTTGGTATTGCAGTTCATACTGGGTACAAGGGTGGTAACTTTGAAACAATGAAAGCAGACTACGATCCTGATCTTTCACACTTTAATGAACATCCGGATGTGCATGTAATTAACAATAAGTTTGATTCGACGAAGGCAGATTACAACCCCGCTCGTCAGGCAGACTTTCAAGAACACATGGCTCAGGCAGATGAGCTTCATAGAAGTATGAAGCCAGAGGATTACAAGAAGGTGGAACCTCACCTAGATCATATTAAGACATATATTAACAAGACAGTTAGAGATGGCACTACTCCTAATGCTACTGATCTATATGATCATGTACAAAGTCAGCATCAAAAAGAAATAGCCAAGGTAAAGACGCAAGGAGCTATTGATCGTAAGACTCTGGCAATGAATAACCAACTTGGTACTCTTAGAGGTCACTCTGATACTATCGATAAAGTATTTCAAATTCATCATCACCTACAGCAGGCCAAGGATGTGCATAATCATGCTATGGCAGCTAGTCCTATGTTCAATACAACAATTAATGGCCAGCCTTCTAAACCAGAGGGATATGTTGCAGTAATAAATAATAGACCAACTAAGGTTGTTGATAGAGCAGAATTTAGTAGACAAAACTTTGCAGCGAGACAATAATGATCGGCTTTAAAGAATTTATATCAGAAGGTACTACGCAGAAGAAGTCTCTTCACATTTTTGACATTGACGATACATTAATGCACACTACGGCTCAGATCCATGTAAAAGATCCACAAGGTAAAGTAGTTAAGACTTTGAGTAATCAAGAGTTTAATAACCACAAACTTCCAAAAGGTCATAGCTATGACTTTGGTGAGTTTAGAAATGCTGAGAAGTTTAATAAAGAATCAAAGCCGATGCCAAATATGGTTAATCACCTAAAGAGAGTATCAGCTAATCCTCACAATCATGTTATCTTCAACACTGCACGTGCTAACTTTGATAATAAGAATAAATTCTTACATACATTTAAGAAGCATGGTATCAATATGAAGAACATCCATGTGATTAGAGCTGGTAATATAAATCAAGATACTTTACCTGCTGAGAAAAAAGCTAAAGTGATTCATGGTTATGTTGCCAAGCATAAGTATAAGGATGTTCATATGTACGATGATAGTAAAACAAACCTGCACTCCTTCTTAGGGTTGAAGGATCAGCATCCAAACACATCATTCCATGCTCACCATGTTGAGGGCGATGGAATATCAAAGACGACAAGCAGATGAAATCATTTATAAGTTTTCTATTAGAAGAAAAGGCTAAGTCCGCTGTTCTACTATTTGGTAGAATGAATCCTATCACCAGTGGTCATGAAGAGAATGTAAATGCTGCTCATGATCTTGCAACTAAACATAATGCTCAGCTTCACGTAGTAGCAAGTGGATCTCATGATGCCAAGAAGAATCCACTATCTCCAGAACAAAAACAAAAGCATCTACAACGTGCTTTTGGACATCTTGATAATACAACTATCTCTACAGCTTCTAAAGCACACCCTACTATTATGCATCATGCAGCAGAGATTGCTAAGACCGGTGCCAAGCATTTAGTGATTGCTGGTGGTAGTGATAGAGCAGAAGAGTATAAGACTTTACTCCATAAGTATAATGGAGTGAAAGGTAAGCCACATGGTGAGTATCATTTTGATTCAATTTCTGTAGCAAATACTGGTGAACGTAAAGCTGGTGTTAGTGGTACAGATATGCGTAACCATGCATCAGGTGGTAACTACGGTAAATTCAAAGCTGGTCTTCCAAGTAAGATCAAGAAGAACGAATCACACTCGAGAGAAATATACAAAGACGTTAGATCTGGAATGGGAGTTGAATAGTGGATTACAGTGAGTTAGTATCTATTAAAGATGATGAAATAGAAGGAATAAGAAACTGGCTCTGGATAACAGAGGATAGTGGAGCATGGGATGGTCCTAAATCTGACTGGGGACCACTCAAGCAAGGAATCCTTAATCATGTTAAGAAGTTTGAGGTTTGTATTCAAGCTGGTGGTAATTGTGGAATGTACCCAAGACTACTTTCTGATATGTTCAAACGAGTATATACATTCGAACCAGACCCACTTAACTTCCATTGTCTAGCTCACAATTGTCAAAAAGACAATATCTATAAGATCAATGCTGCACTCGGTGAGACTAATAAATTATTAAGTATGTATAGAAATGATATGAGAAACGTTGGTGCTCATAGAGTATCTGATAAAGGCGATACTTTTATCCCAACTTTTACGATTGACCAACTAGCACTAGAGCAGTGTGATTATATTAGTTTAGACTGTGAAGGATATGAACCAAATGTGATTGCTGGGGGAATGGATACTATTTCTCGATTTCTACCTGTAATTACGATGGAGACGGTTAGCAAAGAGATAAGTATGTTATTAGACCCTCTTGGTTATAAGAATATACAAGGACATTTCGGCCATGCCGACAAGCTGTTTGCAGTAGTGTAATTTATAAATAGTAAGTCCCGGCAGTAAGGCCTAGGTAAACCTGCGGAAGAAAACATGATTACATTTAAAGAATTCGGCGAGCAAGCCTTGCCACCACCCCCACCTCCAGCTGGAGTTGCGCCTGCGCAACCAGCTCCTCTTACTCCTGAGCAAATACAACAGCAGCAGCAACAATTGCGTGCTCAGCAGGGATTAGCTTCGTTGACTGGTAGCAGACTTGATAAAATTGTCGTTAATCCAGAAGAAAAACCAACGAAGTTTCAGACAGAACAAACTCTAATTGAACGCACTGTAAATCTTATTCAGCGTCGTAAGCGTGCTATGGCTCTAAGACGTAGAATGCCAAAGATGAAGATGAAGCGTAAGATTCTTAGAACTAGACTTGCATCGAACGAAAAGTTGAAGCAGAGAGCTATGAGAATGGCTAAACAGAATCTCAGAAGAAGGATTGCTGGTGCACGCGGTGTAAAATATAATTCGTTATCTGCTGCAGAAAAGATTAATATTGATAACCGTTTGAAGGGTCGTGAAGCTCAGATTAGAAACATGGCTCGTAGAATGATGCCAACAGTTAGAAAAGGTGAGCAGAAGAGATTGTATGCGGTTCAGACAGGTAGATCCACAAAAGGTGTATACAGTGCTGCGAGAAATATCAATTCAGAATATATTCCAATTTATAGTAATTTAATTGGTGAACAGCTTACCGTTGAAGATCTAAACAACTTCTTCTCAATGTATGAGGCCACTATTGGCCAAAACTTGAAGTCTATAGCAGGTGCTCCTTTCCGTGTAGCTGGTAACATAGCTAAGGCAGGATTGGCAGCTGGTGCTTTAGCTCATACCATGTCAACTCCCAGAGGAGCTCTTGGTTCTACGCTGATTGGCGCTGGACTTGCTGCTAAGAAACTATCAACAATAGGAAAACCTCCTGAATCAGATTCTAAGTCATCTGGTAGCACTAAAGCTCCGGAGCTATCTAAGAATCAAAAAGAACTTCAAAAGCAGGCTGTCATCCAGTCTAAACAAAAGACTGAGTTAGGAAAGATTTCAATAGCAAAAGCAAAGCAGTCTTTGAATCCAAAAGATCAACAGAAGGCTGATCAAGACAAAGCTAATGCTCTTGGTGACATCAAGAAGACTGTTAATCAGAAGATTGGTGACTTTAATAGAAAGAACAAAGGTAAGTCGCAGATAGCAACCTACACCAAAGTAGGTTCAATGCCAGCTAAGCAGACTCCTACTGCTAATACATCCTCTTCTATTATTATTCCTCAAACATACAAGACAAAGACTCCGAACGCAGCTACTACCATTGTATCTCATAGAGAATGGGATCACGGAGCATATTTACAAGAGAAGGCTAATACTGCTCTTGCTAAGAAAGCAGAAAAGTATGGAGTTACTTTTGAAGAAGTCAAAGATATTTTTGAACAAGGTCTAGCTGACTATGATGGTAGAAATAATGCCACAGCACATCAGTTTGCAATGCAGAGAGTTAACTCTCATTTAGCAGAAGCTGGACTGTGGGATAACATTCACGCTAAGCGTAAGCGTATTGCTCGTGGATCTGGTGAGAAGATGAGAAAGCCTGGTTCAGAAGGTGCTCCAACAAAACAAAACTTCATTGATGCTCAGGAAGCAGTACAACCAAAGTCACCACGTGATAAATTTAAAGATAGTTTAAAGAAACATGGGTACGATGCTGATAAAGGTGCTGACCGCTTACTTAATCTAATTGCTAAGCAGAAGAAGCAGCGTGAGGATCATGAAAAGAAGTACGGTCATCTGTATACAGAAGGTTCTGAACCTTCATTAGCAGATAAGATTGTTAATGCTGGTGCTGCAGCAAGAAAATCACTTGAATCAGCAGCAAATACTGTTGTAGCAGCCGCAGCTGATTATAGACCGTTTGATGAGAAGTCTTATCAGGATAGAGTAAAGACAAAGAAGCAAGCAACTGGTGTTAGAAAAGAGTCTGTTGATGAGAGTTTCATAGTTGATCGTGCGTCAGGTTATAGTGGAGTTTATACTGCAGCTGATTTAGGTATGAAGATACAAGGTGGGTTCCAGTTACATCCTTCTGTCATGGAAGAAGATGGTGCTGGTGATGAAGGCACAAATAAACTAACAAATAAATATAAAAAAGATACTCCAGGTGAAGCTGTTGAAGCGTTTGCAAGAATGTTACGTGCCAAAAGAAAGGCAAATAACCAATGCTAAGTTTTTTAGAGTTTATCACAGAAGCTGAGTTTCAAGGTAAGAAAGTACCTCTTAACAAGCCTATGGCTGGTGATGTTAAGAAGTCTAAAGTATTTGTTGATCCTGATGGAGATGGTAAGGCTCAGAAGGTAAACTTCGGAGATAAGAATCTTTCTATCAAGAAACATATACCTGCACGTCGCAAGAGCTTTAGAGCTCGTCATAATTGCGATACTGCATCTGATAAAACAACGCCAAGATATTGGTCATGTAAGGCATGGTAATGAGAGAACAATTAACAGAAAAGATGAAAGTTGTACTTGCTGATAGCTTTGCTTTCTATTTGAAAGCACATCAGTTTCATTGGAATGTAGAAGGTCCGGACTTTCCTCAGTACCATGAATTCCTTGGTAACCTATATGAAGAAGTCTACGGAGCAGTTGATAAGATTGCAGAAGAGATTAGAGCTCTTGGGGAATATGCTCCAGGATCATTTTCAAGATTTAAAGAATTATCAAGCATCGCCGATAGTACAGGTGCTCCATCAGCTGGAGAGATGTTTAATACGTTATCAGGTGATAATCAGATAGTGTTAGCCTCTCTAAGAGAAGCATACGAATTGGCAGAAGAATTTGATGAGATTGGACTTTCTAATTTCATACAAGATAGATATGACGCCCATAAGAAGCATGCATGGATGTTAAACTCTCTACTAAAGAGAAGACAATGAAAAAGTACGTTACACTAGAAAACAGAATTAGGGATGTTGTTCGCAAATCCAGGAAGGGTTTGTTTGAGCAGCGTAGTAAGATAGAGAAAGATCAATCAGATCAAATTGCTGCTGGCACCTATCGTACCAAGAATTTTGAAATGTGCCCAAAGGCACAGATGTTATTTGTAAACCTACCACGTGATGCTAATCCTGATTTGGCAGAGAAGATGGCTATTCTTCATGATCAGTTGTTTGGTATCAAAAAGCATACACTGGCTGCAGAACGATCAACAAGTGATGACTCGAAAGAAGCAAGTCAAATTGTTGAGAAGATTCGTATGCTAGGTGATCGGATTGGTGTTAGTGATAAACTCGGATACCTTGATGGCCACTTGGATGATATTAAATCATACGAACAATCTGACTCAGGACCAGTAGATAAGATAACACCAGAAATAATGAAGAGGTTACAAACACCCCCAACATCTCCAAATATTGGACCAAAGGATAGCGACATCGATAGCTCTAAGTTCGTCTTATCCAGAAATCTAAAAGCACAAAGAAAACTTAAAATTATCGATGCAGACTAACATTAATTAAAAAAGGAAATAAAATGAAGTCACTTTACGAATCAATCAAAAATATTATGGAAATGGGTAGTAGGGGAGCCCAAACTAGCTCTGATGATGTTGATGCTGAAGCCAGATCAAAGATGAGCGGTGCAGCTCAATCATGGCGTAGCTACTCACAGGGTAAACAAAATACTTTACCTAAGACTGTTTCGAAAGATAAGTGGAATTCTAAACATGATGTAACTCAAACAGCTCCTGTTGCAGTTCGTGATAATGGTGTTAAACCAGGTAACGAGAAGACTCCTGATTCTGATATTAAGCCTGTAGGTGACAAAGCTTCTCCAGCCTCAATACCTAAACCACGTACAACCAAAGCGCCTACTGCTGCCGCTACTACAGCTAAGAAACCTGAAACTCCAGCTGCTGCAGCTCCTACATCTAACGATGCTCCAAAGCCAGCAGCAATGGATGCTTCATCATTAGCAAAAGCTCAAGGTAAAGAAACAAGTGCAGAGCCGGATGACCGTGGAGCACGAGCAATGGCTTCGATGTCATCAAAACCAGACGCAGAACCAGATGATCGTGGAGCTCGAGCAATGGCTACACCATCGAAGAGAGCTTCAATTCTGCCTGCAGATACGATGGCTAAACAAATAGCAAGTACTCGTGATACAGTTAATAAAGCATTTGGCAATGACAATAGTGACGATGAAGAGTCCAAGCCACAAGCTGCTAAAGTAGAGACACCAAAAGCAGAAGAGCCAAAAGCTGAAACACCTAAGGCTAACGATAAAGACTACAGTACTGGTCGTCCTGCAGACAAAGAACTTGATACCAAATATGGTAAAGGTAATACAAGAACTGATACAGATGGTAGAACATATGTTCGTCAAAAAGGTGTGATGGGTGGTCCAGATACAGAGAATCGTTCATATGCTTCGGTTGGTGATTTTATCAATAAGATCAGAGGCAAAGGTAATGTTAACGGTAAAGTTACTGCAGAAGAATCTTATGTTAATAAGACCTTTGGTGTATCAAAAGATCTAGTTGCTGATATCATGGAAGTTATGAAGAAGAAAGAAGGTACTATTCCTCGTAATGATAAAGAGCAAGATCTGGCAGCACAGCATGGAGATCCAAAACGCATCACTCATGGTGATATTCTTGTTGCTCGTGGAGTAGTTAAAAGCAATAGCCCTGTTAAGATGGGTAAAAAGGCGATAGATGTTGAAGAAGAGATGTCTTCTAAGATGAAAATGAAACTTGGTCTCTACAACAAGAAAAAAACATCTGTTAAAGAGAATAAAGACACTCCAGGCAACAGCTACGAGCATCAATGTGCTATTCATGTAAAGAGTGAATCGTTTGGTGAAGGCCGTACTGTTACTACTCAACATGCTGATCCAGATCAAGATGGTCACATTGCTTGGTATGATGTCATGTTTGAACATGGTATTGAAAAGTATGTTCCAACAGCTGAACTAGAGATTCTTGTTTCCGAAATGCACATGCACTCCAAGCGTAAGAAGGCAGTTAATGAATTAAGAGATATTGAGATGGCAAGAGCTGCAGATGCTAAAATGAATGCACAGATAGCTAAAATGAGAGAAAGAGCTAGGCAGGGTCTTGGTTTCAATGTAGGTACAATCGACACTAAAACACCAGAACAAGCTGCTTTTGTTCAGGGTGACACATCAGGTGTATCTAATGCAGCCATGGCTTCTCAGTCTGAGAAGCCAGCTGCACCTGCTCCTGCAGCTAAACCAGCAGCTCCTGCAGCAACACCTGCTCCTGCACCAGCTCCAGTGGCCACTGCTAATAAGCCAATGGCTGCAGCTGTTCCAGCTCCAGCTCCAGCAGCTACTCCAGCTCCAGCTCCTGCTGGTGAGACTCCTGAAGAGAAGGCAAAGAAAGCTGCAGCAGCTAAACCGCTACAGAGATCAAATAGCTTTAGTGGTCAAGGTATGCAAGGGAGTGACTTCTAATGAAAACACTTAAACAAATACAGGAAGGGGTTGTAGCCTCTTCCGATTTTAAACTAAGTAGCAGTGGTAAACGCTACAAGGCTCATCGTAAACTCATGGGTGGTAATCCTTACGATGGTATCAAGGAAGCCATGGGATATGAGACAGAGAACAAAAAGCGTCTAAAGCAGATTGCAGCTACAGCAAAGAATGCTCAGACGAAGAGTTCAGAAACAAAACTACTTAGATTCACAGAAGCCAAAGATCCTAGAGAATATGACTACGAAGGTGACATGGCTAAGAGTCAGTTACGTTCTATCATGGCCAATGCTCAACAAGTCCATGACATGCTAAAAGATAATACCAACATGGCTGAATGGGTACAGAATAAAATTACTTTATCCGCTGACTATATTAGCACAGTGGCTGACTATATGCAGAGCGAAGTCAAGGAAGAAGTTGGTCTTGATGAAGCCCGTGGTCGTCCTAAGAAGATGTCTATTCGTAGTAATGATGATTCCGAAGATCATGAAGAGCACGGTGAGGATAACGGTATGGAAGCGGATCAACATATTCACGTCCAGTTAAAGAAAGCGTCTGATTCGGATATGAAACCATTCCATGTAACATTCAAGAATGGTAAGAAGCATCCAGTGCCTCAGCATGTTGCAAAGACTATTCTCAGTGCTACAGATAGATTGAAACCAGAGCATAGAATGAATGTCCATGATGAGATTCATAAGTCACATGAGAATCTTATGGCTGTTCACAAGATGATTACAGGAAAGTAATGGGAATTTCAGCTGCCAATATCATTATACAGGGTGATCCCGTAGTAAGAGATCCTGATGGTGAACCTGTCCGTACCATGGAAGATATACGATCCATGGCTAGGCAGCAGGCTATGAAGAAGATAAGAGTAGTTGATGAACCATTAATTGAACATAGACATTCTGCTTTTCATGCTGATATGCTACATTCTAACAAAGATAAATAACTATAACAACGTAAATCAAGGAGTACAAAAATGCCTTTATGGGGAAACACAGACGCTGCAGGAAACTCGGTAATTTCTGCTGCTGGTCAATTTAAACTAGCACCAAACACTGCTAATAGAACAGCTTTATTTGGTAATACAACAGCCGATGCATTTATTGCTGGCCAGATTGTTGGACAGTATGGTGTCGATACGACAGAGATGAGTGTTAGTGCTGGTCCAATTATCTCTGGTACTTTAACCTTCGCAGGTTCAGGATATAGTGGTAATGCAGCTGTTACATTCTCAGGAAATAACACTGGTGCCGATGCGGCTGCTAATACAACTGCTGATGCAACTGGTAGAATCACAGCATTTACAGTAACAGCTAACGGAACAGGCTACACTGCTTCTCCAATCGCTTCTATTGCTGCTCCAGCTGCGCAGACATTTGCAGGTAATACATCAGCAGTCACAGTTGGTAACTCAACAGTAAATGGTTTTATATCATTAGGTTCTAACAGAGCATTCTTTGTTAATAATGACATCGTAACTTACACTGTTGCAGCCGCTAATACAGCTATTGGTGGTCTTGCTAGCGGAACCCAATACTTTGTAATCACTGCTAACTCAACAGCAATCCAATTAGCTACTACATCTGGTGGTCCTGCTATTAACTTGACATCCGCTGCAGCAACTGCCCAAGCTGGTCACTCGATCACTGGTCAGACAGCAACAGCAGTTGTAGTTGTTGGTGGTGCAAAGAATAGAGGTGTTACACATGCTGGTTGGAATATTAGAACAGAAGGTACTGGTGGTCGTGCTGGACGTGTTCAATATGAAACATTAGTAGCTATGGGTTCAATCACTAGCGATGCATCCGATGATGCTTACTTACCAGACGCATAATAAAATATGAGTAATAGAGCCAAGAAGATCAGCGAGTTAACAACCGCTAATACTATAAACAATAGTGATTTCTTCGTCCTTGTTGCTAACGTTGCAGGTACGTTGACAACAAGGAAGTTGACTGTCAGTACGTTTAGAGATACGGTTACCTTTCCTGACTATGCTAATACAACGTATGCAGGTATCGTCAAGATTGGAAGTCAGCTTGCTATCACTGTAGATGGTGTTCTTAGTGCTAATATTAGAGCAGCTAACACATCATCATTTGGTACTATTAAAGTTGGTAGTCAACTTGCAATTGATCAGAATGGCTTCTTAGTAGCTAATATAGTAGCTGCATCAAACTCTACAGCTGGTATCATTGCTGTAGGTAATAATCTTACCATTAATGCTACTGGATATCTCAGTGCCAATGTATTTATTGCTAATACAACAGTCCTTGGTAAGGTTGGTGTTGGTGATCAGTTATCTATTAATGCTACAGGATTCCTGAGCGCAAATCTCAGATATGCCAATACAACATCAGAAGGTATTGTTAAAGTTGGCAATAACATGACTATCAATGCTAGTGGTCATTTAAGTGCTACTCTCCCGATTGCAACTTTTAACTCAGCAGGTAGTATTATAGTCGGTAATACAATGGCTATTGCAAATGGAATACTTAATGTTAATACTAACTTTGCTAACACAACAGCTCCTGGTATTATAATAGTTGGTGACCAACTTGCAATGAGTAACACCACATTCCAGCTTAGTGCAAATATTAGAACTGCTAATACAACATCAGCTGGTATTATTAAAGTAGGTAATGAGCTTACCATTAATGCTACAGGTTTCCTTAATACTGATATCGCTAATGCATCTGTTGGATCAGCAAGACAGTTAATTAGTAATGGATTTACAGTAAGTTTATCCCAAGCTAATGGTAGAGTTACTGTACCTAGTGACATATATCTTCCTGGTACAAATACACATATACAATCAATAAACAATACATCAGTTGAATTATACTCTGGTGGTGTTGTTGAGATTAAGGCAGAAGATTTAAGTGCAGCACTACACTCAAGTATTGTAGGTGTTAGAACCAATAACAGTGCTTATGTTAGTGTTAAGTCTGCGGACTTTGGAACTGTAGACTGGAAGTTTGATCGATCAGGTACTACAACCTTCCCAGCAAATACTATTGTTATTCCAAGTACTGCTACTGCTATTTCAATTGGTAATAGTACGGTTAATACAACAGTCAATACAACTTCTGTATCTACCAGATCAAATACCGGTATATCAATATCATGGTCTAATAGTACAGTAAATAACTCTGTATCTGTATCCAATACTAACTTAATAGTTACTGTTGGAGCATCACAGTGGACATTTAGAGCAAATGGTTCTATCCTGTTCCCTGATAACATGGTACAGAACACAGCATTTATGTATAGAACTACTCCTCCTTCTGCACCAGATGCAGTAGGTATCAAAGGAGAATTTGCTATCGACAATGATTACTTGTATGTCTGCGCCGGTGATGGTGCTTGGAAGAGAATATCGTACGACGCTTGGACATAACCAATATGCAATATGATGATTTGACTGAGCACAACGCTCTAATTTATGCTGCGAAACATTATGATAACCCTCACTTTTTTGATACGATTGAATTCTACGAAGATCTAAGTAGATTCAAATACTTGAAGAAGTTATTTGGAAGATATGATGAGTCGGGTGATATCAACGAACGTCTTGTTCTTAATCATCTGACAGTTATATACAATGTATTTGGTGTTGAAGCAGCCACAAGATTACTATTCCTTAAAATGAATAATTACAGCTCATACTTGAAGCCGTTTTTATTATTCTTGAGCTATTGTCCAGAAGTAGTATATAATGTTCAGGGCTCCAATATAAAGACTTCCGAAATATTAATGGATAGTAACATAGTAGATAAGCTGAGAAAAATAGATGACCAAACCAAACAATAATCAAATTCCCACGAATATTAAGAATGTCCCATCGATGACAAGAAATCCGATGGTCGATATGTTCTTGACATACCAATTCCTGAAAAGAATCAATACCCCTTTCAAAGAGTGGGATGCATACAAGCTCGGTATCATCGATAAGAATGGTAAGGTCTTAAAGAAGAAGAAAGACCTCAAAGATGATAACGAAAGAGCAGCATGGGGATACTTTGATATACTCACAACAAATTTAAAGAAGATACTAGCGAAGGTCCCATCAGGTGATACTAGATTCGCTTCTGGGGTTGCTTCTTACTTAATGATGAAAGAAAATAAGAGTGAAGCACTCCTTAACGAAGTATACTTTGAAGTTAAGTTCATGCAACTCTATGAAGAGATTGCTGGTTTGAATTCTGGAGATGCTCTCCCTACTAATAATATGGGTTCAGGTGATGTAGATGGATTTGATCCTATACTAATTAAAACACCCAAGATGTTGAGAAGAAAGAAGCCTAATGTGGTTACTTAACTTTCTACCTGGGTGGTTCTTTAGTGCAACATTCTTACTAGGCCTCGCAGGCCTAGTTTTGTCTTTCTTCCTCAAATTCCTACCTTTCTTCGGACAATATGTCCTTCCCATTAGAGTTATATTCACTCTGATACTTGTTGGATCAACCTGGATGCTTGGTGGTGCCGCTAATGAAGAGAAGTGGTTAGCAAGAGTCGCAGAGTTGGAGAAAAAGATTGCAGAGTCAGAAGTCAAGTCAGAAAAAGTTAACGTCAAGTTAGTAACAAAGATAGTTACCAAAGAAAAAGTAATCAGAGAAAAAGCAGATACTATTGTTCAGTATATTGATAGAGAAGTAGTCAAGTATGATACTAAGTGTGAGATTCCAAAAGAGTTTGTGAAAGCAGTGAATGATGCTGCAGGAGAATCAAAATGAGAGCGCTAGTATTGTTGTTACTATTAGTTGGATGTGCTCAGCCAGTTCCTGTTGCAAGAAAGTTCCCATCTGTTCCTGATATAATGAAAACAAAGTGTGTTCAGTTAAACCAGTTACCAGAAGATACAAAGCTAAGTGATGTTGCTAGGAATGTTAGTAGCAACTACGCACTCTATCATGAGTGTTCGCTAAAAGTTGAGTCATGGGTTGAATGGTATGATGAACAAAAGAAAATATTTGAAAGTGTAAAATAACCAATTTAAGCGCAAACAAATAATATGATCAAGATTAAAATTTTATCTTCTGAACTAACATTAAGTAATAATGGTGGATCAACTGTCAATAATGCAACAGTTGTTAGAGTGCTTCACGTTGGGGGTGGAGGTTTACATCACCTACTCACTATAACTGATTCGTCTAATGCAACTATTGGTACAATGACTATTGCTCCTGGCGTTCCAGAATACATAGAGAAAAAATCATCTGATAAAATATTCGTAGATACTGGTAGTGATGTACTAGCTACCCATGTTGCGTTTAGATAATAAATAAAAAAAATACACACCTTGGTACCGTATAATAAGGAAAATAAAAATGGCGGCCGACAACATAATCGACATTGTAATTAATCAAAAAGCTAGCTTTGAAGTAACGCTGACTGTTAAGGATGGAGCATCTGCTCTTAACCTCACTGGTTATACTACAGCAGCTAAACTAAAAAATGATTTCAATACTCCAGATGCTCAAGCTATATCCTTTACATCATCAGTAACTAATGCAGCAGCAGGCCAGATAAAGATATCACTTAGTCCAGATCAGACTGCCAATTTAAGTTTACAAAGATATTTTTATGATGTGACTATAACCTCTGGAGCAGGATTTAAAACTCGTATTGCAGAAGGTACTGTCAAAGTCAGTGGCGGGGTAAGTTAATGGGTACAATAACAACAACTCTTGAGTCTGGTGATAGCGCCTTTGTTGGTGCTATATCAAGTAGTAGTGAATACACTATAGAAGTTAACAGTGGCGTGCAAGGAGCTAATATTGGTAACTTTGTTTTTACCAATTCAGCTTTTTCTAATACAACATTGACACTGGCATTGTCAAATAGTGCTATGGTACTGACACCAGGCGGCGGTTACTATACAAGGCTTGAAGCAAATGGAAGTATAACATTACCAGGTAGTATAAAATTTACAGATAACACTGTGCAAAACACAGCGTGGACTGGTGTTGCTGCTCCATATGCTTGGACAAACACTCAATCATTTTCTAACTCAGTCACATTCAGTGGTAGTGCTGTTATTCCTTCTTCTAACACATTAGGAACAGCTCTTGGTTCTTCAACTCAGCGTTGGGTGTTGATTGCTAACACTGGGACATTTAGTGGAGCAGTATCAGGCATTACTACTCTAGCAGCTGGTAACACAACTATTACTGGGTTTGCAAACGTCACCTCTACTATTCAAGGTGGTTCTACTTTAATAATTGCCGGAGCAGCCTCTGGCATTACTACTCTAGCAGCTGGTAACACAACTATCACTGGTTTTGCCAATGTGTCATCTACTTTGCAAGTAACTGGAGATACAACACTATCAGCTAACTTAACTGTCAGTGGTAACGTATCTGGTAACACAGCCGGTTTTGCAATTGGTTATAGAGATGTACCACAGAACTTTACTAACACCTCATTCACATTAGCATTGACTGATGCAGGTAAACATATACTCACCCAGAACTCAGGTTCGTCTACTCAAACGGTTACTATTCCACCAAACGGTACAGTAGCATTCCAAACAGGAGCAGCTATTACAATTGTGGTTCAATCAACTGGTACAGTAGCAGTAGCAAACGGTGCAGGTGTAACAATATATCTTGCTGGTAACAGTACAGCTAAGTCTACAGTGACTCTCAATTCATATAGTATGACTACCCTTTTGAAGATCGGTACAGATACTTGGATGGTTAGCGGTACTGGAGTTACTTGATGGGTGGCATTATACAAACTTTGAGAGGAAGCTATAGAGCTAGTAGTGTTACAGCTAATGGATCATCAGAAATCGTAACTTCAGGTTTGCAATTCAATTTACAAACTGCACCAACATCTGGAACTACATGGACTGATTCTAGTGGTAATAGTCGTAATGCAACACTTATAGGTTCTCCATCATATGTATCAAACAATGGTGGTGGCATAAGACTAAACAATCAGAATAATTATGAAGGTACGGATTATATTAGTGTTCCTTACAATATTGCTTCAAATACTGTAACAGTTGAAGTGGTTGCTTCATTTAATCCAACATCAACTTGGGGAGTTGTTTGGGGTAATGAATTTTATGATACTAACCGTGGATACCTAGCATATGTGAATACTACATACGGAGAACTTGTTATAACAGAGATGACTTATGGTATCCCTAATAGTGAAACCGCAGTAACTATAACCGAAAGTAATGCAATAAGACATTGGATTTTTGTTATCAATGGTACACAAGCTAGTCTATTTTTAAATGGTTCACAAGTTGGAACAACTAATACTATTGGTAATCAAACGCTCTTTTCGACAAGTGAGTTTTATTTTGGGGCAAGGCATTTAAATGAAGGTGCAGGCCCGACGGATTATATGAACAACTCAAATTCCGCACTATATCCAGTTTTTTATCAGATGCGTGTGTATAATAAAGTATTATCTGGTGCTGAGATAACTCAGAATTACAATGCAGTTAAAGATACTTACGGAATTTAAATGTTTTTTGATACATTTATTTTGGCTACTAATAAATAAATTAGAACAGAATACACACCTTAGGACCGTTAATCTTTAAGAGTGTATAAGGAGGCCCCTGCCTACTACATCAACATTACAATTGTTGAGGACATAAGTGGGGCATCACTAACTATAAAAATAAAAAAGGTGAAATATGGAACTGACAAAACAACAGCTTAAACAGCTGCTACCTAAGAATCCGTACATCGATCACTGGCACGAAGCCCTTGCTCAACTGTTACCGGATTACGATATCAATACTCCGCAGCGCATTGCTGCTTTCATCGCTCAGTGTGCTCATGAGTCTGGTGAGTTCATGAAGATCAAGGAAAACTTGAACTACAAAGCTACTTCGCTAAGAGCTCTGTTTGGTAAGTACTTTCCAAATGATGAACTAGCTATGGCTTATGCATCTAAACCAAATAAACAAGAAGCTATTGCCAACCGAATCTACGCTAGCCGTATGGGTAACGGAGATGAGAAGAGTGGTGATGGATATCGCTACTGCGGTCGTGGTCTAATCCAATTGACCGGTAAATCAAACTATCAAAATTTTGCTGATAGTCTTGAGATGAGTGTTGAAGATGTACCAGAATATCTGGCAACATTTGAAGGTGCAGCACAGTCTGCTTGCTGGTTCTGGGAATCAAACAATCTAAACCGTTTTGCTGATAAGGGTGACATTAAAGGTCTAACAAAAGCTATCAATGGTGGCTATATTGGTTTAGAAGATCGTATCAAGCACTATGAGCATGCATTGCATGTGTTAGGAGTGTAAATGAAAAGCGATAGAAAGTTATTTAAGTGGTTAGGACTATTGATCGCACTTCCACTTGCTCTTGCTTACTTTGGCGGAGATAGATTCCGTTATCCATGCCAAGATCCTACAAACTGGGATAAAGACTTCTGCAAGATGCCTATTTGTGATGTAACAAGAACGTGTCCTGAACATATATTCAAGGGTCAAAGAGATCCAAGACTAGGACCACTAAAACCTGGTGAAGTTGCTCCAAGCAATACACCAATAAACCTATCACAACCACCAAAGGGAGGCGATTGTGGAAAATAACGAAATCATGTATACTGAAGAACAATTGATGGCTCGACTGAAGTTCTTTATCGGTATCTGCTTAGCACTAACATTAACTGGTATTGTATTTGTAGTATTATACTCTATTATCTTTGTAACTCAACCACTGAACGCTATCAGTCCTATTGATCAAAAGTTCTTTGAGTTAATCATTCCCATTGCAACATTCTTGACTGGTACTTTATCAGGTATCATGTTGGCTGGTAATGATAAGGATCTAAGAGCAAAGGCACTAGACGCAGCAAATAAACCTTATACACCACCTCCTGCACCAGCTCCTGTTAAGGAAACTACTTCTGCTGGTGGATTTGGTACAAGTATAAATATACCTACAGTATCAGTAGCACCTGCAGCAATCACGGCTGGGTTTGGCGGTAAGAAGGCTCCACCACCAGCTCCGGAACCAGAAATCTGAGGAGAGACCATGAAAAAAGAGATATTTATATTATCGATGATTCTTTTTCTTTTATTTGCACCACTGACTAAAGCAGCTTTTGCTGGTGGTGAGATTAAAGAAGTTTGTCGTGAAGAGCAAAAGAACGGTAAAACAGTAAAAGTCTGTAAAAAAGTTAAAGTGCACAAGAAGTTAGAAGGCACTGAATTTCCAGATAAGAAGAAATAAAATGTCCATGGAACTCTTCGACACCCAATCAAGGATAGCAATCTTGGAACACGAAGTCAAAAACGTTTCTGAAATGATGAAAGAGCTCCGTAAGGAGCAAAAGGAACAGCACGAGGCTATGATGCAGCGTATTGACTCTATAGACAAGAGAATCGATATCCTTGAGAAATGGCGCTACATGGTTATTGGTGGCGCCCTCGTCGTAGGGTACCTAGCTGCACATTTTGGACCAATTGCACACGCTATTGGTTGACTTATATGATGTAAGCGTATATAATCCCTTTGTTACTAAGAGGGATTCAATATGCAACCAATTGACTACAAGTATATCGGACTAATCTCATCCCAGCTTCCTCTATTCAAGAGGAAGACCGATGGGACCTACAACTGCCGCTGCGTTCTATGCGGAGACTCCAAAACAGATAAAAGAAAAGCAAGAGCGTTCATCCTAACCACTAGGAATAATCAAGTAACGTATTATTGCCATAACTGTCATGCTTCCCTGAGTCTTGCTAACTTTATAAAAGAAGTTGATCCTACCCTCTTTGATGAGTATCAAAAAGAGAAACTAGCTGAAAAATATTCTTCACAGCAAGTAGGAATAACCGCAAGGGAACGTGACATCTCCCGAGTAAGATTCCCTAAATACCTCCGCGAAGAAGCATTTAAAAAGCTAAAGAAGATATCTTCTTTACCTTATAACACTCCAGCTAAAGTGTACGTTGATTCGCGAAAGATTCCAACTAAGCACCATCATAAGCTATTCCTTTGTATCAAGTTTAAAGAGTGGGTTAACACGATTATACCCGATAAATTTGAGTCTACAGATATTGATGAGCCTAGGTTAATCATACCGTTCATTGATATGGATGGATCTTTGATTGGGTTTACTGGACGTGCATTTGGTAATTCAAAGTTGAGATACATAACGATACACGTTGACACTGAGAAGCCGCTGCTATTTGGTCTTGATAGTATTGATAAAACTCAAAAGATTTATGTAACAGAAGGACCTATTGACTCGCTGTTTTTACCGAACGCTCTGGCAATGGGATCCTCTAATAACCTGAACGGTCTGAAGCAGTTTATTAATGACCCTTCTAAATTTGTTATTGTTCTTGATAATGAACCAAAGAATAAAGATATTTGTTCTATCGTTGAAAAATCAATAGAGCTGGGGTACAATGTTTGCATATGGCCTCAATCTATAGTCCCAAAAGATATTAATGAGCTTGTATTATCTGGTATGAAGCCAGAAGATGTTAAACTACTCATTGATTGTAATACAGCTTCTGGTTTAGAAGCTAAACTTAAATTGAGTCATTGGAAGAAATGCTAGATATAGAAAAGAAAGCTAAAAGGTATCTAACAGCCATGGATAGAATGATCATGGGATGTGACACAGAAGATGAACTCAGAATGCTAGCATGTGCAATGATGACGTCAGCAATTACTATACTAGATCAGCAGATCGGGTCTCGTGGTACTAAGAAGCTAATGGAGCACACAATGGAGGCAAGACATGGGGCAGACACTAAATGAAGATGAAGAACTTGATCCAACAAAAGCCAAGCACCAACAACGGCTACAGCAAAAAGAAAACCATATAAACAAGCAGTACAAGCTAGCTAAGACGTTTAAATACGAGAAGTATATTAAACAGCCTCATAGACTAGCAAAGCACAATACATTTGATTGTGGTAAGGCAGGATGTATGCTTTGTGGTAATCCAAGGCGTACACATAAGATGAAGACAATACAAGAATTGAAGTTTGAACAAACTGGACAATGGATAGAAGATGAAAGTAAAATTGATAAGCCACTCTCAACCGAGTAATCCTTATGTTGGAGAAGAAGAGAATTCAAGTATCCAAGATCTCATCGCATTCTGTGCAAGAGTATCGAATCCAGGAAACCAGTCGAATAAAGAAACTGCAGAGCGACTTATTAGATACCTCGCGAAGCATAGACACTGGTCTCCATTCGAGATGGTCTCAGCCTGCGTCGAAATTGAGACCACAAGAGATATCGCAAGACAAATACTTCGCCACAGGTCTTTTTCCTTTCAGGAATTTAGTCAACGATATGCTGACCCGGTTAAAGAGTTGGAATTCGAAACAAGACAAGCTAGACTACAAGATGAACGAAACAGACAGAACTCATTTGAAGTTGGAGACACACCAGAACAAAGAGAGCTTAATCGTATATGGCATGAAAAACAACGAACTTGTATTAGAGAAGCTAGAGAAACATACCAGTGGGCTATCAATAACGGTATAGCCAAGGAGCAAGCAAGGGCAGTGTTACCAGAAGGTCTCACTGTCTCCCGCCTTTACATGAGCGGTACAATAAGATCATGGTTGCATTATATTGAACTACGTAGCGCAAATGGAACACAGAAAGAACACATGGAAATAGCTCACGCATGCGCTGGTGAGATAGCCACCATATTTCCAATGATAAAAGAATTTATTCAACAATAATAACAAAGAGGTAATGTATCAATGTATTCAATTAAGATAGACACAAGTAGAGATAGTTTGTTTGACGAACACGGATTAAAAAGATTAAAAGAGTCGTATATGCTAGACTCAGAAACATCACCACAAGAGAGGTTTGCATTTGTATCAAGTACGTTTGCATCAAATCAAGATCACGCACAACGATTATATGACTACTCATCTAAACACTGGTTGTCTTACTCTACTCCCATCCTTTCATTTGGAAGAACACAAAAGGGTCTACCTATATCCTGTTTTCTTAATTACATACATGATAGCTCAGCTGGTCTTGTTGATAACCTCTCAGAAACAAATTGGCTCTCAATGCTTGGAGGTGGTGTAGGTGTTGGATTTGGTATTCGCTCTGCTGATGATAAGTCTACTGGTGTCATGCCTCACCTTAGGATCTATGATGCTAGTAGCCTTGCTTATCGTCAAGGTCGTACTCGTCGCGGTAGTTATGCTGCTTACCTTGATATTGATCATCCCGATATATCTATGTTTCTGGATATGCGTAAGCCTACTGGGGATCCTAATATGAGAGCATTGAACTTACATCACGGACTCAATGTTAGTGATAAGTTCATGCACCTGATTGAAGCGTGTATGATTGATCCTAACAAGGATGATAGTTGGGAACTGGTTGATCCACACGACGGTAAGGTTCGCGAAGTAGTATCTGCAAGAGCTTTGTGGCAACATATTCTGGAACTTAGAATGCAGACTGGTGAACCATACTTACATTTTATTGATACAAGTAACAAACATCTTCCAAAGCACTTGAAAGATAAGGGACTAAAGGTTAGACAATCTAATCTATGTTCTGAGATTATTTTACCAACCGATAAAGACAGAACAGCTGTATGCTGTCTGTCGTCAGTTAACTTGGAGTATTATGATGATTGGAAAGATAATGAACTTTTTCTACGGGACATCGCGGAGATGCTTGATAACGTACTGCAGTACTTTATTGACAACGCTCCTCATGGTGTCGCAAGAGCCGTATACTCTGCTAGCCAAGAGCGCAGCATTGGTGTGGGCGCTCTTGGTTATCACGCTTATCTACAGAAGAATAATCTACCTTGGGAATCTTCCATGGCGGTAGGTCGTAATAAACAAATGTTTAAACACATAAGGAGTAAACTCAATGAAGCTAATCTCCAACTTGGACAAGAACGTGGTGAAGCGCCGGATGCTACAGGTACTGGTTTTCGCTTCAGCCATCTCATGGCTATTGCACCCAATGCTAGCAGTTCTATCATCATGGGTAACACTTCTCCTAGTATTGAGCCATTTCGAGCAAATGCATACAGACAAGATACGTTATCAGGCTCTTCGCTCAACAAGAACAAACACTTAGATAGAATTATTAAACAGGCATGTGACCTTGATAAGGAATTAGATAGCGATGAAATATGGTCAAGTATTATTGCAAATGACGGTTCCGTCCAGCATCTGGAATGGATGGATGAATGGACCAAGGATGTCTTCAAGACAAGTATGGAGATTGACCAACGTTGGTTGGTACAGCATGCTGCAGATCGACAAGAGTACATAGATCAAGCTCAGTCTCTCAATCTGTTCTTTAGACCAGATGTAAATGTTAAGTATCTACACGCAGTACACTTCCAAGCATGGAAGCAAGGATTAAAGAGTTTATATTATTGTCGTTCAGAAAAGATCGGTAAGGCTGACAAGGTATCTAAGAAGATTGAGCGTCAGGTTATCGAGGAGATTGATCTAATAGCATTAGCAACCGAAGATGTCTGTCTTGCGTGTGAGGGATAGAATGAAACGTAAGATAGCTCTTTTTTTGCATCACCCCAGATGTTCCATACAATGTGGTAATGGTATAATTGAAGCTCTGTCTGACGAATACACGTTTAAAATATTTACCAAACATAAAGTAGAAAAAGACTTCTTTGATGATGTTGATATTGTTGCCTTTCCTGGAGGAGAAGGAGATTCAGAATCATGGCATCAACTGTTCAACAATAACGGAACAAAGATATATGATTTTCTGAATAATGGTGGTAAGTATCTTGGTATTTGTATGGGTGCATACTGGGCAGGATCACACTACTTCAATATTTTAGAAGACGTGGATGCTGTCCAGTATATAATACGACCTAATGCAGATACGAAACGACCACATGCAAAGGCTATGCCAATAACATGGAAAGGCGAAGCACATAAGATGTTTTTCTTTGACGGTTGTGCATTAGCTGGAGATGAGACTAAATTTGAAACTATTGCAAGATATAGTAATGGCGATCCAATGGCTATCATACAAAAGAACATTGGAATAATAGGGTGTCATCCTGAGAGTACACCTATATGGTACACATATCATAGTTGGATGAAGGATCACTATCATGGAGGTGTACAGCATAAACTACTATTAGACTTTGTAAACGAGTTGATGGAGAAATAGAATGGCTGAAATGTTATTATACGGCTTCGTTAGTGCCTTTGGTTGGTGGGGTGCAAATTATTTTATTATTGAACCTGTATTTGAAAAACCAGCAACTATGGAAAAGAAGGTAGATAAACAAGTTTGTACGGCTTGGGAGGAAGTTAAAAATCCAGATGGTACAGTGACTAGAACACGTACCTGTGAAAAGTGATATCAATCATGGCTGATATAATCAACTTCCCCACACCTCCTAAAAAGGAAGAGACTGATGTTGAGATAGAGATACAGAGAAGTAGACTGATGACTCTATACGCAACTATGGAGCACACACTTAAAGAAATAAACTATACTAAACAAGTAATCCTAATGTTAGAGAAGGGTAGTAGAGCATGAATAGAAGACCTCTACATTTTGTAACAAGGGAAAAGGAGTGGGAACTTATTCAACGATTAGAAACTATTGTTGACTCCTCATCCTTTGATCCTAGTGATACAGCTGTTATAATGGCATCACCCGACTACTCAGCAACCGTAGCAATGCATCTTGCTCACGCGTGGTCAAGAGATGGAGACGCACTTAGTATTATACCTGTGGATGTAACATATCCAGATGAAGACTCTCAATACTATATTGACAAGATGAGATCTCAATATATAGACATCACTAAGTTTAAAAAGCTGATACTAGTTGAAGCATGTATTATTCGAGGTGGTAATTGGGAGTGGATGCTAAACGTATTACAAGACGACTTCAGATACAATAGGAAAGATATAACACTAGTAACAATGGTTGAGAATATTAATTCAAGAGTTAAGTCTGACTATGTTGCTGAGTACTATGATGATGATAAGCAAGAAAATATGTTTTACTACGAAAAATATAACAAACACTGGCCAATAAGGTAAAAAAAGCAGATGATTAAGCAACAAAAACTAAAACTGACAGATGAACGTAACTTCTTTAAACCGTTTCACTATCCTTGGGCATATGATGCTTGGCTAAAGCATGAGCAGTCTCACTGGATGCATACAGAAGTACCAATGATAGAAGATGTAAAGGATTGGAAGAATAAACTAAACGATAATGAGAAACATTTCTTAACAAACATCTTACGATTCTTTACACAAGGTGACGTAGATGTAGCTGGTGGATATGTTAACAACTATCTACCATACTTTCCTCAACCAGAGGTTAGAATGATGTTGATGGGTTTTGCAGCAAGAGAAGCATTACACGTTGCTGCTTACAGTCATTTGATTGAGACTCTTGGCATGCCAGAGTCTACGTATAATGAGTTCTTTCAGTATGATGAGATGAGAGCAAAGCACGACTACTTCTTATCTATAGCTGGTCAGGATGCATCTACAATTGCACAACAGATTGCAGCGTTTAGTGCCTTTACAGAAGGTATGCAGTTGTTTAGTTCGTTTATCATGCTACTTAACTTTCCGCGTCATGGAAAGATGAAGGGGATGGGTCAGATCATCACTTGGTCCATCGTAGATGAAACACAACACGCAGAGTCCATGATTAGACTATTTCGGACCTATGTGGAAGAGAATAGGGATATATGGAAAGATGAACTTAAATCAGAAATTTATTCAATTGCAGAAAAGATGGTCGAGCTTGAAGATAAGTTTATTGACTTATCTTTCTCAATGGGTGCAATGGAAGGTCTTAGTTCCGATGATGTTAAGCGTTATATTCGTTACATCTGCGATCGTCGCCTTATTTCGTTGGGCTTGAAAGGTATCTTTAAAGTAAAGAAGAATCCATTACCATGGGTCGAGGAAATGATTAATGCACCAACGCATACTAACTTCTTTGAGAATAGAGCAACTGACTATGCTAAAGGAGCACTGAGTGGTACATGGGATGATGTTTGGGCTAAGGATTAATTGTGCAACATTATCGTAACATTGTATACAACTTGATGGTAGCACATATTCTACTCATTGTAGGTTTGTATTATATGTGGGATCCATCATGGCTGTTATATACGGTTATTGCAACCAATGTACTTGGTATTGTGGGTTTAGAAGTATACCTCCATCGATATATTACTCATCAGTCGTTTAAGATGAATCGTACTGTGGAGGTGTTTCTTCACTTTTTGACAATGTTTAATCTACAAGGCTCATACACATTATGGGCGTCTGTACATAGCACACATCACAAATATTCCGATACAGAAAAGGACCCACACCCATCATACGATTTCTTAGGTACATGGTTATGGTTAGGACCGTTCAAAAAAGGTCATAGTATCAAACCTGATGTAAAGACTATCAGAAGATGTGCTGATAACAAGTTGATGCAATTTACTGATAAGTACTTCTTCTTAATTTACTGGACGTCATTAGCTGTCGTTTCATTAATAAGTCTGAAGTTTGTTGTGTATGTACTTTTACTATCAGCCGTACTCAACTTCCATCTTATTAGTATTTTTACCAATATAATAGCTCATAGGTATGGATATGTTGATCACGCTACTGGAGATAACTCACGCAACTCCTTGTGGTTGGTACCTTTGGCTGGAAGTCCTTTCCACAACACTCACCACGCGTATCCAGGATATTATACCTGTAGTAAGAAATGGTACGAGGTAGATCCTGCAGGTTTAATTATTAAGTATATAATATCATCGGAACCAGTCAAGGAAATTCCAAAATAACTATATACTTACTCCAACAAGGAGTATAAAAATGAGACAACTATTAATAGCTATTGCATTATTCGTTTCAACTTCGGTACTTGCAGAAAACAACTTTGATATTGATATAATCAAAGATAAAGATGGTAAGCCTGCTATTATTTACAACCAGAGTGATTGGAAGTTAATAACAAAAACAGCAAACTATGATGTGTATGTTCCTGTGGAGTTATTAAAGGATAAGAGTAAGAGAGTTCATACATTCCACGGAATGTCTATTTTTCACAAAGAACAAACATACTCCTATATGGCTGGAGGAGTAAAGAAGATGTATTCTTATGGTATATTGAATTGCGACACAGCAGAATTGTATCTAATGGGCGACTTCTATGCTAGTAGTAAGGAAGTTGTTTTATTTCACCAGACTCATGATTGGGGAACATATATAACTAACATGAATGTTCCTAATACATCAAGGAACGAAGTTTATAATGCAGTATGTAAAGATTCAATTTAGGAGAGAGTATGATTGGGGACGAGATTAATCCTAAGGTTTGCAGAACCTGTGATTCCGAATTCCAGGTAGATGGTTTCAATATAGATGAAGAAATTACCTTTTGTCCTTATTGTGGTTCTGTAATGGACACAGACCTTGACGAAGAGTTTTATGATGATGATAATCTTTAATGGACTGGGTTTATCAGCAGCAAGTCCTGTCAGAGATACCGGAAGGATATTATGGGTTTGTGTATAATATTACTAATATTTTATCTGGTAGACAGTATATTGGTAAGAAGTTTTTCTACTCACAGAAGCAACGCCAAGTAAAAGGTAAGAAAAAGAAGTACAAAGCAGAGTCAGACTGGAAAGAATATTACGGTTCTAATGAAGAGCTTAAGAAAGATGTTGAGCTTCATGGAAATGATAACTTTACCAGAACTATACTATACCTGTGCAAAACAAAAGGTGAGTGTAGTTACTATGAAGCTATGCAACAATTTCAAGAAAATGTTCTCTTTTATCCAGAACTGTTCTATAATTCATGGGTAATGTGTAAAGTTCACAGAAAACATTTAAAACTATCAGACGCGCGGTAGTGAAACAGTATCACAGAGGACTCATAATCCTCAGTTCTAGGTGCGAATCCTAGCTGCGCAACCAACAAAGTATATTATGCAAAATAATTTGGCCCAAGCCGATTCAAGATACGGCAGACTATTCTTTTTCCGCAATGATGATCCTATTGGATCATGTGTTCATCACTTTGGTGAGTGGGCGCAGCAAGAGATGGATCTCTTTGATACTATTCTAACAGAGACTAGTAATGTACTTGATGTGGGAGCTAATATTGGTACACACTCTCTCTATTTCTCTAAGAGGTGTCGTGAGGGTAATATAGTAGCCATTGAACCTCAGATATACATTCATGAGATACTATGCATGAATATGATTGTTAATGGATGTTACAACGTACTTCCAGTTCATGCAGCTTGTGGAAATAAACGAGATCAAATGAGGATGGTTAATATTAATCCATTCGAAGGAGAGAAGGTTAATTTTGGGATGTTCAAGGTCAATAACGAGACAGAGATTGGTATTAAGACAGATGTTGTCCCTTTAGATGAATACTTATATCTTGATCGTTTTCATATGGTCAAGATGGACGTAGAAGGATATGAGAGTACTGTACTTGATGGTGCTAAGAAACTTCTCAAACAACATAAGCCTTTATTGTATATAGAATTTAATAATAAAGAAGGCGATGATGAGTTATTAGAGCAGTTAAAGAGGCTTGATTATATTCCCTATTGGCACGGATATACCAAGTTTAATCCAAACAACTTCAATAAACAGACTGTGAATATATGGGAGGAAGCCGGCTATGTACCAACAGCTGATTCCCTAGATAGAAGATATGAGACTAACATCATATGTTATCCCAAAAAGGAAACTCAGCCGACTAATATGAAGAAGGCTGAGTTTGGTGATAGTATAACTAAATTATTGTTTGAAGATGGGCTTATTACTTAGCAAGAGGATTATCTAAAGCATTCTGAATCTTCTTGTCAAGATCTTTTTGGATCTTATCGATCTTGTGATCAACATCTCTGTTAACCTTGTCTAACTTATTATCAACGTTAGCTTTGATCTTATCCATATCGTCACGGTTCTTTTCAAGAGTGCTGTTAATATTGTTTCTGATGGCCTTTACTTCACTCTCAGTCTCACGCTGAGATTGCTTTGAACCTCTTTCTACCTGCTCAGCAACAGCCTCTACACGACGGATATCTTCTTTGAGATCATTCTTGATATCACGAGTGTAGTCAGCAGTCTTTTGACTGTTTTCTTCAATAACAGATAAACGCTTATCAAACTCTGATAGATCAGGTGCAACATACTTAGCAATCTTCTCACGCATATCCATGTAGTCTTTGTAGAACTCAAAAGCACCCCACATAGCACCACCAACGGTTGTGATAACAGGAATTGCAACAGCTAGAATAGTGTTGTTTAACTTTAATTTGAAACCAGCAATACTCAGCTCGTATCCTTTTTTAACTTCTTCTTTGATGTCCTTATCGGCCATTTTACTTCTCTCCTAGTTTAGTTTTTAATTATCACAATCTACCCAACGTAGGTCACTGTAAGATCTATACCCTGGTGATCCTTTTGGAATGAAGCAAGTACCCATATGTGGACTATACTTGATCCTATCCTGGACTACAAAATATAAACAACCTGCGTAGAATACAACCAATGTAATGATCATGACAACCCAATGCAAATCGTCCCATAACTTTTTTATTTGCAGCTTGCGTGCTCTTGCTCTATCTGCTGCAAGTATTCTTTCTACTCGTTCTTGCTCTTCAGCAGCTTCTCTTTGTTTCTTGTGAACAGCTAGTAGTCTTTCTCGTTCTTTTTGAAACCTAGTCCACACTGCTCCTAGACCTGGTGTCTGATATATTAACATCTCACGTAATTCTTTTTCTGCACTCTCTAACTGGATCTCCATCATCACATTATTGATAGCCTGAGTGTTTAGAGATGATGCCTTTCCTGGATCAGGAGGCGTTTCAGATGCTGCTTTTGCTTTGCGAGCTGCTTCCGAGACCACCTCTTTGTGGTCCATGAACTTACCAATCCATGTTGATACTTCAGTTGTTATTTCTGTTACATCTGCGTTTGCTTTTTTACACTCTTTATAGAACTCTACTCCCTTGCGAATCATTGCAAGAGCTGTCTGAGCAGCTGCAAAGGCAGATATAGGATCCATTATTGTCTATACTGTTCTTCCACCATTAGTTGATGGCGAACATCATTAGCACCGCTTAGGAACCTTTGAGCATTACGGTTATCAACTGTCTTTTGATTTGAATATATTTCTTTTGATTTATAGAACTGAGCATCTAATATGCTATTGTTCTGATAATTCTCAAAGCCAGGTAGTAAACCCATACCACCTACTATAGCTGTCTGGGCTGCAACTACTTCTTTAGGAGTACTTGCTTTTGCTGCTGCTTTCATTGCCTCTTCAGCTCGACGTTTGGCATCTGCAGTCTTTTTAGGAGTTTGTACTTCTTTCTTCTCCTCTTTAGGTAACTCTCTTATCTCAGGGTTAGATACTCGCTCAACCTTCTTTTCTTCTTTAGGAGGAATACGAGTTTCCGGATTTGGTTCTCTAATCAAAGAAGTTACTGAAGTTGGAGATGTTGTTGATGGAGGTGTGATAGCCTTACTCACTTCACTATCTTTTATTTCTTGCTGCATATCCTTAGAAGAATCAGTACTGGCTTTGGTTTTAATATATGCTGAATTATATCCAGAACATCCACGATCATATAATGGGTCTAAGGAACACTGCTGGTTGTAGTATGCTGTTGTGTATCCAGGACAGCTGGAGTCATATAGAGGGTTTATATTACACTGTTGTGTATAATAAGCCTGTTGATATCCAGAACAACTAGGACTGTATAGTGGATTGATCGAGCATTGCTGTTCTTGATAAGCTGCTTGGTAGCCATCACAGCTAGGACTGCTTAACGGATTAGAAGTACATTGATCCATTGAGTATACTGGTTTAGAATATGCATTACGTACATTAGGACCGTAATTACCTCCCCAGAAGCCAGCATCCATACCTGTGATACTCATGGTAAAATTACCCATGTTAGCTAGATCGTAAGGACTATTAAATCTTTGTTGTGTATCAACACTCTGCCAGTTTGGATTATAAGCACTATTGCCATCTGCAGCATTTTTAGAACCTAGACCGTAAAACTTTGAATATAATGAGATTCCTGTACTACTTGTGATGGTAATAGTGGAGTTCAATGTATCCTGCTTGGAATTACTAGTACAACCAGATCCAATTTGTTGACCGCAGTTGAATCGGTATTCAAACCCATAATCAAATCCATGAATCTGAATACCTGTACCTTGAAGTGCTTGGTTGATAGCATAGGTCTGAGCTATAGTACCACTCTGAAAACTAAATGTATAGCCTGGACCACCGTTGCCATCAATGCCACCAGCCATACCAGATCGAGTCCAACCCGTGGCATTACCATCAAGCTCACCGTTGATCAATCCATTTGGACCAACGGTTAGATCGGTAGCAAAGGCATTGAAGGCTACTATAGCCAGCAAAGCTAAGAGTTTTTTCATTACTCTTTACTCTTTACTTTTTGTGGTTGACGTTTAGGATTAGCTTCCCAAATCTCTTTAGCCTCTTGACCAATCTTACCATCAACAGGACAAGGTGTACCAGCATTCATCATTGCTGAGAATACTCGTTCATCTTGACAGAGAGTTGCTACAGCAGCTACCTTCATACCCATGTCATAGAGGTATTTGCTCAATTTAAGTCGTTCGCAGTTTTTATCTACGAATGTTGAACCAATAGCAACACCTAGGATTTGAGTCTGAGCTGCTCCGGAAACACCAACAGCACATAGATCGCTGTTGAGGCTGTTGATACCAGGGGCAATTGCTGTTGGGGGTGGTGATTTTATAGTCGTTGTAGTCTCAGATGTGCTTCTTGAAGTCGAGTCAGTTACAATAGGATCTGCTGCTACTGCATGGGATGAAAGCATAACAAAAAGCACCAATAAAGGTAACTTTTTGAACATTTGAATTTCCTTATTTTTGTTTGATTGTTGTTTTTAATGCATCAGCGAAAGTGGCAACGTTTTTATCTGCTTGTCTTAGCCAGGGTGCCCAAAAGCCATTGGTCAAGTTGTTCAAGGCCTTTGAATAGTGATTCCAACCATTATGCTTCAAATCAACGAATTCACAAAAAAACTGTTGATTTTTGACTACTAAATCATCTATAGTTGGCATTACAGGAGTATGGTATAACATATCCTACCTTTTTAAAGTTACTACTAGTATTTATCTAATATATGAAAAAAGTTTACATCTTCGACGTTGATGGTACTCTTACAGACAGCAGAGAACCTATTGATCCAGTTTTCCGTGAATGGTTTAAGCAGTGGATTAAACAAGGTAGAAAAGAAGTATACCTTGCTTCTGGTAGTGATTATCCTAAAACCCAAGAACAGATGGGAAATGATATATTAGAATCGGTCAACGCAGTGTTTTCCTGCGCTGGCAATGCTATTTATTCAAAAGGAATCCTGAAGTATTCTAGTAAATGGACACTTAAAGACCCTCAAATTCAGTGGTTAAATGAGCAACTATTTAAGAGCCTCTTTGTTGGTAAATCAAGTCGTCATATAGAGAATCGTATAGGTCTTGTTAACTTTAGTGTTGTAGGTCGAGCTGCTGACAAGGAACAGCGTAAAAAATACGTAGAATTTGACCGTCAATATAAAGAGCGTAAAAAGATAGCAGAGGCGTTTAATACTAAGTTTGGTGATATTGCTGTTGCTCAGGTAGCTGGTGAGACTGGTATTGATATTATGGAACCTGGTAAGGACAAAGGCCAGATAGCACAATACTTCACAGAACCATTTGTTCATGTTCACTTCTTTGGAGATCAGATGGAATATGGAGGTAATGATTTCCCTCTGGGTATAGCTTTAAAGGAAGCATATATACACATGAAACAGAGTAAGGCGACCACAGTGAAAGTGAAGAACTGGAAAGATACTTGGAATTATTTACAGAAAATGGAGAATAAATAATGAAAGCAACAAACTCTTTCAATATGAAGAAAGAAACTAAGCGTATACTTGCTACCTGTGATAAAGATAGACGTGGGTTAGTTAAGAACATGATGATTAGTGCTCAGCTTGCCTTTGAGAAAGCTAAACGCGAATCATCAAAACAATCTAAGAATGTAAGTGGTGATGAATAATGGAAACTAATGAGTTATCAGTGAATGCCAAAGGTGGCACAGAGTTGATGTTGGAATCGTTACATAACAACGTTCCTAAAGATCTACTTGACTATTTCCAAATCATTCCTTCGAGAGTTAGAGAAGTTGATGATACTAAAATCAAGATCTACTGGTTACATGACTTACCAGGTGATCCTGAGTCAGAACATCTGAGACAAGGTGGATGGAATCGATTCGATAAACTTGTATTTGTCTCTAATTGGCAAATGCAAGCATACCAAAAACACTACGGACTTCCATGGCACAAGTGTGTTGTACTGCACAATGCTATTGAACCTATTCCAGCTGTAGAGAAATCCAAAGATAAGATCAAGTTAATATACCACACCACTCCTCATCGTGGTCTGAATATACTTGTACCTGTTTTTGATCAACTATCCAAAGAGTTTGATAACATTGAGCTAGATGTATACTCTAGTTTCAAGATCTATGGATGGGAGCAAAGAGATGAACCCTACAAAGAGTTATTTGATCTATGCAAGCAACATCCAAAGATTAACTATCACGGTACGGTCTCTAATGCAGATATTAGGTCTGCACTTCAACAAGCACACATCTACGCTTATCCAAATATCTGGCAAGAGACATCATGTATCAGTATGATAGAAGCTATGTCAGCTGGTTTGTTCTGTATACATCCTAACTATGCTGCTTTGTATGAAACTGCATCTAACTGGACCTGGATGTATCAATGGCAGGAGAATCAGAGAGATCATAGTAAGTTATTTTATGAGTTGACTCGAAACGCTATTCAATTGTATAATCATGAAGATTCACAGAGTACTCTGAATGCTCAAAAAGCATACATTGACGCTTTCTATGGATGGCAAAATAGAAAACAGCAGTGGATCGGACTTCTCACATCAATGCTCAAAGAGCACAGAAGAATTGACTACCAACCAAAATGATAATCGTAGACTTCAATCAGGTTTGTATTTCTAACCTGATGGCGCAAGTGGGTAACCACACTGACCTAGTAGTAGAAGAGGATCTTGTTAGACATATGATCCTCAACTCTCTTCGTTTATACAAACAGAAGTTTGGAAGAATATACGGTCAGATGGTTATCGCATGTGATGATAAGAACTACTGGCGCAAGCAGATCTTCCCTTACTATAAAGCTGGACGTAAGAAAAGTAGAGAAGAGAGTGATATTGATTGGGCTGGTATGTTCGAGGTCTTGAATAAGATTCGACAAGAGGTTAAAGATAACTTACCCTATACTGTTATCCAAGTAGAGAACTGTGAAGCTGATGATATCATTGCTACTCTGTGTGCATTCATTCCAGAGGATATTATAATACTATCTGCTGATAAAGACTTTATTCAACTACATAGAGATAATATCATTCAATTTGATCCTATCCGAAAACGAAACGTCCAGGTTGAGAATCCAGCTAGATACCTTAAAGAGCTTGTGATTAGAGGTGACTCTGGTGATGGTGTTCCTAATGCTCTATCTCCTGACAATAGCTTTGTAGATGGAATTAAACAGAAACCGGTCCGTAGTAATAAGTTGGATATGTGGTTAGATATGAGCTGGGACCAGTTAAGAGAAGTTCCTGAGCTCAAGGATGGTATAGATAGGAACAAGAAGCTGATTGATTTGTTTGAGATTCCTTTGGATATCAAACATAGAATAGGTGATGAATATACAGCTCAGACAAGTACCAAGAAGAATGTTGATATACTTGGTTATTTACAGAAACATAAACTTAAATCATTGATCGAGAATATTAATGACTTCATATAGGAAATTGAAATGAAACTCGGATTAGCTGAAATACTTAAAAAGGCTTCTGAAATAGAGAAGAAAGCTGACAAGATAGAGTGGATTCGAAGAAACGACTCACCAGCACTCAGAGCTCTGTTAAAGTATGCCTTTGATCCTAAGGTAAAGTTCTTGCTACCTGAAGGTGCTCCTCCATATAAACCAAATGAGTTACCAGACTTACAAAGTGTACTGTATAGTGAGCTTCGTAAGTTATATCTATTCATCGAGGGTGGTAATGATAACCTGAAGCCAACACGAAGAGAGTATCTGTTTATTCAATTACTAGAGAATTTGGATAAGGAAGATGCAGAGCTTATCGCTGCAGTAAAAGATAAGAAAGTACCTTATAAAGGTATCACCAAGAAGTTTGTTGATGAAATATATCCTGGACTACTAGAGGGTTAAAATGGGTAAGACGAATAAACAGTTTCGTTCACTTGATGAGAAACAACACCATGTTGCGAAGGCAATCAAGAAAGAAGTCACTGATCGATCTGTTAGAACAATAGACAGAGCACTTAAAAATAAAAGATATGAACAGTTCTATGATGAACTAGATAATCAGAGAGAAGAGGAGTATCAAGATGAAAGATAATTGGTTTTGGCATAGTAGTTTTATGGCATGGGTTGAAGGTGCACTCCTCGACCTCACTAACTGGGTTTGGAATAAGAGACACTCTAGTCCTCCAAAGAAGGCTGTCGTGAAGAAAGATCCAGTACTAGAACAATCAAAAGAGCCGCCACCACCAAAGAAAGCTCCAGCTAAGAAAGTTGCTAAGAAAGCACCAGCTAAGAAGACTACCTGGACAGCCAAGTAATGCCCATTTATAAATTTAGAGATAGAGTCAAGGATGAGATATATGAAGTGAGTCTTCGTATATCCGATTACGAGTCTTACTTGGTTGGTAATCCTAATGTAGATCGATACTTTGATGTCGGTGATGTTCCTGCCACTGTTAGTGGTGTAGGTGGTATCAAAACTGATAGTGGATTCAAAGAAGTACTCTCAAAGATATCTGATGCTCATCCTAATAGTCAGCTATCAGATCGTCACGCAACTAAATCTATTAAGCAAGCTCAGACTGATCAAGTCTTCAACAAACACTTTGGCAAATAATTTTGAGAACAAAATACTTCGAGCATAAGCCCCTTCCTAAGATAGAAATTCCAAGAAAAGAAATAGATGGTAAACGATATTATGTAACTCCTAACGGTGATGCATATAGATCTGTTACTACTGTTCTTTCTGAACTATCTAAGGAAGGTATAGCTAAGTGGAGAGAGAAGGTCGGTCACGAGGAAGCTAACCGTATATCAACCAAAGCATCCACAAGAGGAACCAAGCTTCACAACATGATGGAAGACTATGTTGGCAATGTTGAAGACTTTGCTTTGAACAAAATGCCAACAACAACCGCATTATTCCTGGATTTACAACCAATTGTTGACTTAAATGTTCAAGAAGTGTATGGTATCGAATATCCGTTGTACTCAGATAGATTGAGAGCAGCGGGTACTTCTGATTTGATTTGTTTGTACAATGGTAAACCAACCATACTTGACTATAAGACTGCAAACAAAGCTAAACAGGAAAAGTGGATCAATAACTATTTCATTCAATCGACTGCCTATTCTATAATGGTCAAAGAAAGATATGATATTGATATTGAGCAGATTGTTATTATGATTGCGGTTGATAATGATCAACCCCAAGTTTTTGTGAAAGATCCAAATGACTTCATATCTGAGACTACTCGTATTTTTGATACCTATTAGTGTTTGGGCTGGTGACAAAGAAAAAGTTGATCACAAGGAAACCAAGAGCACTGTCATAATGGAAGACGTTATTGTTGAACGAACTGTGATTCGTACAACCAAACAAAATCCAAAGGAAGAGCCCGATAATTACGATAACGATCGTGATTTTATGAAGAATGCGGCTAAAATGCTTCCAACTATCCTTCTTAATTTAGTATTGTATCGCTGAAAAGCCGCATGAAATGTAGCTGTTGACTTAATTTCCGTTATTGTTTAAGATGGTCAATGTAGTAATTTGATTTGTTAACTAAATTATGGAGAAACACATGACTGCAACTATTAATGCAAAAGAAGTCCTTTCGACTTATGGTATCAAGACTGACTCTGTTGTAAGAGCAATTCAGCAAGTTGGAGAGGATATTGGTTTATCAGCTGATCCTCTTGGCTATGCTAACTCTATCATCTCTGATCTAGGTGGTTCTGATCAGTATGACCTCGCTTCAGCTCGAGTACTTGCTAAGGCTCTTGTTGAACAAGCTATCAAGCAAGATAGCTATGATGCATCATCTGCATCAATGACTGCTGACGCCAAGTTAGCTAAGATCAAGACGGACATGCCTTATGTGTTCGCTGAATCTGAGAGTGGTCCTACTACCACTTCGTTTAAGTCTAAGGCTAAGCCAGCTAAGACTAACGACAAGAAAGGCAAAGCCAAAGCTATCTTTGATGCTAACAAAGATAAAGCTAATGGTGAGATTGCTGGTTTGATCTCTAAAGAGTTAGAGATTACGTATGCTAATGCATACTACTATGTCTCACGAGTATTCAAGCGTTAATTTGTTGGCCCGACTTCGGTCGGGCCTTTTTTATTGGAGAAACGAATGAGATGGATAACATTATCTGATCGATATAATAAATCCCTTACTTTCAATAGAGATACCATCACTCACGTTACAGAGTCTGAAAGTGAATTTAATGACTCACTAACAGTTGTGTACATGGTTGGAGGTGGATGCGAGGTTGTTAAGGAGTCCTATATAGAAGTGTTAGGGATGCTTAAAGCCGGAGAGTAAATGGAAAAAACGTATCGCAGTATTTTTATTAGTGATGTTCATCTGGGTACCAGAGATTGTAAGGCGGAAGCATTAAACAATTTTCTAAAACATCATACCTGCTATACGTTGTATCTTGTTGGTGATATAATTGATGCGTGGAAGATCCAACAGAATCGTTGGAAGTGGAAACAGTCACATACTAATGTTGTAAGACGTATTATGGGTCATGCTAAGCGTGGTACTCGTGTTGTATACGTTGCAGGTAATCATGATGAGTTTTTACGTCCTCTCATACCATATGGTATTGGTTTTGGATTGATTGAAGTTGTTAATCAAACAGAACATATTGGAGCGGATGGTAAGCACTACTTGGTTGTTCATGGTGATCTCTTTGACGGTATAACACGACTAGCCCCTTGGCTAAGCTTCTTAGGAGATAGAGCTTATGACTTTGTTCTCAGTCTTAACAGCAAGTATAATTGGTTACGCCATCGCATGGGCTTTGGTTATTGGAGTCTATCTAGGTTTCTTAAGCATAAAGTTAAGAAAGCTGTGGATTTTATGTTTCAGTTTGAGCGTAATCTTGTTGGCTATTGTAGAAAGCGCGGCTTTGATGGAGTGATATGTGGTCACATTCATCACGCAGAGATAAAAGAAATCAACGGTGTAGTATACATGAATGACGGTGACTGGGTTGAAAGTATGACAGCGTTAGTAGAACATCATGATGGTCGTTGGGAGATAGTAACATGGACCAAGGAGGCGGATGATGTGGTTGATGGTAATACTAGCAGTAAGTCTAACGGATCCAAAAGACGTACCAGGAAAAGTAACACTGGAGTTCCCGGATCAACAGAGTTGTGAGAACGCACTACACACATTAACATACAAATTGAAATTTGATTCATTTAAAGTGACTGCACAATGCGTAAAGAAACAATTCTAATCATTACAGACAACTTACCGGATCAAATCAATGGCGTTGTTACGACCTACAAGAATATTGAGGCATGTGCAGTTCTGGACGGCTATCGTGTTGTATACCTTGATCCCAGGCAGTTCATATCTTTTGGTGCTCCTGGCTACCCTGAAATTAAGTTTGCCATCCCGTGGCGCATCGGCAAAAAGATTCAAGAGATGGATGCGGATTATATCCACATCGCCACGGAAGGTCCTATTGGTCTTGCTGCTCGACTTTATCTTGACATCAAGCGGATTAGCTACAATACTGCTTATCATACTAAACTACCTGAAGGTCTAAAAAAGATAGTTGGTATTCCAGAATCATGGACATGGTGGTATGTTAGATGGTTTCATAAGCACAGTGGAAGAGTACTAACTACAACTTCGAGTATGGTTAAAGAGTTAGAAGATCATGGTTTCTCTAAAGTAATTCCATGGACTAGAGGTGTTGATAGAAAGATATTTCATCCTCAACCAATTACTTCTCAACGTACCATACTTCTTTGTGTTAGTCGATTAAGCAAAGAAAAGAACCTAGAAGCATTTTGTGAGTTGGATTATCCCAATGCAACAAAGATATTAGTGGGAGATGGTCCTTATCGAGAAGAGCTTGAGTCTAAGTATCCTTCTGTAATATTTCCAGGATATAAGACAGGTCACGAGCTAGCTAGTTACTATGCACAAGCTGATGTGTTTGTGTTTCCTAGTCGATGGGAGACGTTTGGAATAGTGATGATAGAAGCTATGGCATGTGGTACTCCTGTTGCTGCTTATCCTTGTCACGGACCACTAGATGTCATTGATCCGGGTATCACTGGTTATATGGATGAAAATCTCAAACTGGCTATTGATAAGTGCCTGGAATTAGATCGTAAGAATGTGTTAGCTGGTAGTAATGCCTGGAGTTGGAGTTCTGCTTGGAGAATCTTTATCGATAACCTCAAAGCAATTTTCTAAGTGAGGAGTGAATATGAAAGAAGTAAGAGATATTATGAACAGAGTAAAACAATTGCAAGAGTTCAATGTAGTTGTTCAGGTTCCAGATGACTTTGCCTTCTATGGCACTGTTCCATTTGACTTGAAGATCAACAAGGAAGGTATTGCATCAGTTAAAGTGTTGGCTCTCAACTTAGCCGAAGCGAAATCAAAAGCCAACGAGTACTTTGCCAATGGGACGCAAGAAGAAAGTTAGAGAAGAGAAGGAATGTCCTCGCTGTGGTACTAAACATATCAAGCGAGGCATTTACTGTAGCTATAGTTGTGCTAACGTCCGAGATCATTCTGATGAGGACAAACTAAACAAATCAATTGCCGTTGCGGCATATCATAAGACTGATGATGCAGAGGAGCATAAGTGGAAGCTTTCCCACATTGCAAGATCAGCTCGTCAATATCAAACAGATGTAACAGTTGTAATGCCTACACTAGAGGATATGGAGCCTCCACTTCCTCCAATAGAGTATGAAGAACAGTACCGTGATCGAGTACATGGAAAGGACATTTGGTTCGATGTGGAATAAACTATTCAAAAAGAAAGTTGTACTTAACTGCTATACATCAAACAAGAGTGCTTATGATTTATTCAGTATTAATTATACTAAGAACTTTATTCCTGAATGGTGGAAAAAGGTTCCCAAGGCATATAGGTATGGTGATAATTTCCATGACGCTCCTACAATAAAAACCTGTCCAGGGTTTATAGATTTATATAAGAAGGGAGTAATGGTTCCTTTGTGGAGTGATCTCGAGATACAAAGTAATAGAGATGATTACAAATATCAGTTTGCCGATCAACATTCATCAATCGATTACAACCACCCGGATGCAATAGGATCAGTTGTACATACTATGGATGTTCATAGTATTAAGCTAACATCACCATGGTTATTTGAATGTAGTCATGATATTGAATGGTTATATGTTAGTCCTACATGGAATACAGAGACAATGGATATACATACTGTTCCTGGTATTGTAAAATTCAATCATGCAATCAGATCAAATATTAACTTAATGATTAGAAAAGGACTGGACCATAACGTGTCTCTGAGTGCAGGTACTCCCATCGTTCAGATAGTCCCTCTTACAGACAGGAACATTGAAGTGAAGTGTCATTATATCTCACGGGCAGAGTTTCACGATCGTGAGGTGAGTATGAGTCCGTTCTTCTTTAGTAGCTACAAGAAAGTATCTAAGTTAAAAGAAAAGCAACAGAAAAAGTGTCCATTTCACCACTAAATATGCGGTTGAACAAATTGTTGACCTAAATTCCTTTTTGCTATATGATGTTCTTAATGGTTAATTAAGGAGAAAACATGATTGATCGAGCAAATACATCGTGCCAGATCCTTGCGCACGAAGCTAAGGAATCTTACATTGAACTCATCTATGATGATTACATAGACGACTTCATGGCTGGATATCAGCAGTTGCAATACTCTGAACAATCATATGACAACGATGCATCTTTTTATGGAGAAAAGCAATGAAACCAATTAGCTCTTATGTAACTCCAGAAGGATATACTGTCAATGTATATCCTGAAAAGAAAGTAAAGCGTAATCCTTACTTGGCATTTGGTGGTTCATATGCTTTGCTTGGTGCATTAGCAAAACGTGGTATTCCAGATGACTCTATGTTCGCAATGCCAACACGTCGTAAGATTAAGTAGTTGACTTAATTTCCTTTTTACTTGATGATGTTCTTATTGGTTAATTAATTGGAGACGACTATGTTATTACACATTCAGACTCAGTATCGCGAGAACTACGGTGCACACAGCTGGGATGGTAAGGGCAGCTGTCCTCAGTATTGGAAGAACAAAGGTGGTGATGACTACCTGGTTGACTTGAACGGGATTGCCGAGTCCCTTAATGATCGTGCAGATGTAGAAGCAATTGTGAAGCGTATGTCGTATAAGATTGAGAGCTTCTCTGACTATAGTGAAGAATTCATTATCTCTTGGGGCTTAGTGGAAGATAATTACCTGACCGATTATGAAAAATCTCAGTTGGAGTATGATGGTGGGATAATAAATCCTGCAACTCGTTTAACTTTAGATAATGTGGAGGTGTGATATGTTGACTTTTTTATGTGTAGGTTTTGTTTTAGTTAGTATTTCTATGTTCTTTGCTTTCTATGTTACTGGTCTTGCTATGGGCGTTGCTAATCTTGGCATTCGTACAGTAGAGAAGATCTTCAAGGAGAAGTTTTAATGAGCAGTCTTTGGCGTAAACGACAAATTAATAATGAGAGAGAATATGAATTCGAATCAGTCTACAGTGAGCCTTCAACTTTGCCTACTCGTCTTTTCGACATCTTTCTTTTGTGTACCGGTTTTGCTTTATGTGTTTATTCGTTTGGCGTTATTCCTGGTCTAGGATTGTCTATCCTTGCTTTGTTTGCTAGAGGTGAGCTGTGACTATCGTGCCTACAATCAGGTACACCGTTAAGACAAGACTCTATGAGATTGTTGAGCTGATAGTGCTTGACGATGGAGAGTCTTGTATTGGTGATGTCATTGAAGTTGCTGGACATACATACGGAGAGGCATGCCGTTGTTATAGAAAGGTAATGAGATAATGAGTGATGCATTTGCTATTTGGTTCTGGAGACCAATGTTTGAGTTCTTAGGAACTGTTGCCTTGTTCATTGGGTTCATAGTACTATGGATAATTGGTGACTGGACCTACTATCGTGTTGTCAAACCGTTACGAGCTTGGTATAAGAAAAGAAAAGAGAACTAATGCATTTTGCTATTACAGGTATTGGATTATATAATGGTCTTGGTAAAGATGCCGTGACTAGTTTCTATGCTTTGTTAGAAGGCAAGAGTGCTATTGTTCCAATCAGCTGGCCAGAGTATGATGATCAGCTATTTCCTCAATCGCACAAAGCAGTACCTACCACTTTAGTTGGTAAGTGTCCTCAACCTGAAGAATCAGAAAATAAACCTAAGTTTGAAAAGTATTGGAGACATTGGGATCCTGTTACTAGAATAGGTTTGATATCAGCCGATGAAGCTGTGAATGATTCTGGTATTGATAGTGTTAATGTTGGAGTTGTCTTTAGTTCATTTGCAGCTGGTACATATGTAAAGTCTGACATGCTAGCAGCTTTTAATCAAGGTAAGAAATACAGTCCTCGTAAGTCTCTTAACATTGGTGGTGAGCACACTGCTGCGCAGGTTGCTGCTGTGTTTGGTTTCAATGGACCAAACTATTCAATGGTCAGTGCTTGCGCTACTGGTATTGTGTCAATCGATGCTGCATGTGCTTATCTGAAAGCTAATCCAGACTTAGATGCTATGCTTGTTGGTGCAACAGATGGGACAACGGATGCTTTTGATATGTACTGGTTCAACTTACTTGGAGCTTTAAGTCCTACAGGTATCAGTGCTCCTTTCGATAAATCTCGTAATGGTTTTGTGATGGGTGAAGGTGCTGCTACTATTATTATTGAACCACTTGTTAAAGCATTGAAGCGTAATGCTAAAGTGTATGCTACTATTGAGGGTTGTGGTATCGTTACCAACTTTGATAGTGACACAAGTCCAGATCCAGAGGGTGAAGGAGCTTACCAATGTATGCTTACTGCTTGTAAGAATGCTGATCTTGATCCTTCACATATTGATTATGTTAATGCTCATGCAACAAGTACTCCAATTGGTGATATAATAGAGTACAATGCCATTGCTAAGATAATTAAGCATGATGTTGTTGTGGTTAGTAATAAAGGACAGATTGGTCATGCTATGAGTGCTTGTGGATTGATTGAAACGATCTACACACTATTAGCAATGGAGACTGGTAAGAGTCCTGGTAATGCTAATCTAGTTGATCCTATTGGTGGTTCTAATTTAATATTACCAACAAAGGCAATTGATGTAGATATTAAGTATGCAATGAAGAACAGTTTTGGTTTTGGTGGACGTAACGCTAGTATGATATTGGAGAAATGGTAATGGATAAACGATTGATGATATCTTGGGAGACTGCTGACTGCATCACAATAGACAATCTGCACGATGTGTATGTTAACACTAAACATGATCTTGCTATGCACTCACGTGGTGAGAGTTGGATGCATGATGAGGATGTGAAAGCTAATAAGAAGTTGGTCAAGGCATTGAAGCGTGTGTTGAAGTACTATGGTAAAGATGTTGATACTGCCCGGCTAGGTCAGTGGTAGTATTTCCCGTAGCAGCCTAAACCCACATTCTATGTGGGTTTTTTATTTGTTGACCTAATTTCCGTATTAGAGCATAATAGCCTTACTGAAACAATTTTAGGAGAAAAGAATGAGTAAATTCAAAGACCTCATCATCGATGTGCAGGACTCAATCCTTCGCGGTCAGTTGTCGTTTAGACAGATCGCTGATATGTACGGCCTTAGTTACGATGATGTTAATCTAATTGCAAAAGAGGTTGGCGAGCAGGGGTTTGATGATGCACGTGCAGACGACGATTCCGGTTTGACTTTCTTCGATTCAGAGTATGAGGAGCGTGTATAATGCAAATAAGTGAAATCATTCCAGCAACGTTGTTAGTTCGTTGTACAATGAAGCTTCATGGTAAGAGAGCTTTCACTAACAAATATAAATCTTGTCGTACAGTTAAGTGCTACCTACCTTCTAATCATATGGAAGAAGTTGAGCTATGTGGTGACATTAGAACCGTGTTAGCAAAGGCTGGTTACAATAGCTACTCAATCACGACCACAAAGGGAACAAAGTGGGGTGCACCTGGATTAATAGTTAGACTTCCGTTATGATTAATTTCAAGTGCATAGCGAAGTCTGCCGGAATCATCTATGATGAGAGTTATGGTGTCATGCATATTCGTTATGATAACTTTATTAAGTACTCGGAGATGTTAATTGAAGAGGGACGTCAGAGGCAGATTAGATCTGAGCAAGCATTGTTTGAATTGGCTAGACTTCGTGAAGAGATTGGGGATGTGTTATGAGCTTTGAAGAAAAGAACCAGGCAGCATTTGATAATCCTCAACCTGGTGATCACTGGCATGAGAGGTTTATCCCATGCTTTCTAGTACTCGACTGCTTAGAGGATGGTACTTTTATTATTTGTGATCAGTATAAGGAAGTTAACAACAACCTTTTGTCGTGGGAAGTAGAGAAGGCTGAGCGAGTAGATAGATCATACTTCAATCGAGTCAAGTACCATTCAATTGAAGGGTTTGTTGCTGATGTATCAACAGTTAAGCATACAGGAGCTGTGGCAAAGTGGGAAATATTTGGACGTCCTGTCATATCGCTAAAGCAACACCAACCTTATGCATCAGACTTTAGAACTGTGATGGAGCAAGGTGTATGAGTGAGTTTAAGGAATTCAATGAAGCGTATGATGCTGCTCTCTTACCAGACAATCCTGATATGTTTAATCTGATTGCAGCCAGGACTAGGTTTAACATCTACAACTCACCTATTTGGTCTGGTCCTGGACGACTCTTTGCTTTGGCATTGATTGAAGAGTGTTGTGATCAAGTTAGGACTGTTGAGGCTGAAGTAATCAGAAAGCATTTTGGAATTGAGAATGGAGATATATCATGAAAGCATTAGCAGAGAGAGTGTTCTTTAAAGAGGACAGAGAAGCAGAAGAAGGGACTATGAAAGTATTTGCGGTAGTCAATATGGTAGAAGAGGTTGAGTATTTGTTAAGAGTATTCAAGTTAGAATCAGATGCGTTTGAATATGCAAAGATGGAAGCAGAGTTGAATGAGTTGGACGAGTATGTTGTGGTTGAGAAAGAGTTGTTGTAATGGATCCAAGTAAAGAGGATATTGAGCTGGCAATCACTAATCTGATGGAGAAAGGTGATTTGCCAGATCCAGAACACTATCCTCGGATAGTTAAGACAATGATAACTCATGAGTTGTATGAGATTGAGAGGAAGAGATATGAGCAAGACGGCGGAGGAATATGAGCTTGAGATAGAGCGATTGAATGGTCAGATTGAGGCACTGCAGTCAGGCTACAAGAAGACTAGGTTAAGAAGGAAGGTAAGAGAGCATGCTTCTGATGCTGGGATAGCGTTAGGGAATAATGAGCTTGATGGAAGTAGGTTGTTTCGACTTGAGAAGTTTGCTAGCTCGATAGTTAGGGAGTGCTCTGACATTGCGTTGCGTGAAGACTTTGATCCGTCCGACTGCATATTGAAAGAGTTTGGGATAGAGAGGTAGGATATGTATGAACGAACGAATTAGACAACTAGCTATTGAGGCTGGATATCTTCCAGATAGTTTTGGTATTGGTCATTGGGATATGCCTGAGTGTGAAAAGTTCGCCGAGTTGATTGTTAGAGAATGTACTGATAGATGCGGTAGCCAGGCTGATCAGAGAAACATACTTAGATCATTTGGATTAGAAGTAGAAAGTAATATCAAGTATCCTGGTCCTGAACGTAACGGTAGTATAAACTCTCAGTATGAAAGAGAATACAATTTGCCTAAGGATGTATCTAGTAATGGAGTTAAGTTATGAAATACCTAGAGAAGATTCTGATTACAATTCTGCTGGTACTGTTAATATCTGTGTACTATTGGAAATAACCCGCATTTGATGCGGGTTTTTTGTCTGTTGACCTAATTTCAATATAATACGATAATTACTTACTGAGAAATTAATTGGAGATTATTATGATGTTAACAAAAAGACAATTCGAAGTTATGTTAGACAAGTATGAAGAGAGTATTGAAGAGTACATTATGTTACCATCCCGTGAAAATTTCAAGTTCATGGAAGAGTTGGTTGCTGAGATTGAGGATGAGGAAGAGATGGAATGGTCTGATGCCTATGATGTATTCAATGATATGGTATCAGAAGTAATGATCAGACG
>Ga0255118_1000006_pt1 | contig 87922 bp, 81 predicted proteins | sample Law_Atlam_RepB_8_2_FD_188584 | JGI IMG/M metagenome (GOLD analysis project Ga0255118, IMG submission 188584) | Freshwater microbial communities from St. Lawrence River, New York, United States - Law_Atlam_RepB_8h | ecosystem: Environmental > Aquatic > Freshwater > River | place: USA: New York... | reverse complement strand
TTGGACTGATAAAAAAGTAGAGCGTAGCAAGTACTCGATGAGCTTATTTGTTTGGTACTTTGGTACCAATCGCCAATATCACGATGTACCCCATCATATGATTTTATTGGGTAAGCGTTATCGGGAGCTACTAACGGACATCTTTAAGCGTAAAGTCCTAGCCGAAGACTTTAGTTTGTATTTGCATCGACCTACAGCAACCGATCCGAGTTTGGCTCCGGATGGGCACGATACTTTCTACGTACTTGCACCAGTCCCTAATTTAGATAGTGGCACAAACTGGCAGGAACAGGCCGAGCCTTATCGACAAACCATCGCACAGTATTTGGACCAATCGGTATTGCCAGGTTTACAAGATCATGTGACCACCTCTTTCTTAATGACCCCGCAAGATTTTCAGGATCGACTGTTATCGGTAAAGGGCGCAGCCTTCGGTTTTGAACCATTGCTCCTACAAAGTGCGTGGTTTAGGCCTCATAACCGTAGTGAGGATGTAAAAGGTTTATACATGGTCGGTGCGGGCACACATCCTGGGGCAGGGATACCAGGCGTCTTGTCGTCTGCTAAGGCTTTGATGTCCGTTGTTCCACACCCAGTCAACGTTGCGACAGGATATGCCAAATGAATCGTAGCTCAAACCACTTTGACGATGATTTAAATCAATGCGTGGAGACCATGCGTGACGGCTCAAAATCCTTCTTTGCCGCTTCGCGTGTCCTCCCAAGTCGCGTGCGTGATCCTGCTACCGCTCTATATGCCTTTTGCCGAATCACTGACGACATTGCCGATGCGGCCGATGCTACTGCGGAATCTATCCATACCCTGCAAGAACGACTTACTGCGATTTATGCAGGACATCCGGGCGATATTCCTGCGGATCGGGCACTTTCCGAAGTGGTCAGGGCATTTGATATTCCAAAAGAATTACCCCTTGCCTTGATTGAGGGCTATGAGTGGGATACGCAATACCGGACTTATGAGACCTTTGATGATCTATTGGATTACTGCGCACGTGTTGCTGGTACTGTTGGCGCCATGATGTGTTTAATTATGGGTAAACGCGAACCAGAGACCTTAGCGCGCGCATGCGATCTTGGTTTGGCCATGCAATTAACAAATATTGCCCGCGACGTGGGTGAAGATGCATTAAATGGCCGTATCTATCTTCCCTTGCAGTGGCTAAGAGAAGAGGGCATTAACAAAGAAGAGTGGTTACAAAATCCTCAATTTAATGAATCTCTTTCTAGAGTAGTGGCACGATTATTAAAAGAGGCAGATCTGCTTTATAAACAGGCCGAGATTGGTATTAGTGATTTGCCATGGGATTGCCGACCTGCGATACAGGCGGCGCGTTTGATTTACGCCGAGATCGGTCGTGAGCTAGAACGTTTAAATCTTGATTCTGTGTCGGTACGCGCCGTGGTCTCGAAGCAGCGTAAATTAGTTCTGCTAACACAAGCAGCCTCGGCGATCATTGCGAAGTTCTCGAATCGTCGCATGGCAAAAGAGGCCCATTGCTCGATTCAGTTTTTGATTGATGCAGTCAGCAAAACAACGCATATTCGTCACTACGGTGGAACTATCTATGAGCGACTAACGTGGGTAGTTGATCTACTGGAGCGTGTTGAGGAACGCAAGCGCGAAGCGGAACTCAGCGTTGAGGACCGGTTTCAGGCTGGAGGCTTTGGCTGAAAAGGGCTTGACATTTCATGAAATTTCTTGAATAATCAAGATAATTCTTGAAAGTGTAGATAATGCCCAATCAGCAACTTAGTAAATTCTCGTCTCAGGCTAGCCCTGAAATCCTCAATGCCATGAAGGAGCTTGCACAGCGTGAGGGTAGAAAAATGCATTCTATTTTGGATGAGGCTCTCAGTGATTATCTCGTTAAGAAGGGCGTTCTAAAGTCCAAAGGTAATGCCATGAATCATTTTGCCCAGAGCTTAAATCAATTTGATGCGCTTTATCAAAAGCTAGCAAAGTAAGTTTTTCAGTCAATGTCTCGTTATTTAACGACACACGATGTCGAGGTGATGCATCACGTCCTGATTGAGCGCTACGGTGGTTCACTAGGGCTTCGTGATTTAGGCCTGCTGGAAGCGGCCGTTTTTCGTCCACAGTCTGGCTATTATGCGGATACGCTTTTGCAGGGGGCGGCATTATTTGAGAGTTTGATTATTAATCATCCATTTATTGATGGAAATAAGAGGATCGCTTTTGCCGCAATGGACGTATTTTTAAGAATGAATGGTTATCAATTAATGGTTGATTCAAATAGAATCTATTCCAAAATCATGGATCTGTTTAAACAAAAGCAAATGGATATAGAACATATTCATGCATGGCTTTTAGAGATTAGTCAAACAAGTTAATTTATTTCACCCTTGGCATACGCCACGGCAACATAAATTGCACTGCCCACGAAGATAATCTAGGTATATCTAAGGTTTCATGAAAGGATGTCACACGCTCGCCAAGGAGTTCACTGCTGAGTACGGAGCGGGCATAAAAGGGCGTATCTTCGAGAGTATCAATAATTTGCAGCGCTGCATGGTTTGGATTACGCATTTGCCGCTGAATGCGCCAACCAGTCTTGGGTAAAGCTTGTCGTGGTGGTGGGTCAAAGTTTTCAATTCGCCCATCTGGATGAAAAACTAAACCCAACAATTTCTCAACCCCATTCTTTTGTCGAACATCATAAATAACGGCTGTACGTCCGCTACTGAGTTCTGCCCGCGACCAATCCCAATCTTTAAACGGAATAGTAATAGGCTCATCACCCTCATTAGAATCAAAATAGGCATTACCCTGCCATCTCAGTTTAGGTGAGTCTAGTTCAACCTCAATGCGGGCCGATGGTGCAAGTGGACCCCAGCGGTGTTTACCCTGATCATCTAAGCTGGTTGAGAAATTGAATAATTGCCGTGGAAATAACTTAAAGTGGCCGGCAACACGTTGTCCAAATGGAACCGCGCGTTCGTAAATATCAACCCGTAAATGATCGCCATGCCAGCGAAGACTACTCGGGCCAATGACAAAATCAGTTTGATTGCGAGAGATGCTCGCCGCACTCCGCTCGGTCATGGTCCAGCGTTTATTACCAGGACTATAAATAGCTAAATTAATGGCACAATGATTTTCTGGATCTACAGATTTAGAACGACGCTGGGCCCATGCATAGTATGGAGAAAACACGCTCCCCACGAACGCAATCATGACCAGACCATGCTGGCCATCATCGCTTAAGGCATCGACATACCACCAGAGATAAGCACCCGACCGGACCGTTTGATCAAACCGAGGTGAGCCATCAGAGTGGCGGCCGCCATACGACCCGAGAGCGCCGCCATCGGTACCCCCGCTCCCGGATGCGCGCTGCCCCCAGCTAGGTAGAGACCCGGAATGGTGGTGTGTGCTGCTGGCCGTCGAAAGGTATCCATCCAACCGTGATTGGCCTGGCCATAAAGTGCCCCACCGGTTGCCGGAAAGAGGCGATGAAAATCCTGTGGCGAGGTGCGGGTTACGATCGCTTTCTCCAAAGAGAGATCGAGACCACAGTGGCGTAGTAGAGAAAATGCTTTTTCTTGACATGATTCAATCTCACTAAGAGAGGGTTGATTGAGGTCCCCAATTGCTGGAGCGTTCACTAAACAGAGCATGCGTTCACCATCAGGATGCGTAAGATGGGTATCGGTTTGATCTTGTGCGCAGACATACACAGTAGGATTTTGTGGAAGACGCTTACGGTAAAAAATATCGGTGAACTCAGAGGCGTAATCTTGGTTAAAAAAGACGTTGTGACGAACCAAAGGAAAGCCCTTGGGTTTTGCAAACATCGACCACGTAATCGCAGAAAGTGAGCGAGTGGTTTGGCTAACTGGCGAAGCAGATTGATTTGCCAATCCCAGTAGACCTGTTTGTAAGGCCATTGCGTCACCGTTAAAGATAATGTTATCCGTGGCGATGACCTCATCATTACTGAGGCGTACCCCAGATACTTTGCCAGCACTTTGCATGATTTCTTCACAGTTCATGCCGGTGATGAACTGCACACCTTTAGCTTGGGCTAACTTTGTGATGGCTTCTGTAATGGCAACCATGCCACCTTGCACTGCCCAAACTCCTTGCATTTCAACATCCGCGATCAGCATGAGGGTCGCAGGAGCTTGTGAAGGGGATGAGCCACAATAGGTGGCATAGCGACTAAAGAGTTGATGAATACGAGGATCCTTAAAGTAGCGTGACAAGCTCTTCCACAAATCATTAAACAGACCAATCTCATAGAGGGCCTTTGATCCCATGGGACCAAGATCACTCATCATTCCCATCATGGATGGACGAGCGGAGAGCATGTAGGGTTTCTCAAGGGCGCAATATAGCTTGCTAGCTTGCTGACAAAAAGCCATAAAGCGATTGGCCTCTGCAGCACCTGCAAAATCATGAATCGCCTGTGCTGATTGCTCACGATTTGCATACAGATCTAAGCGTTCTGCTGGACCCCAAGCATGTCTAGCTAAGATCTGAAGTTGGTCAATATGTAAAACATCTTCTAATTGACAGCCCGCATTTTGAAAGATGCCATCGAACACCCAGCGCATCGTAAAGACCGTTGGACCAGAATCTACACCCTTGCCACCACAATCAATTTGACGGATTTTGCCACCAAGTTTTTGTTCTTTCTCTACCAAAATTACTTGAAGGCCAGCACTTGCCATCTCTAGGGCGCTGACAAGACCGCCAATACCGCCACCAATGACAACAATAGGCTTATCTTTGGGTGACTTAGTCAAGCCGTTTTCCTTTCCAAGAACCCTCTGCATCAAAGGGTTGGAAGCGTGCAAACATCGATTCAGAAAAATAATTACCTTGCATGGCAGCTTTGATAGCTGTGAGGTGTGCACCAGATCGAGCATACGCATCCATCGCAGCCTGCGAGTTCCAAATCGTGAAGGTAGCCTGACGTAGGACTGGTGCCTCACCAATACCGGCAGAGATTAAACATCCAGTACTCTGTTGTAAATCAGTTTGAGCCGATGAGGCCTTTGACCAAAATGAAAGAGCCCGCGTTGGCTTAATAGAAGCTCGGGTCAAAGATGCAATTGGACCTGATGTAGGCGGGGCCATAGATTCTTGTAATTGATGACCTGACCAACGCCCCTTTACCGAGTAGGCTCGGAGTTTTACTGTGAATAATTCGCTTGCATGACTTCGGTACCAATCTAATAATGGTGACTCAACCATAAATCGATTGGCTTGCTCAAGCCCTTCAAAAAGACAAAATAGGCCTTGATGGGTTCCGCTCGGGCTAATTAAGAATCCACCATTTTTACCCGATCCCATATGCTTTTGCAGAATAAGACCTTGTGGTCGGTATAGGCTAAATCGGTTAAACATCAGACGGGCAATACCAGAATATTTAGCTTGCGGTTTGATATTGATCAAGGCCATCACCGCTACCTGATTAGACATCTTATTCCTCGGTGTCGCTATCTTTGCTTTGGTCGCTCAGATCGTATTTACGTAATTTAATATATAAACTTTGCCGAGAAAGCCCCAGCATCTCAGATGCGGATACTCGATTCCCACGCGTGAGGTCTAGAGCGGCCTTGATACAGAGTTGCTCAATTAAATCGGTGGTCTCATTAATAATTTCTTTAAGAGGCAGGCGACCAACGAGTTGGGTGAGTTCTTCACTCGAACGAGTAATGGACTCTTCAGGCTGTATCTTAGAGCGTATGCGTGAGCCTACTTCTCGAATAGTAAATCCAAGACAGGCATGCGGGTAGGGGACAGATACTGCAGAAATCTCAACGGGATGCAAAGTGCCAAAGGAGTCACGAATTGAGGTAGCGAATAATTTAATTGATCCTTTTTCATGGAGATTGGACAGCATGACACGCAAATCAACACTAGAGCGCTCTAGCCAACGGTCTAGGGGCTCATTCAGAATTTGCTCCAGTTTGTCTGACATAATTAAGCGTAAGAAAGCTTGATTAGCCGTTAAGATTTTTCCTGCTGAGTTGGTCACAATAAAACCATCGGGCGCATTTTCAAGGGCCTGTATGACCAGTGATTGCGCATTTGAATCATGGCGATCAACCAACTCACCAGAGCGTTTCAGGGTAACCAGAATCAGCGATTGATTTTCATTACGAAATGGTGCTGCTGATAGGTAGACCTCTTGACCACTCAAAATGCTCGTATTTAACTCCGCTACTGTGCTGGTATAGGCTACCTTACTAAGTAGAGATTGAACCTGAATTCGGTCTCCCTTTGTGAGGTAGTCCATCAATAAGCGACCACTTAATTTTTTTACAGAGTCACCGAGTAAATCAGCAGCACGTGGATTTGCTTCAATGACTTTGAACGTATTGGCATCTAAAACAATCACTGCCTCAGATGCCATTTCAAATAGAACGCGATAGCGTGTCTCTAGTTGGCGTAAGCGGGTATAGTCGCGTTCAATGGCTTGTTGAGCATCAACCAAGCGCTGTTGTAATAAGGAAATTTCTCGGAGATCGCGCGCGAGTGCGATGATCTGTCCAGTGCTACCAACCTTTAAGGTCGCACACAGCAGCGGTAAATCGGCAGAGCCTGGAGAAGGTACATTAATTTGTCTAAAACGAGACAGACTCGTCTCATTCGCATCTTGGAGAAGAGCCTGTATTTTTGGACGACTTTCGCTAGTAACTACATCTAACCAATTTTTACCAACCCAACTTTCCAAGCTTGGGCTTCGTAAATCGGGGTTACCAAAGGCAATACTTTGAATGACGCCATCGCGATTTAATGTTAACGAGATATCTGCAGATGCTTGAACAATATGAGCAACCTCATCAGGATTGAGTTGCCCTAGGACATGAGCTGGGCTTGTTATGCTGTTCACTATCTACTCGTGTATCGATTTAATTAAACGCGTGATTTTAAGATATTTTCTGCTGCCACAACTGCATCTGCAGCACTTAATGTACAAATATCAGCTACACAATCATGCATGAGTTCAGGTTTTGCATTAAATAATGCGCCTCCCGCCATAATGCCAATTTGAGAGTTGAGGGAGGCTCGCCTTATCTGTGGAATGAGTGCCTGCAGTTTGTCCCACTGCAACTCATACGAAATAGAAATACCAACCACATCAAAATGCTCCTTAGAACACATGTCTAAGATCTCTTCCTCACTGGGGCTAGGAGTTGAGTAAACATTCCAGCCCGCCTGCGCAAAGAACTCGCTCAGCATAAAAACGCCCATCGTGTGTTGGGAGTGCGGCATCGCAAAGAGTAAGGCCTTGCCAGAAAAAATGCGATGATGATTTTGTTCATTCCGAAAATCGGGACTTAGTTCTTGCATGATGTGCTGAATGCGTCCCAATGCTAGGGTCACTGTGGTAAAGCTATGTTCATCGAGCTCCCAATAGCATTGCATTCGTCTAGCAGCTGGGGCAATTAGATGAAGGTAGAGCTCATTGAGTGATCGACCCTCTAGACGTAAGGATTTGATATAGCCCATGCAAATTTCATTTGAGCTATTAATTAATAGCTCAGCAAAGTACTTCACATCATCAGCAGAGATAGGCTCATCGTTATGAGAAGCAAGCGCCTGATTTGTATTGCAATGTTGGATTAATAGTCGGGGGATGATTTGAGCCTCGATGGTTTTATTTAGTAGATGAGCAAGTTCGTGAGGGGAGGACCCTTTTGGCGATTCGGGCTCTAAACTCGGTAGCAGAGCACTTAAGCGGAACTTTTTTAGCCATCCTCTACCTTCCTTGTCGTTTGTTGAGTTACTTTTGCTAGTTTGTAGATTTAAATGATCCACTTTTATCTGTCCCCATACTGTTCAGTCATGTTGCAATGCAACATTTATTGCATCCAAGAGCCAAAATCACCCAAAAAGCATGGGTTTTGCGCCCTGGATAACCCAAAAAGGCGGCCCCAAATTGCCTTTTTCTTCGATATCTATAAGGTTAACCACTACTTGGCCTAACTGTCAAAATAATTTGACACTTATAAGGGTTTATTCTTAGATTTGAAAACATAAAAAAGCGTAAACTTAGGTTTACATATTTATATAGGAGCCAGGCTGCATAAGGAAGAAAGAGCATATGGCAAGTCAATTACAACCCCTTTATACCCCAGAAGAGCGACTTCGACGCGATCGCTCAAAGTGGACCTTGGTCCAGGGGGTCCTTGCTCCTGTGCAATTTATGGTGTTTTTAATCAGTCTTTATCTTGTTCTGCGATTTCTATTCACGGGTGAGGGTGAGTTTGCTGCAAATACCTCTGTTGTAATTAAAACCCTCTTTTTATACGCCATCATGATTACAGGGAGTATTTGGGAGAAAGAAGTCTTCGGGCGCTATCTTTTTGCACCCGCTTTCTATTGGGAAGACGTCTTCAGTATGCTGGTTTTATTCTTGCATACCGCCTATTTGCTTGCTCTCGGTTTTGGTTATCTAGAAATGCGCCAACTCATGCTATTGGCCTTGGCGGCATATTTGGCATACGTGATTAATGCGGGCCAGTTCTTATGGAAGTTGCGTCAAGCACGGCTTCAAGAGGCAAACCAATCTATTGATAGGGTGATGGCATGAACCGTATTATTCCTTTGCAATCTGCACCAGCAGGATGCGACTCTGTTACACCATTAAACATTCTGAAAGAGAGAGGGCAGCGAGAAGTCTTTTGTGGCTTGACCGGCATTATTTGGTTGCATCGAAAAATTCAGGATGCGTTTTTCTTAGTGGTGGGATCTCGAACCTGTGCTCACCTCGTACAGTCTGCTGCGGGGGTCATGATATTTGCCGAACCTCGGTTTGCTACTGCCATCATTGACGACCACGATCTAGCAGGTTTAGCAGATGCGAATGAAGAACTTGATCGGGTGGTAAATCAGCTCTTAACTCGTCGGCCGGATATTAAGATGCTGTTTTTGGTGGGATCATGCCCGTCCGAGGTTATCAAACTCGATTTGTCACGCGCTGCTGAGCGTCTCAGCAAAACATACACACCACGCGTTCGAATTTTGAACTACTCAGGTAGCGGTATTGAAACAACCTTTACGCAGGGTGAGGATGCATGTCTGGCCGCTCTTGCTAAAGAAATTCCGCAAGTAAACGAGCCAACGACACAGGCAGCGGTTGATCTTTTAATCGTCGGTTGCTTAGCCGATGTTGTCGAAGATCAATTCTCTAGAATGTTTACAGAGTTGGGCTTATCCTCATACGCCTTCTTTCCGCCAAGGCGCTCAGGTAATCTGCCTAAGGTTGGTCCTAATACACACTATTTACTAGCGCAACCTTTTCTAACGGATACCGCTCGCGTACTAGAGGAATTAGGCGCCATTCGGATTCCAGCTCCGTTTCCATTAGGCGTAGAAGGTACAGAGGCATGGTTAGCCGCCGCCGCAAACACATTTGCTGTTCAGCCAGAGCGTTTTGAAAAAGTAGTGGCGCCTAAGCGTGAGCGTGCCAAGATGGCCTTAGAGCGTCAGCGCAAGATTCTTGATGGACGTTCGATTTTCTTTTTCCCCGACTCTCAACTAGAGATCCCGTTGGCCCGCTTTTTACATCGTGAGCTTGGTATGCAGCTGACCGAAGTAGGAATGCCTTATATCCATCGTCAACATCTAGCGGAAGAGATTGCATTACTACCTAAGGACGTTTGTCTTTCTGAGGGTCAAGATGTGGAGAAGCAACTAGACCGTTGCCGCAGCGCTAATCCCGATATGGTGGTTTGTGGTTTGGGTCTGGCCAATCCCCTCGAGGCTGAAGGAATGACTACAAAGTGGTCCATTGAGTTGGTTTTTACACCGATTCAAGGTTTTGAACAGGCCGCTGATCTCGCCGAGCTTTTTGCACGTCCTTTAGTGCGGAAAACGAAGTTGGCAGCCTAGGAGATAACGATGAAATTAACCCTCTGGACATATGAAGGACCTCCCCACATCGGTGCAATGCGCATTGCTACCGCGATGGAGGGTGTGCATTATGTATTACACGCCCCTCAGGGTGATACCTATGCTGATTTATTGTTCACCATGATTGAGCGCATGAACAAGCGCCCACCAGTAACCTATACAACATTCCAAGCGCGTGATCTTGGTAGCGATACTGCCGAGTTATTTAAAGACGCAGCTCGTTCTGCCTACGCTCGTTTCAAACCAGATTTGTTAATGGTCGGAGCTTCATGTACCGCCGAATTAATCCAGGACGATCCGGGTGGTCTTGCCGCCGCTCTTCAGTTACCAGTTCCTGTCTTGCCATTGGAATTGCCGGCTTATCAAAAGAAAGAAAATTGGGGCGCTGCTGAAACTTTCTATCAAATGGTGCGCTTACTTGGAAAAGAGTATGTATTGCCACCAGGAGAGAAAAGAGCACATCGTCCCGCTGGCATACCGCCGAGTTGCAATATATTAGGTCCCACCGCTTTAGGTTTTAGACACCGCGATGACGTCGTGGAGATTCGTAAATTACTGCGTCAAATTGGCGTTCGGGTTAATGTGATCGCACCATTAAGTGCGAAGCCTGAGGATATAACTCGTTTACATGAGGCAGACTTCAATGTCGTTTTGTATCCAGAAGTAGCGAACAGTGCAGCACAGTGGATGAATAAAAATTTTGGTCAGCCAAGTACAAAGACCATTCCGATTGGATTTAAGGCAACGCAAGCATTTATTCAAGAAGTATGCACATTAGCTGAAATTCAGTGTGATATTGAGGAACTTACGAAGCGTTCACGGGCACGCTGGTACGCCCTATCCGTTGATTCAACCTATTTAACCAATAAACGCGTATTTATCTTTGGCGATGCAACTCATGCAATTGCTGCTGCAAAGGTTGCCTCTGAAGAAATGGGCTTTCAAGTGGTTGGTTTGGGAACGTATAGCCGAGAACTGGCGCGTGAAGTTCGGGAGGCTGCTACTCAGTATGGAATTGAAGCACTTATTTCTGATGACTACTTAGAGGTTGAACAAAAGATTACAGAACTCCAACCTGAACTAATCCTGGGTACGCAAATGGAGCGCCATATTGCGAAGCGCCTAAAGGTTCCCTGTGCGGTGATATCAGCGCCAATTCATGTGCAGGACTTTCCAGCACGGTATTCACCTCAAATGGGCTTTGAAGGTGCGAACGTACTTTTTGATACTTGGGTTCACCCACTCATGATGGGTTTAGAAGAGCATCTTATTGGGATGTTTAGAGAAGATTTTGAATTCCATGATGGTGCTGCACCATCGCATTTGGGTCATGGCCATGCTAAGACCTCTGCCAATGAGCCGATTAAGGCTGAAGAGTCTGTTGAAGTCGTGAGTGCCGCTGTAGTGAATGGCGTACCGACGATGGAAAGTGTTTGGGAGCCAGAGGCTCAGAAGGAGCTCAATAAGATCCCGTTTTTTGTACGCGGTAAGGCCAGACGCAACACCGAACGCTTTGCCAACGAACGTGGTCTTCCTACGATTTCTTTAGAAACGCTGTATGACGCTAAGGCCCATTTTGGGCGTTGATTTCACTTTAACCATGAACAATATCTTTGGAGCTCACGAATGAACGTAGTCAATATACCGGTAAGTGATATGAAGGGTCGACGACCTGACGGCGATGGTAGTGTTCAGGTTCAACTGGATCCCAATTTAAAGATTGGTAAAGCAAAAGTATTTGCTGTGTATGGCAAAGGAGGGATTGGTAAAAGTACAACCTCATCCAACTTGTCGGTTGCCTTCTCAAAATTAGGAAAGCGTGTCATCCAAATTGGATGCGATCCGAAACATGATTCCACCTTTACGCTCACCAAGAAGTTGATGCCTACGGTGATTGATGTCTTGGAGAAAGTCGATTTTCATTCGGAAGAGCTTCGCGTTGAAGACTTCGTCTATGAGGGTTATAACGGTGTAATGTGTGTAGAAGCTGGTGGACCACCAGCAGGAACTGGCTGCGGAGGTTATGTCGTTGGTCAAACGGTCAAGCTTCTAAAAGAGCACCACCTCTTGGAAGATACCGATGTGGTCATCTTTGACGTCTTAGGTGATGTGGTGTGCGGTGGCTTTGCGGCACCCTTGCAGCACGCCGATCGGGCACTGATTGTGACTGCGAATGATTTTGATTCTATCTTTGCGATGAATCGCATCATTCAGGCGATTGGTGCTAAAGCCAAAAACTATAACGTTCGTTTAGGCGGCGTGATTGCGAATCGCAGTGCGGCTACAGATCAAATTGATAAATTTAATGAGAAGGTGGGCCTAAAGACCATGGCGCACTTTCCAGATTTGGATGTTATACGTCGTAGCCGCTTAAAAAAGTCCACCTTGTTTGAGATGGAGCAATCGCCCGAGCTCGATCTGGTTCAAAAAGAATATTTACGACTTGCGGCTGCTCTTTGGGCTGGAACTGACCCATTGCCAGCGGTTCCAATGAAGGACCGCGATATTTTTGATCTCTTAGGATTTGATTGAATCGGAAATGGATATGCAACATCATTCGTATCTCGAAAAGCGCGGTCAGCTAGAGCAGTATTTTGATCGCACTGCCTTTGATGCATGGGCTAAGTTAACCTCGACTGCACCAGTGAGTGGTATTCGTAAGACGGTTCGTGCTGGGCGCGATGAAATGCGTAATGTGTTACTTGCGTACTTGCCAAGGGATCTTAGCGGGCAACGTGTCTTGGATGCCGGTTGTGGAACAGGAGCACTTGCTGTGGAATTAGCAAAGCGGGGCGCTCGGGTGATGGCAACCGATATTTCTCCAACCTTAATCAAGCTAGCCCGAGAGCGTTTACCCAGTGATTTACCGAATGGCTCGATCGAGTTCTTTGCGGGTGACATGTTGGATTCCAGTTTGGGTCAATTTGATCACGTAGTGTGCATGGATTCCATGATTCATTATCACCGGCAAGATATTACTAAGGCATTGGCAGGCCTAGCAAAACGAACTCACCATACGATTGCATTCACCTTTGCGCCCAAGAATCCTTTTTTATCGGCCATGATTGCTGTGGGACGATTATTTCCCAGGGGTGATCGCGCACCATTTATTGAACCTGTGGCAGAGCAAACTTTAGCCAAGTTAATTACCCAAGAGGCACTCTTAGAATCTTGGCAAATTGCAAGTACGCAAAAGATTGCCCGCGGTTTTTATATTTCTCAGGCGATGGCTCTTCGCAAATCATGAAATCCCTCAACATCAACCTTTTCCAAGCATGGCGTCGTATCTCGCCAAGCTTGATGCCGTTCTCTGATGTGGCAACCAAAGACCTGCCTTTAAGTAAATGGTTACGCCTTGCATTATTTCAAGTATCGGTTGGGATGGCGACGGTCATGTTGATTGGTACTCTGAATCGCGTCATGATTGTGGAGATGGGTGTAGCAGCTAGTCTTGTTGCGCTGATGGTTGCACTGCCTTTAGTATTTGCTCCTTTTAGAGCCTTGGTAGGCTTTCGGAGTGATCGTCATCGCTCATTCCTTGGCTGGAAAAGAGTCCCCTACATTTGGTTAGGCAGTTGGTTGCAATTTGGTGGCTTAGCCATCATGCCATTTTCATTGATATTACTTTCAGGCGATTCTAATTGGCCTGCATGGTTTAGTCATATTGCTGCAGCTCTTGCATTTTTATTGGTGGGGGCCGGTATGCAAGTGACCCAAACGGCGGGTTTAGCATTAGCCTCTGATTTAGCAACACCTGCTTCTCGTCCTCGTGTAGTAGCACTGATGTATGTCATGTTCTTACTAGGCATGGTTTTTAGTAGTCTCTTGTTTGGTTTTCTGCTTAAAGATTTCTCACCCGTTCGTTTAATTCAGGTAGTACAGGGCGCAGCAGCATTAACGATGCTCTTTAATCTGCTCGCGTTATGGAAGCAAGAAGCCCGTCAGCCAAAGACTAAAGAGCAATTGGCGATGGAGCCAATCATTCGTTTTCAGGACTCCTGGAAACAATTTGCTAAGCAAGATAAAGTGATTCGGTTTCTAGTCGCTCTTGGCATGGGTACCGCTGCTTTTAGTATGCAAGACATTATTCTGGAGCCTTACGGTGCAGAGGTGTTGGGTTTATCCGTTAGCGCTACTACCTTGCTAACCAGCCTTACTGCCCTAGGAGCTCTGCTGGCATTTATGCTGGCTGCAAAAGTATTAAACCGATCAATTGACTCACATCGCCTAGCGGCAGTTGGTGCTTTGTGCGGTATTTTTGCCTTTACCTGCGTTATTTTTTCTGAGCCACTACTATCCCCAACCTTATTTAGGATTGGGGCTTTCTTAATTGGATTTGGCGGCGGTTTATTTGCCGTGAGTACTCTCGCAACGGCCATGAGTTTTGACTCCTTAGGCATGAACGGTTTGGTAATCGGTGCATGGGGAGCAGTCAGTGCTTCTGCTGCTGGTCTAGCCATTGGCCTTGGCGGTGTGATTCGGGATGTCGTTTCAAGTTTGGCTGTCTCCGGAACCTTTGGATCTGTTCTCGTATCTCCGGGTACTGGCTACAGCTTTGTGTATCACATTGAGTTGTTTTTGTTGTTTGCAACCTTAGTCGCAATTGGCCCATTGGTTGTAATGAAACGATCGATACCAATGCATTCGGATTCGAAGTTCGGATTGGCTGAGTTTCCAAGCTAATTCATTATTTAAAAAAGGGGAGTTTATTATGGGAACTGGAGCAATTACACAATACGTCGATGTCGCACAATTAGCCCTATACGCATTTTGGGTCTTTTTTGCCATTCTGGTTTATTACCTTACGGTTGAAGGTAAGCGAGAGGGATTTCCTCTTGAATACGATCAAGCGGGTAAGGTACGTCGGGCTGAAGGCATCGCTGCAATGCCAAAACCAAAAACCTTTAAGACTCAGTTTGGTGGTGATATCTTGATACCACGGGATGAGCCGCTCGAGCGCCTAGCTGCAAGGCCAGTCAATCGTATGAATGGATCACCGATAGAGCCAACTGGTAACCCAATGCTTGATGGCATCGGTCCAGGGGCATATGCCAATCGTGCTGATGTACCTGACCATACCTCAGAGGGTGATCCGCGGATTGTGCCAATGCGCATGCTCGGTGGATTTAGTATTGCCCGTCAAGATATTGATCCACGGGGCTTAAATGTAGTTGGCGCCGATGGTGTGCGCGGTGGAACGATTAAAGATATCTGGGTAGATCGTGCTGAGATGATGATTCGCTATCTCGAAATTGAAACCACTCCAGAAGCCGGTGGCCGACGCGTTCTCTTGCCAATGAACTTTGCTCGAGTTGCACGCAATCAAGTATCGGTTCAAGCGGTTCTCGGTAGGCACTTTGCAAGTGTTCCTGCAACAAAGAGTACTGAACAGATTACCTTGCTCGAAGAGGAAAAAATCATGGCCTACTTTGGGGCTGGCACTTTGTATGCCACACCCGAGAGAAGTGAGCCTTTGGTTTAAGGATCATGAGTACTCTTTATCAAGCGCCAGAGCACGAGTTCGAAGCCCAACCCGGCTTACCAGAGCCTTTGCCATCTAATGAGGAAATTATTTGGCAAGGGGGTCCTGATCTCAAAGCTTTTGCGATGCATGCCTTTCATATGCATTGGTTTGCCTTGTACTTTGGGGTGATGGTTCTATTAAAGGCTATTGCCGTTAGTCAGTCTGTGGGAGGTTGGAGTCAGGAGTGGCCAGGTTTTGTTTGGGCCTTAGGACTCTCTGTTGCTGCATTGGTCTTAATTGGCTTGTTGGCCTATTGGTCAGTCAATACAACCATGTACACCTTGACGAATCGCCGCTTAGTAATGCGAATTGGGATTGTATTGACCATTACCTTTAATTTACCGCTCAAGCGCTTAGCGCAGGCTGGGATTCATGTTTATAAGGATGGGAGCGCCGATATTCCGATTCGCTTAAATCCTGAGGATAAGATTCCATATCTTCATTTATGGCCTCATGCTCGCGCCTGGAAATTAGCGCATCCCGAGCCCATGATCCGGTGTGTGCCTGATGGTAAGCATGTTGCCAGTCTGTTTGCAGACGCTTGGGCCAGCGCCAACCAGGTTGATCTTAATCAGCGTGAGTCAAGTCCTCTTAACGGTAATCCAGCAAAGTCTACAAATCATGCTTACGGGTCTGATATGGCGCTAGTAAAAGTGGGTCAATCAAGCCTATGATTTTGCCTTCCCTAAGACTTTCGCGCAGTACAACTTTAACAATGCTGGGCACTGTCGCGGCAGTAGTGTTTTTGACTTGGGTTATCACCCAGTCGCAAGTTAGTGCGCGTTATCCGGATGCGCCTGCAAAACAAGTGAAGCAACTTCGTTTTGAAGATCGTAGCGATGGCTCTATTGCTGTTTTTGATTATCAAACTGGGAAGCATATTGATTCAATCGTCGGTGAGGCGGGTTTTGTACGCGGCGCTTTAAGAACCTTGGCGCAGGAGCGTAAACGCCGTGATATTGATAGTAAGCCCCCATTTGAATTAATTGCCCGTCAAGATGGGCGCCTGACATTAATAGACCCCAGCACAGGTCGTACGATTGACCTAGAGTCTTTTGGAGCGATTAATGCAAATAACTTTGCTCGTCTGCTACGCGTAGACAGTCAAATGACACAACAACGATAATTATTGGAGAAATAGTATGGAATCCGCCGAAAGTCTATTACGGGATCAGATACCAGCAGCAGCCAAGGTCAACGAGTCCACCAAGATGGCTTTGCAAGATGCTGTTTTGAGTCCCCGTTTTTACACTACTAATTTTGATGAAGTGGATAAAACCAATATTGATGCACTTCGTTCGGAATGGAATGTCTTAATGGCCGAGTTTGCTGCGGATATTAATTCTGATCACTTTCAACGTCCAGCCAATATGGATAAGAACTATTCTAATGTTGATCCTGAGCTTTATGATGAGTTTGTTGACTTTTTAATTAGCTCAATTACCTCCGAGTTCTCAGGCTGTATTTTGTATGCCGAGATTAAGCGTAAGGTCAAGAATGAAGATATGAAGTTGCTTTATGGCTATATGGCGCGTGATGAGTCCCGGCATGCGGGTTTCATTAACCAGTGGCTCAAAGATTTTGATATTGGAATTGATTTAGGATTTTTGGCAAAAGCGAAAAAGTACACCTACTTTAAGCCAAAGTTCATTTACTACGCGACGTATTTATCCGAAAAGATTGGTTATGCTCGTTACATCACCATTTTCCGTGAGCTTGAGAAAAAACCAGAGTTACGTTTTCATCCAATATTCCTCTGGTTTGAAAGATGGTGTAACGATGAGTTTCGGCATGGCGAAGCGTTTGCATTAATCATGCGTGCCAACCCACGCCTTCTCACAGGCCTCAATAAATACTGGATCCGATTCTTCTGCTTAGCGGTTTACAGCACGATGTACGTTAGGGATCATTCGCGCCCACAACTCTACAAAGCAATGCAGATCTCTCCGACTGATTATGACAAGAAGGTCTTGCACATTACCAATGAGATTACTAAGCAAGTATTTCCGATTACCCTTAATTTAGATGACCCAAGATTTTATGAGTGTATGAACCAGATGCTTGCATTGTTTCAAAAGATGGATGTTTATAAGGCTAAGGGTGGTTTATGGTCAAAAATTATGGTGCCGGTCATGGGTGCACGTGTTGGCGTGGTATTTGCAAGAGCATTCTTCTTGCCAGTCCATAACCATGAGTTGCCCCGCAATGTTCGTTTGGCGCCAAGCTGGTAATCAACAATGAGCATGAGCACTTTTGCCTTTCCATTGCTCTACACCGTATTTGCATGGTGGTTTGGAACAGGCATTATCTTGCTTCTTAATCAACGACCACGTTCAACCCATCAAACCACCTTTTGGATGAGTGGTGTTGTTTTGCTATTTGCTTTAGTTGGGCTAAAGACTAGCGCCAATTTAAATACAGTCGCTGGTGCGTATTGTGGCTTTACATGCGCACTTCTTGTATGGGCCTGGCAAGAAATTGGTTTTTTACTAGGCTACGTAACAGGATCAAGGCGGACTGCTTGCCCTCCTGAATGCCGTGGATTTAGGAAGGCTTTTTATGCGTTTCAGACCATAGCTCATCATGAGCTTGCATTACTTGTGCTCGGCGCAGCAGTAGCCTTAGTGACCTGGGGTGGAAGTAATTTAGTTGGATTGTGGACCTTCATCATTTTGTGGGCCATGCGTCAAAGTGCCAAGCTGAATGTGTTCTTGGGGGTTCTCAATTTGAATGAGAAGTTTTTGCCAGTGCACCTGAAATATATCCATAGCTATTTTACAAAACGGGCGATGAATCCTTTACTACCCATTTCTATTTTATTAGCGTGCTTATTTGCTATACCGCTTTGGCAAGCTGTATTTGCTTCTAGTGCCACCCCATATCAAATTGCTTCATCTACCATTTTGGCTACTCTGTTATCGCTGGCGATTCTGGAACATGTCTTAATGGTATTGCCATTATCAACTGAGGGATTATGGAAATGGGGACTTCGGTCTTAAACCAGGCGAGCCAACGCTCGCGGCCAACTCCATCAGCAATTTTGGAGTTACTAAAGCCGATCACATGGTTTCCACCCATGTGGGCTTTTGCCTGTGGTGTGATCGCATCCGGAGTGTCAGTGACAAATCATTGGCATTTATTGCTTGCTGGTGTAATTTTGGCTGGACCCATGGTGTGTGCTGCGAGTCAGGCGATTAATGATTGGTTTGATCGCCACGTTGATGCTATCAATGAGCCACATCGACCTATCCCCTCGGGCCGTATGCCTGGTCGCTGGGGCTTGTATGTGGCAATCATATGGACAGGCTTATCTCTTCTATTAGGCTGGTTGATTAGCCCATGGGCTTTCGTTGCTACGTTAATTGGTCTAGCCCTGGCATGGGCGTATAGCGCTCCGCCATTTAGGCTCAAACAAAATGGTTGGTGGGGTAATGCAGCCTGTGGATTATCGTATGAGGGGCTTGCTTGGTTTACGGGTTCAGCTGTGATGCTTGGTGATGCGTTTCCGTCATCCTATTCTATTTTGCTTGCCTTACTCTATAGCGTTGGTGCACACGGCATCATGACCTTAAATGACTTCAAAGCAATTGAGGGTGATCGACAGATGGGTGTTCGCTCTCTACCTGTTCAGCTTGGTGTTTATGGCGCCGCCTGGAACGCATGCTTAATGATGATTGTTCCTCAATATCTAGTTGCTGGATTTTTATATTGGCACGGTAGTTCATTTCATGCCTTGGCTATTTTGGTATTGATTATTGCTCAACTACTCATGATGAAGTATTTCTTGGGCGACCCCATAAAGCGTGCATTGTTCCTGAGTGGCTTTGGCGTACCACTTTTTGTGAGTGGCATGATGATTAGTGCGTTTGCGATTGCTCGGTGAGATGATGAGCTCTAACAACCAAATAAAATTGACTTGGTTTGGTATTGCTCGCTTGGGTTTAGTACAAGCCTCCTTAGGTGCAGTAGTTGTTTTGACCACCTCGGTCTTAAATCGGGTGATGGTTATCGAGCTAGCTCTGCCGGCTTTATTGCCCGGCCTATTAGTAGCCATGCATTACTTAGTGCAATTTATTCGGCCACGGATGGGTTTTGGATCGGATCAGAGTGGTCGGTCTACGCCTTGGATACAGGGTGGTATGTTGGTCTTAGCCAGCGGTGGAGTATTAGCAGCAATTGCGGTAGGACTCATGAATCATGATTTAGTCTGGGGGATTGGCTTAGCGTTCATTGCATTCATGATGATTGGCTTAGGAGTGAGTGCCAGCGGGACAGCCTTACTAGTACTTTTAGCAAAAAGGGTTGATGAAAAACGTAAGGCAGCTGCGGCCAGTTGCGTCTGGCTTATGATGATCTTTGGCTTTGCAATGACCGCTGGTATTAGTGGTCGCTTGCTCGATCCATTCTCCTTTGAGCGTTTAGTGTTTATTTCATTGAGTGTTTCATGCATTGCTCTGATCACCAGTTTTATTGCTCTTCATGGACTAGAGTCTAAAGTGAGTCAAGACGCTCCGATAAATACTAGTCAAACTAAATTGCGCTTTAAAGAAGCTCTTGCAGAAGTTTGGCAAGAATCACGGGTGCGTCGATTTACGATCTTTGTATTTATATCCATGTTGGCGTATAGCTCGCAGGATTTAATTTTGGAGCCATTTGCCGGGACTGCCTTTGGGATGACTCCTGGAGAGACAACCAGTTTATCAGGCTTGCAGCATGCAGGTGTTCTGTGCGGGATGTTGTTATGTGGTTTTGTAACTAGTAAAAGTAAGAGCCCTAGTCTATCGTCTTTGCGGATGTGGACTGTAGGAGGGTGTATAGCTTCAGCCTTAGCAATGTTAAGTCTAGTAATGTCCGGAATCGTTGGACCGGGGTGGCCATTTCTGGGGACAGTATTTATCTTGGGCGTATCTAATGGCGCATTCTCGATTGCTGCGATTGGGTCGATGATGCAATTTGCTGGAGTGGGCAAGGAGAAACGCGAAGGTGTGCGTATGGGTATTTGGGGCGCCGCTCAAGCAATCGCTTTTGGCCTAGGCGGAATCTTAGGAACCGGCGCTAGTGATCTTGCGCGTTATTTACTCGGCGATCCGGTTGCTGCGTATGCCAGTGTCTTCTTTATTGAGGCCATCTTATTTTTAGCAGCTGCAGTCCTTTCTTTTTATATTCGTCCTGTTGAGCGTATCCAACAAGTGCAAAAACAAAATACATCAATACCGAGCAGTTTAATTTCCCATGGAGGATCATCATGAGTTCCCTAGAAACCTTTGACGCCGTTGTTGTGGGCGGTGGACCTGCTGGCGCTACTGCTGCTGGCGATTTAGCCAAAATGGGACATAAAGTTCTTTTACTCGATCGTGCAGGACGGATCAAACCATGTGGGGGAGCAATTCCACCTCGTTTAATTAAAGACTTTGAGATTCCGGATGAGTTGTTGGTCGCAAAAGCCCGTTCGGCGCGCATGATCTCGCCGAAGAATAACCAGGTAGATATTCCAATTGATGGTGGCTTTGTGGGAATGGTTGATCGGGATAAGTTTGATGAGTGGTTGCGCGTTCGTGCTGCCAATGATGGCGCTACACGGCGCACCGGTATTTTTGAGAAGATTACACGCGATACGGATGGGACTGCAATTCTGCATTACCGTATCCATTCCTCCAATCGTCCAGAGGATGACCAAAAGGGAGCGGTTAGAGCTAAAGCCATTATTGGGGCAGATGGTGCAAAGTCGGGGGTAGGGCGTAATGCCATACCTGGTGCTAAGGACGTAGACTATGTTTTTGCTTACCATGAGATTGTGCGCGTTCCTGATGTGCTACCGCAAGGATATGACGGTTCGCGTTGCGATGTGTTTTATCAGGGCACCTTATCTCCAGATTTCTATGGTTGGATTTTCCCTCACGGTAATACGATGAGCATTGGAACGGGAAGTGCTGATAAAGGTTTTTCTTTAAGGGGGGCAGTTGCTGAGCTCAAGAAAATAACCGGCCTGGAAAATGTAGAGTTATTACGCCATGAGGGCGCTCCACTGCCAATGAAGCCTCTTAAGAAATGGGATAACAATCGAGACGTTATTTTGGCTGGAGATGCAGCGGGCGTCGTTGCACCAGCGTCTGGTGAGGGTATTTATTATGCGATGTTGGGCGGGCGCTTGGCGGCAGACTCGGTGCATGAGTTGTTAGAAACTGGTAACGTAAAAGCCTTAGCAAAAGCCCGCAAACGTTTTATGAAAGAGCATGGAACCGTGTTCTTGGTATTGGGGATCATGCAGCGCTTTTGGTATGGAAGTGATAAACGTCGTGAGCGTTTTGTCAAAATGTGTGAGGATAAAGATGTTCAGCGCTTGACCTTTGAGTCCTATATGCACAAAAAACTGGTTCGTAAAGACCCTATGGCACATATTAAGATCTTCTTTAAAGACATGGCGCATCTATTGGGTATGGCGAAGGTATGAGTTCTGAGTGGTTAGAACACTATAAGCCAATCATCTTTGCGATAACTTGGGGAATTGTTCTAGCTCTTGCAGGAGCGTGGGCCACTGAGTTGGGTGAGTGGTATAAAAATTTACAGCAACCTTCGTGGAAACCACCGGATTGGGTTTTTGGACCGATGTGGACCACCATCTTTATATGCGCTGGTATTGCATTCGTGATGGCATACAATCGGGCACCCAGTCAAGAGGCGATACGGATGCTGGTCATTCTCTTTATTGTGAATGGCTTATTTAATTTTGTTTGGAGCATTCTGTATTTTAGGATGCATCGCCCGGATTGGGCCTTGATTGAAGCAGTCGGTCTTTGGCTCTCTGTGCTGGCTATCCTATTAGCGACGCGCTCGTATTCGCCAATATCCAGTTGGTTGATGGCTCCATATTTAGTTTGGGTATCGATTGCAATGGCTTTGAACTGGACCACGGTAAAGCTTAACGGACCTTTTCCTCAGTAAAGGGGGGTGAATTACAAAAGCAGGAATAAAAAAAGCCAAGCATTCGCTTGGCTTTAGAGAGAGCTAAAACTACATTTAGCCTAAGCTATCAGCCCAAATATTGCGGGCCCAACCCCAAGCATAGACACCTTCAAGCTTACTTGCTTCCGCAGAGAGGCCGCCTGAACCCGGAACCGTTTTAAAGGTTTTATCTTTGGCGTCGTATTGATGAACGCTGGCGACGTGCACAACTTCATCCGCACTAATAAAGCTATAGCAGGTGTTGGTTAAGACGGGGGTTTGATTAATTTCAAGACCACCTAGCTCAGCAACGACTGCAGCTGCCGCTACCTTGGCGTGGGAGTTTGCCATATGACCAGATTTTGGCATGAGCGGGGCAACCTGAATGGAGTCACCTAAAACATGGATGTCCTTAGCTGCAGTGGACTCAAAATTAATGTAATTAACGTTCACCCAACGTGCATTGGAGTTGGCCAAGCCACTTTGTACAGCAATATTGCCAGCTCGCATCATGGGTAGGATATTCAACACATCCGCCCTAACATCATCTTGTACGTCAAATTTAATGACCTTTTTCTTGGAGTCAATCGCGACAACATTATGCTTGGAGCGGTACTCGATCATGCCGGGGTACATTGACGCCCAAGCTTTTTTGAACAGGCCACCTTTGGAAGTAACATCATCGTTGGCATCTAAGATCAGTACTTTGGATTTAGGCTTAAACTGCTTGAAGTAACTAGCAACTTGGCAGGCACGCTCATAAGGTCCAGGAGGGCAGCGATAGGGGGCAGTGGGAACGCTGATTGCATACACACCACCGTCTTTCATGCTCTCGAGCTGCTTACGTAGCAAGACAGTTTCTGGCCCTGCTTTCCAAGCCTGCACGGTTACGCCTTCCTGATTTGCCTTTTGTAGGCCCTCTACTCGGTCCATCATCATGTCAATGCCGGGGGAGAGTACTAACTTGTCGTATTTAATCGTGGCACCAGATGCTAAACGAACCGTTTTCTGTTTCGCATCAATTGAAGTCACCATATCTTTTACAACCTTAATACCATGGCGTTTGGACAGATTGTCGTATGGGGTGGAGATATTTGATATTGATGTGTGTCCGCCAACGACCAGATTAGACATCGGGCAGGAGATAAATTCAGTATTGGGTTCAATCAAAGTAACTTGAGCGCTGTTATTAGAAAACAGGCGGATGTACTTAGCAGCAGTGGCGCCACCATAGCCACCACCAACCACTACGACGTTGGCCTTACTAATATTGATCGGATTTGATGCACAGCCTGCAAGAAGCCCTAAAGAGGCACCTGAGCTAACACCTAAAAAGTGACGACGATTCATGATGGTTTCCTATTATTTTTTACCAAGAATATTGGAGATGGTTTGGAGTTGCTCGTCTGTATAGCCTTTTGATAATTGATGCATGATCGTGCCAGTACGAGCACCGCTCTTAAATGCTTTCAATTGGGTCAGCATTGCCTCACTACTCAGATGATTAATTTGGGGCATACCTGCATTTGGTACTCCAACCCCATTGGTGCCATGGCAGTTTGCGCAGGTTGCGGCCAAAGCCATTTGATTAATACTGTTAGCAGTTGATTGGCTAAAAGCAGGAGTGCTTAGCGAAAGTAATCCTACTGCACTTATACCCAACCCCAGTTTGCTTAAGGTACGCGCTGATTGAAAGAACATATTAAATATCTCCATTGGTTTTATTTCGAACAACTGTACTAAAGTAAGAATCTATCTTAAAGGATGGCCCAGAGGATCGCAGCCATATTCTTTTTATTTTCTAGACATTAACTTCATAATCATATAACTCAAGGCGCATATATAGACTAAGGTTTTCCCTAGGTTTTGCATGAATTTGATCCGAATTCATCGGGGATTAACCCTAGGCTAATAAACTATAGGGCATGCAAACACCGATTTCCTATCAATCTCTTGTCCTATGCGTCGTGTTTGCAGTAGGCGCTTATCTGTATGGGGCCGACAGTCGTTTTGCCCCAAAGAATGGCGATGAGTACCCCTATACGCATATTGTTCGCATGACCAGCTCCTCAACGCATTGGTTGCCTTTGCAGTCCGAGATGGTAGGAATCAAAAACACAAAACCACCTTTATTATTTTGGCAGGGTATTGCCTCCACCGACCAGGGAAAGAACTGGTCTCTATTCAACTTGCGTTGGCCAAGTCTCCTCTACACCGCAATCACTGCTTTATTAATTGCTTTGGTAGCAGGGAAGATCACAAAAAGTACGCCATTTGGCATTCTGGCAAGCCTGATTTGGCTGGCGTTCTTTAATACCTACCGCTATGGCAGACCATATCTAGCAGAGCCGCCTGAGATATTCTGGTTAAGCTTGCCGTTCTTTCTATTGCTCCTTTGGGGTAAGCAAGCATTTGAGTCTAAATGGATTTTTCCGTTGATGAGTGGCATCTCTTTGGGGGCCGCACTTCTTTATAAGTCAATTGCTTATGTAGTCCCAGCTTGTTTGGTTCTTATCCTTTGGTTTTGGCAGTGGCGTTCTGCGCATCTATTGGAACTTATTCGTAAAGACCTGTTTAAGGTATTCATGGTGGGCATGATTGCCGTCGCAATCTTTTGTCTTTGGTTCCTGCTAGACCCCGACCCAAGGGCGGTTTGGAATGAATTTATTCTCGGTGAGAATGCGGGGAAGTTTGCGGCCCGCAATAGCCATTATTTGAAAGACTTATTGTGGGGCGGGGATAGTATTGGCATGCTATTGCTAACGAGTGTGGCAAATGCGGGGTTTTTATCGCTGCTGGTCGTTAATTTGTTTTATCTCGCAATTCGGCATTACAAACAAATTAGTTTTGAACAAAAACTACTTTGGATCTGGATTGCTGTGTTCTTTCTAATCTTTTGTTTGCCCAGCCAACGTTCAGGACGTTACTTATTGCCAATCATGCCTGCAATCGCTATTTTATTGGCAATACATTGGCAGCGACTCCATCGATTTGTTTTTTGGATTGCATTGGTATTGCAAGCAATTGTACTGATTGCATTAGCATGGCTCAGCTGGAATATTGATTTATGGACCTATCCGGTGTGGCATTGGATTCTTCTCTCTGCCTCGATAGGCGTTGTTGGACTTGGCTTATTCCGCATATCACTTACCAAGATGGCCACCTTACTAGCTTGCTTTATGAGTTATCTCGTGTTGACCAGTAGCATCATGCCCTTAGAGGGATCTTCGGGACGTTTTAGTAAAGAGACTATTCAAAAACTTCAAGGTAAAACTGTTTGGTTTCCATGTGATTTCCGTGCCAAGGATGAGGAATATCGATTATTAATACCGGGAGCTAATATCAAAGGATATCCAGCAGGCGAGGCGAGAGAAATTAAAAAGCTTGCAGAGCGTTATTCTTTGTTTGCAGTTCAAGCCCCGCTTCAAAGCCAATTAGAGCTTTGTGCTGATTGTGTAATGCTCGGAGAGCGACTCGAGATGCGTGCGCGCCATAATGATCAAGAGATTAAAGCGATGCTCATGGGCCAAGTAAGCGACAATCTCTTTGTGAAAGAGTACATTGTGTCAGCCCCATTTAATACCGGCAAAGATACGGCCCTGTATCAGGACGCTTGTCGATGATTCGGGTTTTGGCATTTATCTTTCTGGTAGTAGCGCTTGGGATGGCCTATTTGCAAGTCAATGATCGGCCGGCTTGGGCAGATTTTATTAGTCCCATAGAGCAGCCTATCAATTCAGATGGACAACTGATTGCTATTGATCCATTGGGAGCGGGTAGTAAGAAAGGTATTGCTAAGCAAATCCCAGTCAGCTTGCAAGGCCAGCTTGATTGGCTACCTGATACAGGTAGACCTTCAGTACACGCTGCCTCACTAATTCCATTAAAAGATGGTAACTGGCGTGCTTTTTGGTTTGCTGGGTCTCGCGAGGGTGCCGCTGATGTTGTAATTCAGAGCGCAGTTTGGGACGCCTCAGTTAAACAATGGGGGCAGGGCACTGTTGTATTAGATCGTGAAGGAGCGCAGCAAGGCCTTAGTCGATACATTAAGAAATTAGGTAATCCTGTCCCAATCCGTAATATTAATGGACAGTTGCAACTCTATTTTGTGGCAGTCTCAATTGGCGGTTGGGCAGGCAGTTCAATTAGTATGATGTACTCCGATGATGAGGGCTTGCGTTGGTCAAAACCGCAACGTCTGATTACTAGCCCACTTCTTAATATCAGCACTTTGGTCAAGGGCGAAGGTTTCTTATTTAACGATGGCAGCATGGGGTTTCCTGTGTATCACGAATGGATTGGAAAGTATGGCGAGCTGTTACGGCTAGATCCCTCTGGCCAAGTACTCGATAAGCGTCGCATGAGCTCGGGGCGTGGCACGCTACAGCCAATCATATTTATTGATGACGAAAAACACGCTAGTGCTTATTTCAGGCAGGCACGTAGAAGTGGCGCTAAGCAGATCGCCGTAAGCCATACAGCAGATGCAGGCCATTTATGGACCGTCACTTCAGATTTAACAATATCGAATCCAAATGCCGCAATCACCGGGATTGAATTAGCGGATCGTACGCGCTTAATGGTCTTCAATGATCTTGAGCACGGACGTCACCGTTTAGTGCTGGCGGCATCTTGGCTAAGAACCAACAATGACACTAGCAGTCAGGCAGCAAAAGATAACTACTCTCCTTGGAAGATTATTCAGGTCCTAGAGGATGAATCCGCTTCGCAAAGTAACCCCAAAGAAGAGTTCTCATATCCTTATTTGAGTATGAATAAACAAGGGCAGGTTTTTTTAGTCTATACCTGGAATCGTAAGCGTATTAAGTCCATTTCATGGGAGCCTAACACCTTAATGACTTACTTACTCCAAGCTCAACACGAGATGGCCGCTACAAGTAATGCCCCAATAGATCTTAAGGAGTCTCAATGAGCTTAGCCATGCTAATCGAGCAAATACCTCTCGTTGAGCTTAGTGTGATTACCGGTGTTGTATTGATGCATTTTTCTAGGAAGTTCTTTGGCTTTAGTCAAAGTAGCGTTGCGGGTCTATGTTTCATTGTGTTTTGTACCGTATTGCTATTATTACCATTGAATAGTCTAGGCGCCCCCTGGAATCTACCTTTAGTAGCCTATATTCGTGGGGTAAGCGGAGAGCTCAGCATTGTGACAATGATGTTAATTTTATTTACGTGGTCATCTGCGCCGGCTTATCGCTTATCCAGCGTTACCCCTCTTATCATTGCGCTCGCGAGCATTTTGTTTTATCCATTTGCCTTGGGGTTGACGATGTTTGACCCATATAGCTGGGGATATGGATCCATCATTTTTGTTGTAGCGGTGATGATGATGGCCCTCTTATTCTTCTTTACGAAGCGCTCATGGGAGGCGCTTATGATCTCGCTAGCCGTAATCGCTTGGTCAATTCATTGGCATGAGTCTACTAATTTATGGGATTACCTATTGGACCCCTTCCTAGCAGTTTGGGCCATCATCATTAGCATTCGGTGGATTATTTGGGGTCGACCAGAACCTTATAGCTACTCTGCTTGGGATATTGACTCTAGTGTGCTGGCTCGCAGAAAGCAGGGCAAGATCTTTAGTTAAGCGAGAAGAGTTGCGGTAAAGAAAAAGGCCGGTTTAAAACCGGCCTTTTTAATGAGACGAAACGCTAAAGATTAGTCAGGGATATTTGCTTTACGAATAATTGGACCCCAACGATTGATCTCTGCATCCAAGTGGGCCTGTAGAGCTGGACCATTTTGCTTCGCAACTGGAACGATATCGATATTAGAAGTATCTAAACGAGCTTTAATGTCTGGATCTGATAAAGCTTTCTTCAAAGCAGCATTTATTTTGTCCAACACTGGCTTTGGAGTTCCTTTTGGAGCATAAACACCATGCCAAACCTTCACGTCAAAGCCCTTCATGCCTTGCTCATCCAATGTGGGTACATTGGGGAGTGCTGATAGGCGCTTGGGTGTAGTTACACCATAAACCTTCACGCGATTATCTTTGATATAAGGAATGGTTTGGGTCGTTTGGTCGCAAAGGAGGTCTACTTGACCGCCCAATAAATCTGTTAATGCAGGGCCAGTACCTTTGTAGGGAACGGTAGTTACGCGTACGCCCAATCGACTCTGGAAAATCAAGCCGCATAACTGCGATACCGCACCAGGACCAGCATTGGCCATGGTTACCTTTTCTTTATTAGCTTTAATGTAAGCCTCAAGCTCTTTAAAGTTATTGGGTGGAAACTTTTTGCTACCCAGAAGAACCATTGGTACGTCAGCTACTTGCCCAATGTATTCAAAGTCTTTCATCGGGTCATAAGGCAGCTTATCGTAGAGAGCTTGCGCGGTCGCCATACCCATGTGATGGATATAAATCATGTAACCATCAGGCTTGGCTTTGGCCACTTTGTTAGAGGCAACCGTTCCGCCTGCCCCGGGAGTATTCTCAACTACCACGGTTTGGCCTAGCGCCTTACCCATTGGCACTGCAATTAAGCGTGCGATCGTATCGGTAGGGCCACCGGCCGCAAATGGAACAACCAAGGCAACCGGTTTGTCAGGATAATTTTGTGCATTGACTGCGCCGGCCATCAAAAAACCAGCGCCAAGAACTGGAGCAAGTAATCCGTTTAAAAGTTTATTCAAATTCATTCAAAGTCTCCAAAAGAGGTAAAACGAGACTTATTTTGCCATGTTTTTAAAGGCATTCTCTTAGGGATTACCAGCTAAGCGCAAAATTCTGTGGGCTAGCATGACCACTGGGCGGTCAACCATCTTTCCATCGACCTTTACAGCCTGTCCATTGGAGGCATTATCGGCAGCAAGCACCCGTTTTGCCCAGCTAATTTCCTCAACGGTTGGGCTAAAAGCCCTTTTAATAATCGGAATTTGTTTGGGATGAATACACAATTTTGCTCCAAAACCAAACCGTTTGGCTTTTTGTGCATGTGCAAAAATTCGCGGTTCATCGTCTGTGGAAGGCGTAACCCCGTCTAGCGGAGGGGCAATTTGAGCCAGTTTGGATGCCAGAACCAACATGAAACGCGCGGTATCGATTTCGGTTTCATTGTCATCACAGCTTATGCCCAGTTCAACTTGCATGTCTAGATTTCCCAAGGCAAGACGGAGAACCTGTTCTGCACTTGCAATTTCATTGAGATGATGTAAGCCCAGCGGGGTCTCAATCATCGGGATAAAAGCCGTGGTTTTAAGTTCCTCGGCTGCTCCATTAATATGATCGCGTGATTCTGTTTTCGGAATCATTAAATGCCGGACCTGTAATTCTTTGGCAAGCACAAGATCAGCCGCATAAAAAGAGCTTCCTGGAGCATTGCAGCGAACCACGATCCGATGTTTCTGGTCGATCGAAATGGATGGCCAGGTATTTTTTAAAATCTCCCGCGCTTTGGCTTTATCATCCAGACCCACCGCATCCTCAAGATCAATGATGACCCCATCAGCTCCGCTAGCGAGTGCTTTGCCATAACGCTCGGGCTGGGTCGCTGGGACAAACAGGAAGCTACAGGCATCACTTAAAGGAGAGGGTGGCAGATTCATTGTGATGCTCCAGACTGAGGAAGAATGAACGGAACAGTTTTGGCTTGACGAATCTGAAAGAGTTGGGTGATGGCAAGGCGCATTTCTGCTTCGGTAGCACCCTGACTAAACGCTGCAAGCCGTAATGCTTTTTCTTGGATCTCTTGCCGACTTAAAGTATTTCCTGGATCACCTTTGGGTTCATCCACACGCCCATCAAGCGTCTTCCCATTCTTCAGGTGCACCTTCACTTTACCAATCCAGCGTTGTGGATAAGCCTGATCTACTTCCGTATCGAGAGTCATCGTTACGCGATCGCGAAGGGCGCAAATTTCTGAATCGTGAAAGTGGTCAGCAAATTCTTGAAGACCAGCAAAGTGATACTTGCAGACTAAAGCCAGTACCGTTCCCATGGAAAACTTTGATTGATGCAAGTTGCTTGGTTTGCTGGCGGGCCCTAGTACATCGATGGCACCCTGATGCACGAAGGTTTCAATGCGCTCAATCTCGTGTGACTGAATATTATTTTTTTGCAGGACGTGCAAAAGCGCATCCGCAGCAGGGTGGGTATGACGACAGGAGGCATGGTATTTGAAGGAGGTCTCCGCAACACACCAACGCGATCCGAGACGGTCAATTAACTTTTCGGGATTGGCATCGCTTGACATGCCTGCAGCCAGGCCTTGCGATCCCTCAAGGATCTTCTTAGCCCCTGTAAATCCCTCTTTTGCAAGGTAAGCCGACATTAAACCTGTAGCACTCGCATGTGCTGTGTGCAATTGCTTGGAGTCGGCGGCGTCGCGTAAGAACTCCCAAAGACCTGCAGATTGAGTACCCGCAGAGCCAAAGGCATGCAGCATTTGTTCATGATTTAGGTTTAATAATCGCCCAACAGTAGCTGCTGCTGCTAAGGTTCCCGCTGTGCCCGTTGTATGAAATATTTTGTAATGCGAGCGCCCCAGAAATTCTCCAACCCGAATACCCACCTCATAGCCAACAACAACCGCAGTTAGAAGTTCTTCGCCACTGAGTTGTTTGGCTTGCGCGCACGCAAGGGCCGCAGGGAATACTATGGTGCCTGGATGGAAAACCGAGCCGTTATGAACATCATCTTGTTCAACCACATGGGATGCCGCCGCATTAGCCAAACATGCCAAGAACGGACTTGAGCTAGTGCGTGTTACTAGGATTTCAGCAGAGCCTGCCACAGCAGTTTGTTGGCGCGGACCCATCGACTGCGCAAATTGCGCCATGATCTCCACAGGCTTCGCACCTTTACCGCCAATTGCCGATGCAAACCAATCAACGAACAAATCCTCGGTACGAGCAATGACTGACTGCGGAATATCACCGAGCTTGAGTTCTGTAGCAAATTGAGCAAGCTGTGCGGAGTAATGTGTTCTCATTAATTTAGACCAATTCTGCTTTTGCTTGCATGGTTAACCAACCCTCATGATCTTGTGCCCAAACCGAAAGAGTTTTGCCGCTAGAATCGGTAGCAAGATCAGGGCTAGCGTTTACCTGCATGGAATGAATATCAAAGGTCGGTCGAACGGCTCGGAACTCAAACCGCTTTAATTTCTTCCCAAGGTTGCTCTGCCGCACTAGATCCACCAACAAAGTGGCAATGAGAGGACCATGCACGATCAAACCAGGATAGCCCTCTTCTTGGGTCACATAACTACGATCGTAATGAATGCGATGCCCATTAAAGGTTAAGGCGGAATAGCGAAACAGCAAAACAGGATCTGGTTGGATGATCTTGCTCCACTTGGCATTACTTGGAGCTGGAGTTGGATCAGGGGCCTTTTCATCGGGAGAAGCCGCGGCGCGATACACAATGTCATGCTCTTCTGTGAGCGCCAAGCCTTTGGCATTATGAATTTGATGTTCTACTAAAACAAACAGTAGATCACCACTTCGTCCTGATTTATGGGTCACTGATTTAATGGTTGAGACACGCTCGATGGCATCGCCAATCACAAGATCCTGTTCCCAACGAAGTCGACCACCTGCCCACATTCTTCGTGGAAGTGGAACGGGAGGTAGGAAGCCACCGCGTTTGGGGTGGCCATCGGGTCCAATTTCAGATTGTTTGGCATGAGGTAAGAAATACAACCAATGCCATAACTCCGGTAGAAACACTCCATTAATGGGATCTGGATCCCTACGATCGAGGGTAGCTGATAAAGCGCGGTAGGGGGCGATAGTGACCGTATCTTGATATCGCTCGGTTTTACCAATCCATTCTTGGAGATGAGCTAGTGTGGGTGGGTCGATTCTCATACCCTCATTATGCCAATCCTAGCAAAACTGCTTTCTAAGAGCGATTACTGAAAAAGAAGCCCGCTAGGGGCAAAAAGAACCCCGACAAGAGCAGCCAAGCCCAGAGTTCGAATGACTCCCCACTGAAAGCGAATCATGAGCAAGAGGGCAACTCCGCAAATGAGCAGTGATACCCAAGAAATTCCAGCAGAGAGGCCGCTGGGAAAAAATACATGGTACGCAAAGAAAACCCCTAGATTGGCAATTACGCCAACGACTGCTGCACTGATGGCAGTTAGGGGCGCGGTGAAGCGTAAATTGCCATGGGTTGATTCAATGATTGGTGCGCCGATAAGAATAAATAAAAAGGATGGCAAGAAAGTAAACCACGTGGCAATACATGCTCCCAATATGCCCCCCAAAGTACTCTCTTGCGCATGACCGGCTAAGTAACCCACAAACGCAACAATCATGATGAGTGGTCCCGGCGTCGTTTCGCCCAAGGCTAGACCATCAATCATTTGGGTGGCAGAGAGCCATTGATAGTGCTCAACAGCGCCTTGGTAAACATAGGGTAATACAGCATAGGCTCCCCCAAAGGTAAGCAGTGCTGCTTTGGTAAAGAACCAAGCTAGTTGTGGGTACAGAGTTTTCCAGCCCAGCAGAAAGACAAGGCATGCTATTGGCAAAAACCACAAGAGGCTAGCAATCGTAATTTGCCAGATTAATCGGACTCGACTAAAACCGGCATGACTCGGAGGTGGGGTATGGTCATCAATGATTGCGTTCTCATGATGCTTGGGCGGTTGACTGAAATGTGCCTTCTGTTCTTGAGAAAAAAGTTCAGGATAGCGTTGGCCAGCCCATAAGCCAAAAATACCTGCGCTAAGAATGATGAGTGGAAACGGCAGGTTAAACACAAAGATGGCAATAAAGGAGAGCAGTGCCAATATTACTAAAGCACGATTCTGAATACTGCGTCTAGAAATACGAATCACAGCGGTAATGACAATCGCGGTTACTGCAGGTTTAATTCCATAAAAGATTGCGGTCACCAGGGTTGTTTGTCCGTAGTGAACATATATCCAGGAGAGTGCAATCAAAATAAACAAAGAAGGTAAAACAAACAGAGCGCCTGCGAGAATGCCGCCCCAGGTACGATGCATGAGCCAACCTAAATAGGTAGCGAGTTGCTGGGCTTCGGGGCCTGGTAGCAACATGCAATAGTTCAGGGCATGCAAGAAACGTCGCTCTGAAATCCAACGTTTTTTATCAACCAGCTCATCATGCATCATGGCAATCTGAGCAGTTGGCCCTCCAAAGCTAGTAAAGCCGAGCTTGACCCAAAAAGCGAGAGCGTCTCGCAATGGGATGGGTGACAGTTCTGTCGAAGAACTAGTCGGCTTGATTTTTAAACCTCATCCATCCCGCCAACAACTTGGCTAAAGCCATTATCGACATAGATGATTTCTGCGGTAATACCATTTGCCAGGTCCGATAAAAGGAAGGATGCAGCATTACCAACGTCATCAACGCTAACGTTACGACGCAAAGGAGCAGTCTTTTCAACCGCATCCAATATTTTGCCAAAGCCTTTAATGCCAGAAGCCGCGAGAGTTTTAATGGGTCCTGCGGAAATGCCATTTACCCGAATCCCTTTGGGACCCAATGAGCCAGCAAGATAGCGAATCGATGCCTCTAAGGATGCCTTGGCCAAACCCATGGTGTTGTAGTTTGGAACATTGCGCATCGAACCAAGGTAGGTGAGCGTGAGTAAGGCAGCATTGGGGCGGAGCATGGGCATTGCCTCTTTAGCCATGGCTGGGAAGCTGTAAGCAGAAATATCGTGGGCGATCTTAAAGGCTTCACGACTCAATCCCTCTAGAAAATCCCCAGCAATCGCCTCCCGCGGGGCAAAGCCGATAGAATGAACGAAACCATCAAATTGGGGCCAGCTTTTGGCAAGATCCTTAAAGAGAGCTGTAATTTGTTCATCGCTTCCCACATCGCAATCAAAAATTAGCTGGCTATTGAACTCTTTAGCAAACTCAGTAATTCGCTCTTTGAAGCGCTCACCCACATAGGTAAAGGCCAATTCAGCCCCTTCACGATGGCAGGCTTTGGCAATACCATAGGCAATTGAGCGGTTTGAAAGAAGTCCGGTAATGAGGATGCGTTTGCCGCTTAGATAAGCCATCTATTGTCCTTTACTCCAAAATTGATTTGCTATCTACAATTGTTGCATATGCTAAGCCAAACTAGACCCATTTCTTCCAGGGCGCCAATTCGAGCCCTGATTTTGCTATTGGCCCTAGGAACCCTGTTTGGCTTGGTATCTTATTCTGGCGAAGGTATCGCAGCACAGGGTATTGCTCAATACGGTAAGCCTAAATATGCGGATGGCTTTGCCCATTTTGAGTACGCCAATCCAAAGGCCCCGAAGGGTGGTACCTTAACTTTGCCCAATCCAGATCGGCGAACTAGTTTTGATAAGTTCAACCCCTTTACACTGCGCGGCGTTACAGCTCCCGGGATTGGCGCTTTAATGTTTGAGTCTTTAGCAGTAGGTAGTGCCGATGAAGTGTCGAGTGTCTATGGACTCATTGCAGATGATATTCAGGTAGCGCCTGACAAAATGTCGGTGAGCTTTCGGATTCGACCCGAGGCACAGTTCTCCGATGGTTCGCCCATCTTAGCAAGCGATGTTAAACATAGCTTTGATACGCTCATGAGTAAGTTGGCTAATCCACAATATAGAACAATTTACGCTGATGTGAAGCAAGCAGTTGTAGTATCTGAACGCGTGATTCGGTTTGATTTCAAGACTCGCAATAGCGAACTACCGTTGATGGTGGGTGGTCTGCCAATCTTCTCTAAGAACTGGGGAGTTAAACCAGATGGAAGCATTACTGCCTTTGACAAGATTACGTTTGAGCATCCGATTGGAAGTGGGCCTTATGTGATTGAGTCTTACCGTGCCGGTAAATCTATGATCTACAAGCGCAACCCTAACTATTGGGGCACTAAAGTGAATGTCCGAGTTGGCTTTTATAACTTTGATCGAATTGTTTATAAGTTATACAGCGACGACGCAGTGCGACTAGAGGCATTTAAAGCAGGCGAGTTTGATGCGCTAGTGGAATACCGCGCCAAGAACTGGGCGAAGAGTTATGTGGGCCCCAAGTTTAATAACGGTACCCTTATTAAGAAGGCCTTCCAAAACCATAATGGCGCTGGCATGCAAGGGTTTGCCATGAACTTACGTCGTCCTATTTTTCAGGATATGCGTGTGCGGAAGGCTTTGGGGTATGCCTTAGATTTTCAGTGGTTAAATCGACAACTTTTCTTTGATCAATACGGACGTATTAATAGTTACTTCACCAATAGCGATCTGAGTGCAAACTACCAAGGTGAAACGGTCCCGACAGAAGCCGAACTCAAGCTATTAAAACCATTACAAGCGAAGTATCCTCAATACGTTCCGGAGGTAGTGTTTGGGGCAATGCCACCACCGCCCAGTACAGAAGCCCCGAGCAGCTTGCGGAACAATTTACGCAAAGCGCGTGAGTTGTTAGCAGAGGCGGGTTGGACGTATCGCGATGGGGCGCTCCGTAACACCAAAGGAGAAATTTTTCGCTTCGAGATTGTGGAGGATGGCCCGTTTTTCATGCGGATTCTCTCAGCGTATGTGCGGAATCTCGAAAAGTTAGGCATCAAAGTTGATATTCGCACCAGTGACTATGCTCTGCATCAAAAGCGCATGGATGACTATGATTTTGATATGACCACTATTCGCTTCCCTGACACCCAAAGCCCTGGCAATGAACTGTATGATCGCTTTGGAAGTGCAGCTGCTAAAGAAAGAGGCTCAGATAACGTGATTGGCGTTCAATCCCCTGTGGTGGATGCACTCATTGATGCCATTGTAAAAGCAGAGACCCGCGAACAATTACAAGCGGCTACTCGTTCATTAGATCGCGTGTTATGGAACAGTTACTTTGTGGTTCCTCATTGGTATAACCCAACACATCGCATTGCATTCCGTAAGGAGATGGGCTACCCCAATCCTCCTTTGTATTACTCCGCAGAGTCATGGATTTTATCTACCTGGTGGTTACAAGAGGCCCGTCAATGAACTCCGAGATTCTCGTCTATATCCTCAAACGCATTCTGTTGATGATCCCCACTTTGCTGGGGGTTCTGACCCTGACCTTTGCGGTGGTGCAATTTGTTCCTGGTGGCCCTGTAGAGCAGTTAATGTTGGAGCTAAGAGGTAAGGGAGATGCAGCAGTCGGCGGCGAGTCCTCCGGTGGGGGAACGACCTATCGAGGACGGCAAGGATTAGACGCAGAACGTTTAGAGCAAGTGAAAGCCTTATATGGTTTTGATAAGCCGCCTCTCGAACGGTATGTTGCGATGCTAAAACGCTTTGCTCAATTTGATCTGGGCCAAAGCTATTACCAACATAAGAGCGTGTGGGATCTGGTGATGTCTAAATTACCAGTATCGATCAGCATTGGTTTGTGGACCTTTTTCATAAGTTACTTGATATCAATCCCCTTGGGTATTTCAAAGGCGGTGCGTGATGGAACGCGTTTTGACCGAGTCACCAGTACCATGATTTTGGTTGGCTATGCAATTCCAGGATTTGTTTTGGGTGTCTTGCTTCTTGTATTGTTTGGTGGCGGTAGTTTTCTGCAGATCTTTCCCTTGCGGGGCTTAACTTCCGATAACTGGAACGAGCTCAGCATGATGGGTAAGGTCTTGGATTATCTGTGGCATTTAGTCTTACCCATTACTGCTTCGGTCCTTGGAAGTTTTGCAGTAATCACCATGCTTACTAAAAACTCGTTTTTAGAGGAGATCCGCAAGCAATACGTGTTAACGGCGCGAGCAAAGGGACTCAGCGAGAGTAAGGTTTTGTGGAAGCATATTTTTCGGAATGCGCTCATCCCCTTAATTACTGGATTTCCGGCGGCATTCATAGGCGCCTTCTTTGCAGGCTCATTACTAATTGAGACCTTGTTTTCATTAGATGGGCTTGGCTTACTCTCGTATGAGGCGGTTATGAAGCGCGATTATCCAGTGGTGTTTGGTACTCTTTATTTATTTACCTTGATTGGCCTAGTAACCAAATTAATTTCTGATCTTTGCTATGTCTTGGTTGATCCGCGCATACAGTTTGGTTCAGGGGGTGGCTCGTGAGTCGCTGGTCACGCTTTAAGTCCAATCGCTTGGGCTACTGGAGCCTGTGGATTTTTTCAATCCTGTTTGGACTTAGTCTTTGTGCAGAATTGATTGCGAACGACAAGCCCCTAGTGGTGCGTTATGAGGGCCAGTTTTATTTCCCCATGATTCAGAATCACCCAGAGACTGTCTTTGGCGGGGACTTTGCAACTCCAACCGATTTTTTAGATCCCGATATCAAGAAAAATATTACCCAAGGTTCTAATTGGGCTATTTACGCCCCGATCCCTTATCGCTTTGAGACCCTGAATTATTTCTCTAAGGAGCCCAATCCCGCATCACCTTCTTTAGATAACTGGTTAGGCACAGACGATCGGGGACGCGATGTCTTATCCCGTTTAATTTATGGCTTTCGTCTCTCTATTTTGTTTGGTATCGCCTTAACCATTGTGGGAGTAGTGGTTGGGGTTTTGACCGGCGCACTGATGGGATTCTTTGGGGGGCGCTTTGATCTAATCACACAGCGCATCATTGAGATTTGGTCAGCGATGCCTGAGTTATATCTTTTAATTATTTTTGCTTCCATCTTTAATCCCAGCGTTCTCTTATTAATTATTTTGTTAGCAGCGTTTGGATGGATGGGTTTGTCGGACTATGTACGAGCTGAGTTCTTTCGTAATCGTGCTTTGGAGTATGTGAGGGCTGCAAAAGCCCTAGGCCTCACGAATGCGCAAATCATGTGGCGCCATATCCTACCTAATAGCTTGACCCCCGTGATCACTTTCTTGCCATTTCGGATGAGTGCCGCCATTTTGTCTCTCACCAGCTTGGATTTTTTGGGCTTAGGTGTGCCACCTGGCACCCCGAGCTTGGGTGAGCTCTTATCGCAAGGTAAGGCCAATCTGGATGCATGGTGGATTTCCTTGTCTACTTTTGTGGTCTTAGGCGGAACACTTCTTTTACTTACCTTTATGGGGGAGGCTTTGCGCGACGCATTCGATTCCCGTAAAAGTAATCCCTTGACTGGGGCAAGAGTATGAGCGCTAGTCTATTACGGTATGAGAACTTCTCACTGTCGTTTGGTAGCGGTCGGCGGGAGAAATTTGCGGTACGCGATTTATCCTTAGAAATCGGTATGGGTGAGCGAATTGCCTTAGTGGGTGAATCAGGTTCAGGTAAAACATTAACGGCGCTTTCCCCTTTGCGTTTGCAACCTGAGGGGGCACACTCTACGGGCAAAATTTTTTGGCGCAGAGCAGACGGTATTGAGGTCAATCTTTTAGATTTAAGTTTAGAAGAAATTAGAGAGGTGCGGGGGCGCGAGATCGCCATGATCTTCCAGGAGCCCATGACCGCATTAAACCCATTATTTACGATTGGTAATCAGATAGTCGAAGCGGTTCAAGTGCATGAACCTTTATTACCTTTAGTGGAATGCCGCAAGACAGCGGTTGCATTGTTAAAGAAAACAGGCATCCCTGAGGCAGAGGAGCGTTTTCATGCTTACCCTCACCAGCTATCTGGCGGTCAGCGGCAACGTGCCATGATTGCTATGGCATTGGCATGCAAACCGAGATTACTCATTGCTGATGAGCCTACGACGGCTCTTGATGTGAGCTTACGTCTACAAATTTTAGATTTATTAAAAGATCTCCAAGAAGAGGCAAAAGATCGTGGAGAAATGGCGATTCTATTAATTACCCATGACCTTAACTTAGTTAGGCATTTTGCCCATCGTGTGGGTGTATTGAATCAAGGGTGCTTGGTAGAAAGTGGTTCTACCCATGAGGTATTTGCCCACCCCAAAAATAATTACACAGAGCAATTAGTTAATAGCCAGCCAGTGAGGGAGCTATTACCGTTGGTTCCCTTAGCGCCGGTGCTCCTGAAGGTGAATGATTTAACCGTGTCTTATCCCCAGTCTAATTATTCAGGGGCCGGACTGCGCATTACGAAATGGTTTACTAAGGCCAAACGCAATACGGTGCTGCAACCCGTGAGCTTTCAATTGAAGCAAGGTCAGACCATTGGTGTTATTGGTGAATCAGGCTCTGGAAAAACAACCTTAGCTATGGCCGTATTGGGCCTACTGGGTGAGACCACTGCGCGCCTTGCTGGTGATGTCGAAGTTTTAGATCAATCGTGGCAAGTGCTGTCACCACTCGCCAGAAGAGCAATGCGCGCGAACTTACAAGTGATCTTTCAGGATCCATTTGGTTCTCTATCGCCCCGCATGACCATCTTTGAAATTGTTGCAGAGGGATTAAATATTCATCAACCCAAACTTTCTCTTGCCGATCGCGAGGCCCGCGTTGTTGAGATTTTGCGTGAAGTCGGCCTGGATCGTTCAGCCATGACACGTTATCCCCATGAGTTCTCTGGCGGGCAACGACAACGGATTGCCATTGCTCGCGCTCTGATCCTAAAACCGCAGATTTTGGTCTTGGATGAGCCAAGTTCAGCTTTGGACGTATCGATTCAAAAACAGGTCTTAGCTCTTTTGAGTTCACTTCAAAAAAAATACAATCTTGCCTACTTAATCATTAGCCATGACTTAGCTGTGATTCGAGCGATGTCCCACGAATTGATGGTTTTGCGGGGAGGCGAAGTGGTGGAATATGGCGAAACGGAGGCAATGATTGCGAACCCCAAAGAGCCCTATACCAAAGCCTTATTTGCTGCTGCCGAGCTTGTCTAGAACTAAATTGTAGTAAAAACAATCACTTAAAGATGGCAAATACGGGCAAACCCGCTTTCTAAATTGAGCGAGCTTTGTTAGAATCGCGCTATGTCTTTGAAAAAGAACGCAATCTCTTTGTCTTTTAAGCCCATAGCCGTCCTGGTTTTGGGTTTTGCTTTCTCATTGGCGCATGCCAATCCTGCCGGAGAGGCCGGGAATAAAGAAGGTACTAAAGTTGAGAGCATTCTTGAGAGTACGTCTTCATACTTTGCCCGTTTCACCTATCAGGTGGTTGATTCTGTATCGAGTAAAACGGAATCCTTGATTAACGACGCGATGCAACTTATTGGAGTTCGTTATCGCTGGAATGGTGATTTGCCCCAATCTGGTTTGGATGCTAGTGGATTTGTCCGTTTTGTGTTTAGAGATAAATTAGGTTTTTTACTACCACCCAAATCGTCGCAGATGAGTAAAGTGGGAAAGCCTATTACCCGCGAAGAGTTGCAACCCGGTGATTTAGTATTCTTCAACACCATGCGCTTAACCTTCTCGCATGTCGGTATCTATGTGGGCGATAACAAGTTTATCCATTCGCCTGCTAAAGGCTCCACAGTGCGTGTTGATGATTTAGCGAGTAGCTATTGGGATAAACGTTTTGATGGGGCGCGTCGTTTGGATGGTAGCGATGAGCTCAGTAATGCAGAGCGTAATGCCCTGATTCAGGAAGCCAAGAAATTACGTTTACAAACGCGTAATTTGTAATAGGCAAGTCGACTAAAAGACCCTAAGTTTTTCTCGTATCTCCGCAATTTTCTCTTGGGCAGCCTGCTCTCCCGCAAGGATTGCAGCATTTCTAGAGCGAAAGTCTGCGCTACCCATTTGCTTAAGTTGTGGCGTGATCAACACATCGGCTTTTGCTATTTCATATTGATTAATGCTTTGTTGCATGATGTTGATCGTTTGTTGAAGCAACCCTAGGGTGCCACTAGAGTTAAAAGTGTTTGTATCAGACGAGATGTTGACCGCAATGATGAAGTTGGCGCCCATTTCCTGAGCGTAACGAACGGGCACAGGAGCCACTAGACCGCCGTCGACATATTCTTTACCCTGAATTATTGCTGGTTGAAAAACTCCGGGCACACTGCAAGAGGCCCGCACTGCCAAGCCAGTATCTCCCCTCTGAAAAAGAATGCCCTTACCAGTTTGTAGCTCCGTGGCAACAATACCTAAGGGAATACTCATTTGCTCAATCGTTTTATTCTGAACCTCACGATTCACCATGCTCTGCAGTGCATCGCCCTTGATCAAGCCACCAAATCGTCCTGCAAATGGATAGGCCCAATCTGCAATGGCAGCCTCATCCAGATTAAGACCGATGCGGTTAAGATCAAGTCCGCTATAACCTGAGGCATAAAGTGCTGCAATCACACTCCCAGCGCTAGCTCCAACGATCATATTCGGGCGAATACCTTGCGCTTCTAGTATTTTGATGACCCCGATATGGGCAAAACCTCTGGCAGCACCAGACCCCAAAACTAGAGCAATGTTGGGCTTGCGGCGTTCGTCCCATAAACTACATCCTGAAAGGGCGCTAAGCCCAAATAGCCCAAAGGCCTTGAGCGCAGTGCGACGATTTTCTGGGGAGGATTTTTGGGGAGGGTGAAAATGAGACATATGGCTATTGTATTGACCCTACCTTATAATGGCGAATCGGTGCAAATTGCTACGAAACTAAAAGATTCGTTTGATTGCCGAGCATCCCCAAAATAAGAATTAACTTGAGTGAGCTCGACATAAGCCAGAAAACACCCCAAACCCATTTTGACGATTGTGAATGAACCATCAAACAGGTAAATCCTGTTTAGCCAAATTGTATGGATACTGATCACTATAAGCGCGTAGTCGAGACCGCATTAATTTGCGCTCAAGAGCCTCTAACAACAAATGAACTCAACCGATTGTTTTTAGAGCCTCCTTTGGCATCTGCGGATCTCCAAAAAATACTTTTTGAGATCCAAAAAGAATGGCATGACAAAGGCATGGAGCTGGTCAATATAGCAACTGGCTGGCGTTTCCAGAGCCGCCTCAACATGCGTGAGTATTTAGATCGCTTAACACCAGAGAAACCTCCCAAGTACTCACGAGCAGTGATGGAAACCTTAGCCATCATTGCCTATCGGCAGCCCGTTACTCGCGGTGAGATCGAAGAGGTACGTGGTGTGGTTGTGAGTAGTAATGTCATGCGTCAGCTAGAAGATCGTGGCTGGGTTGAGGTAGTTGGTCACAAAGATACGATCGGGCGCCCAGGCCTCTATGCAACTACCAAACAGTTTTTAGATGATCTCAGCTTAAAAGATTTACAAAGCCTACCCATGTTAGAAGATGGCTCTATTTCTGCTGAGGCCTTAGGACAAGCTGTGATTGAGTTTGATGCTGATGCGACCGTGGAAACTGTTATTCCACTAGAGCCCCTGAACAACGCCGAGCACGATGACAAATCCTGATCAAGATTCTCTTACACCTAATCCAGTAGCAGAGGGGTCGGTCGACAATCCCTCTTCGGGTGATTCAGATACTGGGGAGCGTAAAGACCGCGGTGAGCGCGGCCCCAAACGTTTTCATAAATCGAACAATAAGGCCCGCGGTAAGTTCGGTAATAAAAATAAGCGTCGCGATGGGCCAAATCCTCATGCAGAGGCTGACGGAGAGCCAACCAGGCCCTCACCAAAATCAGCACAACTTCAGGCAGAGACCGAAGCCTTATTTGCCTCGGTAGTTTCTGGAGAATTTGATGCAGCTCTTGATGCTCCAGAGACTGAAGCCTCTGCGGTAGAGGAGCCCGGAGTAATTTCGCATGAGGCCGGCATTGAACAGCGAGCCTCTAAAGCGGGAGATGAGGAATCGGATGAGCTCGACAATCCAACTGATTTAGAGCGCTTGCAATTTGCCAGTGTCGATGAGCTACCACTGAGCTTGCGGGATGAAGTATGGTCTGATCTTGACGGTCTCGATGATGATGCCGAAGATGAGGATACCGTTAAGTTACATAAGGTCCTAGCAGATGTAGGAATGGGATCACGTCGCGAGATGGAAGATTTGATTATTCAGGGACGTGTTTCTGTGAACAGTATGCCGGCGCACATTGGTCAGCGTGTGGGCCCTAGCGATATCGTGCGCATTAACGGTAAGCCAGTGCATCGTAAGATTCATACTAAGCCACCGCGTGTCATTCTGTACCATAAACCTGCTGGCGAAATTGTTAGTCAAGCCGATCCTGAGGGTCGCCCAAGCGTCTTTGATCGCTTGCCAAAACCTCGGCAAGGTCGCTGGATTGCAGTTGGCCGCTTGGATTTCAATACAGAAGGCCTTTTGTTATTTACCACCTCAGGCGAATTGGCAAATCGATTGATGCATCCTCGCTATGGAGTTGAACGTGAATATGCAGTTCGTATCCTTGGTGAACTATCGGCCGAATCGGCAGAACAACTAAAAACAGGAATACAGCTCGATGACGGTCAGGCTCGCTTCTTGCGTTTAAGTCAAGGCGGTGGCGATGGTGCCAATCGTTGGTACTCCGTAGCGCTTACTGAAGGACGTAATCGTGAGGTACGTCGTATGTTTGAGGCAACGGGGCATGTAGTCTCTCGTTTAATTCGGACCCGCTACGGTTTGTTCATATTGCCCCCCCGTTTACGGCGTGGTAAGTGGGAAGAGGTGCCCCTTGAAAACATTACTCAATTGATGCGTGCTGCCGGTTTAAAGGTTCCGCAAATGGGAAGTAAAGAGAGGGGAGGTCCTCAAGGCCGAACTTCCGGCATGGATCCTCAAAGTGATCCTAATTTTCAGCCCGATCCAATGCAAACCTCGGTATCTTATTGGGGGTCAAAAGAGGCGCTCACGATGGCCTCCAACCATTCTCAGGGTACATCTCATTTGCCAGGTCAAGGCAGAGGCTCCAACAGTGGAGCTGGCCGATCTGGCTTTGGTCAAAAAGGTCAACGCGGAACCGGAGGAAAACCTGGGGGTCAACGCCCCAAGGGGCAAAAGATCCATCATGGAAGCGGCTTTAGTGCTGGGCCGGGAGGAACTGGAAGTGGGGGTCAAAAGCGTCCTAATCGTGGCAAACCCTTTAAGGGACCAAGAAAACCTCGAAATCCGGGTGAAAGTTTCTGATTTGACTAGAGATTTTATGATTCGGGTATAATTTCTCTCGCACCGGCTGATGTTGAATGCAACGTAAGCTGGCCTGTTCTGGTAGTTAGGAATATGGGCTTTGTAGGCCCATTTTTTTTTGCCAAACGGCGTGTTATGAGTGATGTTTGTGTGGGGATCGCGTGAAAGAACAGCAGATTATTTCTGCCGAAGTGGGCAATTTAGGCTATTCGCTAGTTGATATCGAGCGTGAGGGCCGTGGTTTGCTCCGTGTGACGATCGAAAACCCTGACTTTGATCGCATGATTACGGTGGAAGATTGTGAGAAGGTAAGTCATCAGCTGACCTATACCTTGGCGGTTGAGAACGTTCCTTATGAGCGTCTTGAGGTCTCATCGCCAGGGTTAGATCGCCCCGTTAAGACGGCTGTTGAGTTTATTCGGTTCGCAGGGTTGGAAATTGATCTGAAATTGCGGGTGGCAGTTTCAGGAAGAAAGAATTTTAGGGGAGTGCTGCAGGGCCTAAAAAGTGGCTCGGTAGATTCTCCAGATGCACGGTTTAGTTTGTTATTTGAGGCGAGTGATGGATCTACCGCTGAGCTTGAATTTAGCTTGGCTGAAGTTGAAAAAGCTCGCTTGGTCCCTGTAATTGATTTCAAAGGAAAAAAATCATGAGTCGTGAAGTTCTCATGTTGGCAGAAGCCCTCGCCCGTGAAAAGAATGTTGATCGTGAGATTGTTTTTGAAGCTCTCGAACTAGCATTGGCATCCGCCACTAAAAAACGCTACAGCGAAGATGTGGATATTCGGGTTTCAATTGACCGTGATAGCGGTGAGTATGAGACCTTTCGCCGTTGGTTGGTCGTTCCAGACGAAGCTGGCTTACAAGAGCCCGACAAAGAGATTTTGCAATTTGAGGCCAAAGAGCAAATCTCCGATATCGAGGTAGATGATCACATTGAAGAGCAGATCGAGTCTTTGGCGTTTGGTCGGATTGGCGCTCAGGCAGCTAAACAGGTGATCTTGCAACGTATTCGGGATGCTGAACGTGAGCAAATTCTGAATGATTACCTCGAGCGGGGCGAAAAGATCATGACCGGTACGGTCAAGCGTGCCGACAAAAATGGCTTAATTATTGAATCGGGTCGGGTTGAGGCTTTACTTCGCCGTGATCAAATGATCCCCAAAGAGAACCTTCGTTCTGGCGATCGTGTCCGCGCATATATTTTGAAGGTTGATCGCGAAGCACGTGGTCCGCAAATTGAGCTCTCACGTACATGCCCCGAGTTTTTAATGAAGTTATTTGAGAATGAAGTGCCTGAGATCGAGCAACGGCTTTTGGATATCAAGGGCGCAGCCCGTGACCCAGGAGTTAGGGCCAAGATTGCAGTGGTCACCCACGATAAACGCATCGATCCAATTGGTACTTGCGTCGGTGTTCGTGGCACTCGTGTGACAGCAGTTCGCAATGAAGTTGCTGGCGAGGCTGTTGATATCGTTCTGTGGTCTGAGGATCCTGCGCAATTTGTGATTGGCGCGTTAGCTCCTGCCCAGGTCTCATCGATTGTGGTGGATGAAGAGCGCCATGCTATGGATGTGGTGGTAGACGAGGAGAACTTAGCGATTGCGATTGGACGCAGTGGGCAAAACGTTCGTTTAGCGAGTGAGTTGACCGGTTGGCAAATTAATATCATGACTCCTGAAGAGTCTGCTGAGAAATCTGAAAAAGAGTCGGTTGTAGTCCGCCAATTGTTTATGGATAAGTTAGACGTGGATCAAGAAGTTGCTGATATCTTGATTGAAGAGGGCTTTAACTCCTTAGAAGAAGTAGCCTATGTACCTTTGTCCGAGATGCTTGAGATTGAATCATTTGATGAGGATACTGTTAATGAATTAAGAACACGGGCACGCGACTCTTTATTAACGATGGAGTTAGCTAAGGAAGAGCGCATTGAGGAAGTATCGCAAGACCTACGTTCACTTGAAGGTCTCTCTCCCGAATTAATTACAACGCTAGCTGAGAATCAAGTGCACACGCGCGATGATTTGGCCGGTTTAGCAGTAGATGAGCTAGTGGAAATCACTGGTATGGATGAAGAAATAGCCAAAACGCTCATTATGAAAGCGCGTGAACATTGGTTTAACGCATGAGGAAAAGCGCATGGCTACGACAACCGTAAAAGCACTGGCTGAGGAGCTAAAAAGAAGCTCGGCAGATTTATTGGTCCAACTGAAGGCTGCCGGAATTGAGAAAGAATCGGAATCCGACAAGATTACTGATAAGGATAAGACCGCACTATTGGGATACCTCCAAAAAGCCCATGGAAGTGCTGATGCTGGTGCTCGTAAAAAAATTACCTTAACAAAGCGTGAGACTAGCGAGATCCGTCAAGCAGATTCAGCTGGTCGGACTCGTACCGTGCAAGTCGAGGTACGTAAAAAGCGGGTTTTGGTCAAGCGCGATGAGTCTGCAAAACCAGAAGAAGCTGCCGAGGAAAAAGAGGTCAAGGCGCCTGTTGAGAAAAAGCCAATCTTGTCGGATGAGGAATTAGAAAAACGTGCTGCTGAAGCCTCGCGTCAAGCTGAGTTGTTAGCTAGACAAGAAGCGGAGATGAAAGCTGCAAGCGAGCAAAAGCAAAAGAAAGTTACTAATGAGCTTAAGCCTACTAAAGCAGAAGTTGATCAAGAGCTAGCCACAAAAGAGAAAGCCAGTAAAGATTTAGCTGAGCTTCGTACGCGACGCGCTGCGGCAGAGGCTGAAGTATCTGCCATTCGGGACATGATGAGTGCACCCGCACGAGTTTTAAAAGCACCCAGTGAAGTTGCTAGCGAAGAAGCGAAGAAGGGCACTTTACATAAGCCTGTAAAGGCTGATGGTGGCGATGATAAAAAGAAACCTACCAAGGTAGGCGGTAAATTAATCAAGTCTTCTGAGACTTCCTCAACGTGGCAAGAAGAAGGTGCAAAACGGAAGGTTGGATTAAAGACCCGTGGTGATATGAGTGGTGGTATGGGTGGCGGATGGCGCAGTGGTGGCGGACGTAAGAAGCAACACCAGAATCAAGAGGATAACCCGGCAACTAATTTTCAAGTCCCTACAGAACCAGTTATCCGCGATGTATATATCCCTGAAACCGTTACGGTTGCTGACTTATCGCACAAAATGTCTGTCAAGGGCGCAGAGGTGATTAAGCTGCTGATGGGAATGGGTCAAATGGTAACGATTAATCAAGTCCTGGACCAAGATACTGCAATGATCATTGTTGAGGAGATGGGTCATAAAGCACATGCCGCTAAATTAGATGATCCTGAAATAGAGTTGGGTGCCTCGGCAGAGGATGCACCGTTGCTACCAAGACCACCCGTAGTTACGGTGATGGGACACGTTGACCATGGTAAGACATCCTTGCTCGATAAGATCCGGGTCGCAAAAGTGGCCGCTGGTGAGGCTGGAGGTATTACCCAGCACATTGGTGCTTATCACGTAGAGACCCCGCGTGGAGTTATTACCTTCTTGGATACACCGGGTCATGAGGCCTTTACGGCAATGCGTGCCCGCGGTGCGAAGGCAACCGATATCGTGATCTTGGTCGTAGCGGCCGATGATGGTGTGATGCCGCAAACGCGCGAAGCAATCCACCATGCAAAAGCAGCCAATGTGCCATTGGTTGTGGCGATTAATAAGATTGACAAGCCAGAAGCTAATACGGATCGCGTCAAGACTGAATTAGTGAGTGAACAAGTTGTTCCTGAAGAATACGGCGGCGACTCTCCATTCATTGGAGTCTCTGCAAAAACAGGAGAGGGGATTGATGCGCTTCTCGAGAACGTGTTGTTGCAGGCAGAAATTTTGGAACTCAGAGCCCCCAAAGATGCGCCAGCACAAGGTATTGTGATTGAGGCACGTCTGGACAAAGGTCGCGGCCCAGTAGCTACGGTATTAGTTCAGTCTGGCACCTTAAAACGGGGTGATATGCTTTTGGCTGGCCAGTCTTATGGACGCGTTCGCGCCATGTTAGATGAGAATGCTAAGGCAACCAATGAAGCTGGCCCATCGATCCCAGTGGAAATCCAAGGTTTGTCGGAGGTACCTGATGCAGGCGAATCATTTCAGGTGGTGGCGGATGAGCGTAAGGCTCGTGAGATCGCTTTGTTCCGTCAAGGTAAGTTCCGTGATGTGAAGTTAGCCAAGCAACAAGCAGTCAAGCTCGAGAACATGATGGAGAATATGGGCGAAGGCGCGGTTGAGGCTAAGCTCCTGCCCATCATTATCAAGGCAGACGTACAGGGTTCACAAGAAGCTCTTTCACAGTCTCTGCAAAAACTCTCCACCGCTGAAGTAAAAGTTCAAATCGTACACGCTGCTGTCGGTGGCATTACTGAAACCGACGTGAACTTAGCAATTGCTTCTAAAGGAGTCATTATTGGCTTTAATGCTCGTGCGGATGCGGTAGCCCGTAAATTAGCCGAGACCAATGGCGTAGATATTCGCTATCACAACATCATTTATGACGCAGTGGATGAAGTAAAGGCAGCTTTAAGCGGCATGCTTACCCCCGATAAGAAAGAAGAAATTATCGGTATGGTTGAGATACGCCAGGTCTTTAATGTGTCGAAGGTTGGTGCTATTGCAGGTTGTATGGTGTTAGATGGTATCGTGCGACGTAATTCACGGGTTCGTCTATTGCGCGATAACGTCGTTATATGGACCGGTGAGTTAGATTCCTTAAAACGCTTTAAGGATGATGCAAAAGAGGTCAAGGGTGGTTTTGAGTGCGGCCTTTCTTTGAAGAACAATAATGATATTAAAGAGGGTGATCAGCTAGAAGTTTTCGAGGTCACTGAGGTTGCTAGAACGCTTTAATCAATTGTCGTATGCATAAAACAAGCCCGCATCGTCACCAACGTCTTGCTGATCAGATTCAGCGAGATTTGGCGGAACTCGTTCCCCGCGAACTGCGGGATCCAGCGAATGGCTTAATTACGATCCAGGCCGTTGAGTTATCACCAGATCTTGCCCATGCAAAGATTTATTTCACGGTTTTGGGTGGTGATCCGCAATATGCATTGGGATCATTGCAGGAGAAAGCGGGCTATCTCCATTCATTACTCTTTAAGCGAATGCATACCCATACTGTGCCCACCTTGCATTTTGTCTTTGACACCTCCATTGAGCGTGGCGCAGAAATGTCTCGATTAATTGATCAGGCATTAGGCTCAAAGCCTAACTAATGAGAATGGCTCAGCGGATTGACGGGGTGGTTCTGTTGGATAAACCCTCCGGAATGAGTTCTCAAAGTGCGGTCACTTCCGTAAAACGACTCCTGCATGCAGAAAAAGCAGGACATACGGGCACACTCGATCCAATGGCTACCGGATTGTTGCCAGTTTGTTTGGGGGAAGCAACGAAGTATTCACAAGATTTATTAGATGCCGATAAGGCGTATCTCGCCCAACTACGTTTTGGGATTCAGACGGATACCGGGGATGCGCAAGGCCAGATTATTGCCGAGAAATCAACGGCAGAGGTCGTTGATAACGCAATGGCTAAGACTCTGATTGATGCAATATTGCCTCATTTCATTGGTGATATACAACAAGTACCGCCGATGTACTCAGCGCTAAAGCGTGATGGTAAGCCGCTTTACGAATACGCGCGTTCTGGTATTGAGATTGAGCGCGAAGCGCGTAGGATCACGATTTATTCGATCAAACTACTAAATGTTCAGTGGCCTGTGATCGATATTGAGGTGCACTGTAGCAAGGGAACTTATATTCGGGTATTGGCAGAGGATATGGGTCATGCACTTGGTTGTGGTGCGCATTTGATTGGCTTACGCAGAACCATGGTTGGACATCTTTCACTGGCACAATCAGCCAGCCTGGAAAGCCTTCAACATTCAGCTCCACAGATCTTGCCAGTCGACGCACTATTACAAACCTTGCCTGAGCTGACTGTGGATGATATTCAAGCAAAACGCTTAGAGATGGGGCAACGTGTTCCATGTGCTGTCAATATTGCGACGCAATGGGCTAACTCTTTATTTCGGATCTATCGTAGCCAAGCGCTTCCCCAAAACTTTATTGGCACTGCGGATTGGCGTTCAGGTGTTTTACATCCTCGTCGCTTTATCTCCCAGCGTCTGATTAACCAAAACTAATTTTTCACCTTGACTAAGCAAAGCATCAAATGACCAAACGCGCACTTCGTAATATCGCCATCATCGCTCACGTGGACCATGGCAAAACCACTCTTGTTGACCAATTACTCCGTCAATCAGGCACATTTAGGACCAATGAAAAGATTTCTGAGCGGATCATGGATTCAAATGATCTTGAAAAGGAACGTGGTATTACCATTTTGGCAAAGAACTGTGCTGTGGAGTATGACGGTACACATATTAATATTGTTGATACACCTGGGCACGCAGACTTTGGTGGCGAGGTAGAGCGTGTTTTGTCGATGGTCGATGGCGTACTTTTACTCGTTGATGCGGTTGAGGGACCTATGCCTCAAACTCGGTTTGTTACCAAAAAAGCCTTGGCACTTGGGCTACAGCCGATTGTGGTTGTGAATAAGGTCGATCGTCCTGGAGCGCGTTGTGATTATGTTATCAATGCCACCTTTGAGCTCTTTGATAAGTTAGGCGCTACAGAGGAGCAACTGGATTTTCCAGTCATCTACGCATCTGGCCTCAATGGTTATGCTGGTACTGATGAGAGTGTGCGCGAAGGGAATATGCGCCCTCTATTTGATGCCGTATTACAGCATGTGCCAGTGCGCGATGATGAAGTGGATGCTCCATTGCAATTACAAATTTCATCAATTGATTACAGCAGCTATGTTGGCAAAATTGGCGTAGGCCGAATCAGCAGAGGCAGAATTAAACCTGGTACGGATGTTATTTGTATCAATGGTCCCGATGGCACACCCTTTAAAGGCCGCATTAATCAAGTATTGAAGTTCAGGGGTTTAGAGCGTGAAGTGGTTGATGAAGCCATCGCAGGCGATATTGTTCTTGTGAATGGTATTGAAGATCTAGCTATAGGCACAACTATTTGTGCTCTTGATCGGATTGATGCTCTACCCATGTTAAAGATTGATGAGCCGACCTTAACCATGAACTTTATGGTAAATACCAGCCCATTAGCAGGGCGCGAAGGAAAGTTTGTTACCAGTCGACAGATTCGGGAGCGCTTAGACCGAGAGGTGAAGTCCAACATGGCCTTGCGGGTTCGTGAGACCGATGATGATACGGTATTTGAAGTCTCCGGTCGTGGAGAGCTTCATTTGACTATTTTGGTTGAGAACATGCGGCGCGAGGGCTATGAGTTAGCGGTCTCAAGACCCAGGGTCGTTTTTCATGAAGAAAATGGTGTCAAACTCGAGCCCTATGAGAATCTCACCGTCGATCTTGAGGACACCACTCAAGGTGGGGTCATGGAAGAACTTGGTAAGCGCAAGGCTGAGTTGTTGGATATGGTGAGTGACGGTAAAGGGCGTACCCGTCTTGAGTATCGAGTTCCTGCGAGGGGTCTTATTGGATTTCAGGGGGACTTTATGACCCTAACCCGCGGCAATGGCTTAATGAGTCATAACTTTGATTCCTATGCGCCTGTGAAAGATGGCATTTTGGGAGAACGTCATAACGGCGTATTAATTAGTCAAGACGATGGTGAGGCAGTAGCCTATGCCCTTTGGAAACTTCAAGATCGCGGCAGAATGTTTGTTTCTCCGGGAGACCCTCTGTACGAGGGTATGATTATTGGAATTCATAGTCGTGACAATGATCTCGTGGTGAATCCCATTAAGGGTAAGCAATTAACGAACGTACGTGCTTCTGGAACGGATGAAGCAGTTCGTTTGGTAACACCCGTGCAATTAACCCTAGAGTATGCTGTCGAATTTATCTCAGATGATGAGTTAGTTGAAGTGACTCCCAAGAGCATTCGTCTGCGCAAGCGCTATCTTAAGGAACACGAGCGCAAGAAGGCTTCACGAGACGACGTTTAGCCCCTACAGTCCGAAGGTCGAGGCTAAACTTCGGTTACTGGCCTATGCGAAATAATGTAGTAACATTACTACATTAGTGTTTCAGTGAGGAGTTTGTATGCCAAAAACCCTGTCTAGCAGAGAATTTAATCAGGATACAAGCGGTGCAAAAAAGGCGTGTCGTTCTGGACCTGTTTTTATAACGGATCGCGGTAGACCGTCTCATGTTCTGATGCTTTATGAGGACTATCAGAGGGTTATCGGTCAGCAAAAAAATATCCTAGATCTTGTGGGCATGAAGGCTGCTGGTGATATTTGTTTTGAGCCTGCGAAAATAGATAGCCTGAGTAAACCAATTGATTTGAGCTAATGTTTTTACTTGATACCAATGTCATTTCGGAGTTGAGAAAAACGACCGAAAATAAAATTAATCCAGGTGTTAAAGAATGGGCAGAGACAAAAATGCCCTCAACCATGTTTCTTTCAGTTATCACTATTTTTGAACTTGAATTAGGTATTTTACGACTCGAGAGGCGCGATAAAAAACAAGGACAGATTCTACGCAAATGGTTATCCCAGCTTGTGCTCCCCGCTTTTGTTGATCGAGTTTTGCCCATAAATACTGCTATTGCAGTACGCTCTGCATCTCTTCATGTTTCAAATCCATCTTCAGATAGAGACGCCATGATTGCTGCTACTGCAATTGAGCACCACCTAACCTTGGTTACCCGTAATACCGTTGACTTTGATCTCACTAAAGTGAAGTTAATTAATCCATGGGAATAGCCCCTTGAGCATTAAACGTCTTGCCGTTGCCCCCATGATGGAGTGGACCGATCGCCATTGCCGATCGTTTCATCGTCTGCTGACAAAGCAAGCAGTTCTCTATACGGAGATGGTAACCGCGGGAGCGCTGATGCATGGTGATCTTCCCCGACATTTGGATTACAACTCCAGTGAACACCCTGTCGTTTTACAGCTTGGTGGCAGTGAGCCTGCGGATTTAGCACGTTGCGCAGAACTTGCCCAGAAGTGGAGCTATGACGAAATCGATCTTAACTGCGGTTGTCCCTCAGAGCGTGTCCAAAAAGGTGCTTTTGGGGCTTGCTTAATGGCAGAGCCTGTTTTGGTCGCTGATTGTGTCCGAGCGATGCGTGCTGCCTGTGATCGACCGGTTTCAGTAAAGCATCGACTGGGTTTGGATCAAATGGATGCGTCTCAATCCGAGCGCGATTATCGATTTGTGTTGGATTTTATCTTGGCTGTTGCAGATGCGGGTGCCTCTCAGGTGACCATTCATGCGCGTAATGCGGTATTAAAAGGACTATCGCCCAAAGAGAATCGTACTAAACCCGCTTTACATTATGAGATTGCTAAACAATTACGTAGCGATGTACAAAAATTCTATCCTGAACTTAAGGTACTCCTCAATGGCGGCTTAGAGACTAATGAGCAGATCGCGAATCACTGGCAAGACTTTGATGGGTTTATGGTTGGTAGATCTGCTTATCACTTCCCGGCAATGCTCTTGGGCTGGGATGATCTTTTGCAATCCGATGGCTTAGCGGCAGGCTACCTTTTTAGCGAAACGGAATGGCATCGAATTCAGATTGGACTTGTAAAACAAGCCAAGCAGTGGTTTGACGATTGTCAGGAGCGACAAAAACCGTTTTATCTTGGGGCAATCACTCGCCATATTATGGGTCTTGCCCATGGCAGGGCGGGCGCTAGACGTTGGCGGCAGCGTTTATCCGATCATGGAGCTCTTGCCAAAGTGCATACGAAAGAGGCGATTGAGGAGTTCTTTTTTGAGGCTAGCCTTGAGTTGGGAGACTGGGCTGCCTTTGATTTAAATGCTCAATCGGCCTAGTTCAGCGAGGCTCTTGAGAAGTTATAATACAAATGCAGCAATGGTGGACGTAGCTCAGTTGGTAGAGTCCCAGATTGTGATTCTGGTCGTCGCGGGTTCGAGTCCCGTCGTTCACCCCACTAATTACTCGGTCGCACCTGAATGATTTCGATGACGGATCCAGTACGATCCGCCTCACCAACAATCATCTCACTTTGATCTTTGACGCTCGGGATCACAATCTCCTCGCAAATTGGCTTAGAGCTGAAGACATTAAAAAAACTACAATCTTTCTTGGTAACCTCTGATGTAGCGTGTTCTAAGGGGGATCTCCCAGTGGTTATGGTAGAAGTAACACTCACTGCAGTGACTGGGTTGGCAACCGCTGCAGAGCCTACGGCAGTCCCTACGCTACTAGCAGCCGCCATAATTGGAGCGGCACACGATTGCAATAACAAGCAGCCTGAGAGAAGAAATAAAGTAAGTGTAGGGTGGACAAATGTCCTATTAACTACTGACGAGAACGAGTCTTTATGGACGACACGCAAGATTGTAGACTCCAGTAGTCCAGTCGCCATTGATGACCGGTTCAAAAGTGCTATTTGGTGATTTGATCTCACCAATCACCTTACCATCACCCTTTTTGTCAGACATAAATTTGACATCTAAAGCTCGATATTGATTTTGTCCACAATGGTATTCATTTAATCCAATAATCGAGTTAACCGGCGACTTGGATTTAGGATCAACCCCTGGTTTTTTGAGATCCAGCATAGAAAGGAGTAAGACCTTATCTCCTGATTTTTTGAGACTTGCTTTGTCTACCCATACTGTAATTAGTTCATTACTACCAAGCTCATCCCAAGCAGCAATTGCGTTACCTGAACATAGTAGAAAAAGAGTAAGGGCGCTAATGCGGAATGCCTGAATCGTATGGAACCCAAAAGTCATGAATGTGTACATCCTACAATTGTAGCGCTAGCATGGTTTGATCGATGCACTAACTCGATCATTTAGCTTTGATGATGATCTCACGGGTAATTGGAGCAGGATTCATAGTGAGCGGTAGAAGTGCATTATCAGACCATGCCTTACTTAAATTACGATATTGTGCACTTTGCACCCAGCCCGATTGTCCTGTCGGAAACATAAAAACAGACTGCTCTAGATCATTCAGGTCATAGATGGCACGTAAGCTTGCTGCATGATTAGATTGATATGGGGCGGCTATGTGATTGAGGACAGGTCGGCCAACATTGACCGTAAAGGCGTCTCCAGGAATGGCGACGCGTACATTAAAAAATGTCGAGAGGAAGGGTAATTTTTTAAAAGGGAGGTGTTCGGAGACCGCCTGATGGGCCCGCCCCCATTGCCACTGATTGGGAGAGCTACCATGGCGATCTTTTAAATCTGACAGGGCTTTGTCAAGTGCCACATTAGCTGCCTCCTGGCAGTTTTCAAGATGCGGGGTATTGGGGACATCACACCAGGGGCTATTAGGGTTAGCAATTTGAGCTAAAAGGGCAGCGCGAAAGTGTCTGCGGCCATACTCTTCTTTAAAGGAGTCGCCCAAGCGCGAAAACAGAATGCGGGTAAGCTGATCTACCCAGGCATTAAAGATCAATGCACCTACCGACTCTCTTGTCATCGAGCCGTCAAACGATTGAATGAATGATTGTGAAGCAGCTTGCAGCGGGTGCTTGGTCTTTGCTTGTTTAAACAAATCCATCAATGGATAGGATGCAAGCGATAGGGTATCGCCTTGCATAGTTTGCATAGAGCTACGATCGTGCTGGTCTTTTACTTCAATCATTGATTTAATTCGGTCATACCGAAATGGCAGTTCCCAATCACCAGTTAAGGGATTGGTATTAGTGCTTGAGATAATTTGTTGATTAGCACTGGCTAGCCATCCAGAATCTGGATTAGTGGTACTGGGTAGTTGCTCAAACGGTAGGTAGGCAGTCCAATCAAATTGACGTTCCCAACCAAGAGCTGGAGCCACTCCATAGAGACCTTGCCCAATCTGCCGACGTGGGGCGGTTCCAGCAGCTTGCAGGGCAATATTTCCTTGCGTGTCAGCAATGGCGACCGTTTGCATCGGTGCATAGTGATGGCGCAAAGCGGATTTAAAAGACTCCATAGAGTCCGCTCGGTTCATCATGATTCCCCCAAGCAATGTTTGGTTCTCCACATCGAGAGCGGTCCAGCGCAAGGTAAGAGCAAACCGATTGGTATCAATAATCTTTTGCGCGCGCGCATGGCTATCGGAAATAACTGGCCCATGCCGACTTTGCTTAATAACAAAACGAAAGGGCGCCTTATTTTTAATCTTGATGATCTCTTCCCGAACCAAGAAAGAGAGAGGGCCGTCGGGGCCAATGTATTGATTTGGATTTGTTGGATCAATCTTCTCAAGATAAAGGTCTTGAACATCGGGCCCTGTATTCGTGAAGCCCCAAGCAATTTTATTAGTTCTGCCCAGCACCACTGCTGGAATTCCGGGCAGTGTAGCGCCCATGACATTTAAGCCTGGAGCATCGAGATGAGCAAAATACCACGTGGATGGTGCGCTTAGTCCTAAATGAGGGTCATTGGCTAAGAGTGGTTTTCCGGAAACCGTTTTTTTACCAGCCAAGACCCAATTGTTTGATCCCAAACCTTCTTTGTTATCGCTTATCCAGGAGGCTAAATCAGCAGATTGGAGAAGGTACGGATCTTGTTTGCGATGAGATTGTTTATTTAATGAGATGGGTGATTGTTTAAATACCCCAAGTTCTTTATAGAGTTTTGCAAAGTCAAGATTACTCACGGGAGTATTACCCGGGTAGGGCGGCATCACATCCCAAATCTGGTCAGTGGTCAGGTGTTGTGAGAGCTCAAGCCTAAATAACTCTTTTTGCCAGTTATCTCCTAAATCAAGAGCCATCATCAAAGACCAGGCAACGCTATCCGTGGGCGACCAATGACCCGGTTGGGAGCCAGTTAATAAGTACTCAATGGGTAGGGCCCAACCTAAGGATTGATTACCAGCGTTCACTCCATCGGCATAGGCTTTGATGAGCTGCTTGATCTCAGTCGGGTAGCGTTCATATTGCTTCTCGGCAGCAAATTTTATTCCTAGCGTTCTTAGAAAACGATCTAAAGATACCGTTCGCTCTCCGAGGATTTCAGAAAGACGACCCGAAGCAAGGCGGCGGCTCACTTCTAGCTGCCACGATCGTTCAGTAGCGTGTAAAAATCCCAATGTATAAAATGCATCGTTTTGAGATTTGGCTTTGATATGGGGTACATCGTTTGCATCGAACTGAATTTGTACGGACTGATTCAGTGTTGCACTCGTCACGACTCCTGAAAAGCTAGATTTTGCAGAAATTAGATAAGTCGCCCCCAGACCAAGAATAAGTAACAAAATAAGGACCAGCGCGAAGACAACATAACGTATAAAGCGTTTTAAGGGAGAGCGCATAGCAGTGGATTTCATGGACCAACTGATTCTAATAAAAAAAACCCCGCCGTGGCGGGGTATTTAGAGATTCGGGCGAGCTATCGATACAAAACTCCTGGTAGCCATAATCCAATCGCTGGAAACATGTACAGTAAAAAGATCGCAATCACTTGGATACCCATAAATGGCATCATACCCATAAATATTTGATTTAAAGTGACGTGCGGCGGCGCTACTCCTTTTAAGTAGAACGCCGACATTGCCACCGGGGGCGACAAGAAAGCAGTTTGGAGGTTTAGAGCAACTAAGAGACCAAAGAACAATGGATTAATGCCAAAGTCATCAAGTAAAGGCACGAAGATTGGCATGAAGATCACGATGATCTCGGTCCACTCTAAGGGCCAGCCCAATAAGAAAATGATCACTTGAGAAAGTACTAGGAACTGAACTGGGCTAAGTCCCAGTGAAAGCACCCATTGCTCCACAAGGGTTTGACCTCCCAACAATGCAAAAGCGGCCGAGAAGATCGATGAACCCACAAACAACCAGCACACCATCGCACCAGTCTTTGCGGTTAAGAAAACGGATTCTTGAATGACCGTTTTATTGAGCTGTTTGTACGCGGCAGCTAATATTAAACCTCCAATTGCCCCCATTGCTGCAGCTTCAGTTGGTGTTGCTAAACCAAAGACGATGGAACCCAATACAAACATAATTAAGACCGCAAGTGGGAAGAAGGATCCCAGTAGCATCTTGAATATCTCAAGACGAACCCACGTGAGCATCAGGTAATAAATTGCGACAATCGCGCCAAAAATACCAGTCATGATCCAGAACCAAAGTGGCGCGTCGACTGGCTTAGGAGGCTCGGCCGCCGCAGCTGGCTCAGCGGGCCCTGATACTGTAGTAACAGGTTTTTCATCTTCAGCACCAGGAGGTAAAGCCAGGGAGGAGCTGCTAGATTCTTTCTCAGTGCCAGGAGGTTCATTTAATCCAGTACTGGAGCCACTCGAGTACTCACTAGCGCTCCCAGCATTACCCATGGGTACCAAATCCATGCTGATTACTTCTGCCGGCTTAGTAGCAATTTGATAGATGGAGCCTGTGAAAGCAACAAATACAATCAACGGAATTAATGCAATGATGAGTGATTTGAGAAGTTCCTTGCCACTAACGTTGAGATTGCTTTTACCTTTGATGGCTATAAGCAAAGCAGGGACTACTTTTTGACTAATCTTCTCACCAAGTTCGGTGTAACTTAGGGGTACTGGAACCTTACGATCCTCTTCAGCCAATGGCGGCATCAAGTTGGGCTTCAGCTTGGCCAAAATGATGACGTAAGCAATATAGAGTCCAGCCAACATAATGCCTGGAAAGAATGCGCCTGCATATAACTGCACAACTGATACGCCTGCAGTTGCGCCATACACAATGAGGAGTACAGAAGGGGGAATTAGGATACCTAAGCAGCCGCCTGCTGTTATGCAACCTGCAGAGACGCGGGTGTCATAGCCTGCTTTTAACATCGCCGGAAAAGCAAGTAAGCCCATGAGTGTTACCACCGCACCGACAATACCGGTAGCTGTTGCAAATACGGCGCAGGTAAAGATGGTCGCGACTGCCAGTGAGCCTGGAACACGAACCAATGCTAGGTGAAGAGATTTAAAAAGCTTTTCAATCAGATTGGCACGCTCAACTAAGTAACCCATGAACACAAATAGGGGAATCGAGATCAAGACATCGTTGGTCATGACCGCATAGGCACGTTGCACCATTAGCGCCAAGGTGTTATCAAGGGCCAGTGCAGGGTTCTGAAAACTATAGGCGATAAAGGTAAAGATCATGCCCATACCCATCAGGGTGAAGGCAGTGGGGAAGCCCAACATAATTGCCACAACTACCAGTGACAACATTAGCAGTCCCATATGACCGCTCTCAATATTTCCCCAGGGCATGAAGATGACAGTAGCTAAGACCACCAAAGCCATGATGGAGAAACCAAATAGAAGTTCCTTACGCATTTTATTTATTCCTTATCTTTGCCAACCATGGCTTTAAGTGCATCAACGTCAACTTCCTCAACGTCTTGCTCGCGTGAAGGCCACTCGCCTTGTTTGATGCAAACAATGCACCGAAAAATTTCAACTAAACCCTGTAGGAGCAAAAATACCCCGGCAATCGGAAGAATAGTTTTAAATGGGTACAGAGGAGGGCCATCTGCCGTAATGGAGGAGTGCTCCAAAATTCTCCAAGAATCTGCGGCAAAACTATACCCCGCATATGCGAGAGCAACCACGCCTGGAATAAAGAAAACGATATATAAAACGAGATCAAATATAGCCTGGGTGCGGGGCTTCAAAAAGCCGTACAAAATATCGCCACGCACATGACCGTTTTTGGCAAGGGTATACGCACCAGCCATCATAAACATGGTGCCGTACAGCATGATTTGGGCATCAAAGGCCCAGGCGTGGGGATTATTTAAAACATAGCGGGAGAATACTTCGTAACCAATCAAACCAGTTAGACCGACTACTAGCCACGCAAAGAGATGGCCGACAAATGTGGATATTCTATCGATGGTTAAAAAGAGGTTTTGCATAACGATACCTTTGACTCTTATATGAGAAATGGGATGGTTACTCAGTAACCATCCCATTGGTTTACAACTTTTGGTATTTTAACAAAAAATACCGATTAGCCTACAATTAGCTTAGGCCTTCTTTGGTGCAGGCTTAGCTGGTGCAAAGTAATGGTCATAGGCCATCCGACGATTAACGACGGTATCTAATTCCCACTTCACTGCACGTTTAGCAAAGGCTCTTTGTGAGTCCACAATCTTCTTAAAGAGTGGGTTCTCAGCGGATTTCTTTGCTACAACCTCATCAAACACCTTCAACTGATTGCGCAATACGGAGTCAGGGGTCTTGTAGAACTTAACGCCCTGCTTAGCTTGCATTTCTTCATACGAGGAAGAGTAACGATCCACTGCTTTCCAAGACATATCGGCTGAAGAAGCTTCAACAGCGTAGTCGAGGATGCTACGCAATTTAGCTGGCATTGCGTTGTACTTGGTGCCGTTAAACAGAATCTCGAACTGCTCGGCATTCTGGTGGAAGCTTTGTAACATGCAAACCTTCGAAACGTCTGGGAAGCCCAATAGACGATCTGACGATGCGTTGTTAAATTCAGCTGCATCCAAGAGACCACGATCCATCGCAGGAATAATCTCGCCACCTGGCAATGCGTTCACGGAAACACCCATGGCAGTAAACATATCGATGGAAATACCAACGGTACGATACTTGAGACCTTTTAAGTCCTCAGTTTTGGTAATTGGCTTCTTGAACCAACCCAGTGGCTGAGTTGGCATTGGGCCATAAACATAAGACTTCACGTTAGCGCCAACCACTTTGTAGAGCTCATCAAGCATTTCTTTACCGCCGCCGTATTTGTGCCAAGAGAGCAACATATTGGCATCCATACCGAATGAAGGACCAGATCCCCATAATGCGAGGGCAGCATTTTTACCGTAGTGATAAACCACCACACCATGACCACCATCCAAAGTACCTTTGGATACTGCGTCGAGTAATTGGAAAGCTGGAACTACGGCGCCTGCTGGCAATACTTCAATTCTGAGTTCGCCACCGGTCATGTCATTTACTTTTTTAGCAAAATCGAGTGCGTACTCATGGAAAATATCTTTTGCGGGCCAGGTCGATTGGAAGCGCAATGTTTGTGGCGCTGCTTGACCTTGGGAAATCATTGGGAAGCTAAGAGCGGCTGCTCCAGCGCTACCAACTGCTGCACCTTTCAAAAATTTACGACGTGGTGCTTGTTTTTTAGTTTCGGACATTCATATCTCCTGGTTAATAACGAATAAGTGCTGCAAGTAAAGCAGAGGGAAATTGTAGGTTTTTTACTGCAATAGAGATATCGGGTAAACCCTTTGTTTCTATGGCTGTATGGTTATTTATTCCACCCCTTGAGGACAATCGACAAAATCCTCGTGATACGATTAATTACATCCTAGTTTGTTGCAATGCATCACCATCCCAATATTCTTTATTACAATGATGGATTGCGTTTGCCCGAGTGGTGAAATCGGTAGACACAACAGATTTAAAATCTGTCGCTTTCCGCAAGGGGCGTGCCGGTTCGATTCCGGCCTCGGGCACCAGTTATTGATCGCGAACGCAACGTAAACCGATATAGACAACCACGGTCTCTTCGGGCTTGGTCGCAACATTACTTTCAAGTTGCTGGTCGGGACCATACCACCAGGAGGCACCCCTCGTGATGCGTTGACCGCCAGATCGGGTGGATGTCCATTCCCAAACATTACCCCCCATATCCAATAGGCCATTGACCCCAGGCTGGGTGGTGCCAGCAGAAACATGGCCATCTCCGCGGGTCAGGCTGCCAGCCGGAGCCAAGCCCTTGTAACTGCCACAGGCGCTACTGAGGCAATGCGAGCCCTTTGGGCTGCTGCCATTGGGGTAGGGATAGCGTTGCCCTTTCTGAAAGCCTGTTGGTGGCGATTGCCGTTGCTCCAAGTGGGCTGCCTCCACCCATTCTTTATCACTGGGTAGGCGCTTGCCAAAATACTGGCAAATGGATTGGGCTTCAAATGCGTTGAGGTGAACTGCCGGTTCATTATCACTTGCAGGAACACCATAGGGGGTGCGCCAAGTCCACCCCGATTTTTTGACAAAACCTAGCTCATAGGATGTGCCACCACCCGCTTTCTCAGCAGCGCTTTGAAAACCGGTAGCACTGGCAAATCGTTTGACCTCCCCAATGGTCATTTCATGTTGATCCCAAAGAATGCCTTTGATCTCTACGGCGGGAATATTGGATTTGGCAGATTGCCCATATGCATGGAATGCCAATAACGATAGAGTAAATATGCAAAGTTTATTAATTGTGCGAATATTCATAGCGGTGTAAAAACCTGACAAAATAGTAATCTAAGTATTTTTACCGAATTCAACATAACCTGCATTTTTGCCTCGAGAGTAAAACAAGCGTCATGAAGAAAATTATTCTTTTTCTGCTTAGTTGCTGCCTTCTGGTTCAGACTGTTTCTGCAAACCCTGATACAACAAAAGGTGCTAAAGAGGTAGCGAAGGCAGATGCCACCCTCAAGGCAGAGGTGCTCGCGGTCTTTTTTACCCCTCCGGCTGGAGCTGCCAAAGGATTAATTCGTTATCTGGATGGGGCTAAGAAAAGTATTCAGGTAATGACCTACAGCTTTACATATGTAGAAATTGCAGACGCACTTGCTAGAGCTGCTAAACGTGGGGTCGAGGTGCAGGTGATTCAGGATGGACCAACGGCGGCAAATAATTTTGATGTCATTCCAGTCTTACTGAAAGGCGGGGTTGTCGTGCGAGGTAATAAAGCCCACCGCATTTTTCATCACAAGGTGATGATTATTGATGGCGAGATTGTGGTGACTGGTAGCTATAACTTTACGAATAGTGCCGAGAAAAGTAATGCCGAGAATATGATCGTGTTGCGATCTGCTACCTTGGCGCAGCAGTACTATAAAAACTTTATCTCCCATTGGGAGCGAAGCTACCCAATTACAACTGCACCTGAACGAAAAACAGCCAAACCAAATTAATCGGGTTCGGTCACAAAGCCCAACTTGGTTAGTCCCGCTCGGCGCGATGCTGCTAAGACTTGAGCCACTGAGTCATACCGTACGGATTTATCTGCGCGTAGGTTAATTTCAGGTTGTGGGTCTTTCGTGGCGGCCTTATCGGCATAGGCACTAAATGTAGCGATATCAATTGGGGTGCTGTTCCAAAAGATTTGTCCTTTGGCATCAATGCTCAATTGCACAGACTCGGGCTTAACTTCATTACGCACACTATTGGCTTTTGGAAGTTCAACCTTCACCGCCTGCTGAATCACCGGTAGAGTGATAATGAAAATAATCAGCAGCACCAACATGACATCCACCATGGGGGTCATGTTGATCTCGGCCATTAAGCCATCTTCGTTTTGGTCGTTTGAAAGATTACTAAAGGACATGATTACTCCTGATCGGGCACGCGTGCACCCGTGACAAAGTAGGCGAGTAGATCGTTGGCAAAGCGATTGAGATCAGCCATCACTAATTTATTACTGCGATTGATTGCGTTGTAGCCCAAGACCGCAGGGATCGCAACTGCAAGACCAAAGGCGGTCATGATGAGCGCCTCACCAATGGGGCCAGCGACTTGATCAATCTGCGCGCTACCTGAACTACTGATGGCGATGAGTGCGTGGTAGATGCCCCAAACCGTACCAAATAATCCAATGAAGGGAGCGGTGGCACCGGTTGATGCCAAAAAGGTCAGCCCCTTTTGGAGTTGACCTACAGATGCATCGATTCCATTTTTGAGGCTACGCGCCATCCATTCAGAATAGTTCAGAGTTTGCAAGAGCTCGCGATGGTTAGAGCGTTGATTGAGATGATGGGCAGATGCCTCGCTTGCAGTTTTGGCAACTTTATAAAAAGGATTGAGTGCATGATTGCTGAGTGAAGCAAGTCCTTCCTCAAACGAGCGCGCTCGCCAAAATCCATCCAGTTCATTTTTGAGGCGCTTGATATTGCGTAATCCCCAAATACGACTAATTAAGATTACCCATGTAACGACCGATAGCAATAAAAGAAAGAGAGCCACAAAGTGGGTGACGAAGTCTCCCTGGGTCCAAAGGTGGTGAAGGCCAAACGCATTGTTCATATTAGGGGCTCTTTAGGTTGAATTTAATCAGTAGATTAGTAGAGATTTTAGTAGGACTGCCATTTATCAGGTAGGGCTTAAAGCGGTAACGCTTACCAATTTCCATAGCAGCCCTGTCTAGTCTTGGGTAAGAGCTTGATTGCAAGAGGCGCGCATCTTCAACAACCCCTGTCTCATCAATGATAAGGCGCACAACAACCTCGCCTTGTTCGCCAGCGCGTTTAGAAAATGAAGGGTAGTAGGGATCGGCATCGGGTTGGTAAATCACAATCAATTTACCGATATCGGTTTGAATCGGAGTCCCGCTTACTCCGCCACCCCCGGTTGAAGGCGTAACGGTCGCTGATTGGGTACTTTCACTCAATTTTGCAGAGGGGGTTGGAGGCGCCGGCGTTGAGGTATTTTGTGTGGCAGTGGGCGCAGGCGTTGGCGCTTTCTCCGCCTTCTTGACTTCTGGTTTGGGGGCTGGTTTAGGTGCCTCCACCGGCATTCTGGGGGCAGGGGGCGCACTTTGCTTAGGAGGTGCAGGACTATCCGGTGGAAGCAAGTTAGCCATGACCCGTTCATCATTTAAATAATTGGGAGGTTTTGGGGTGAGTCCAAAATTAAATGGCACGATAAACGCCAAATGAGCCAGAACCACGAGAGCGATAATGATGCGCTCATCCTTAGAAAAAGGAATGTGTAAACGCGATTGGTTCATAGTGCTCATCAATTAAAGCGTTAGTGTTTTGGTATAGATGGCGTACTTGGATAAATCACGATGCAGTAAGCGCTCTGCCATCGCTTCTAATGTATCTGCATTAGCAGTACTCAGTAAGCTTAGCTTGGGGGAGTGTTTGGAACTCACAATAAGACCTTGTTGATGTATCTGTCTAAGCAATTGTCGGACCACGGCATCGCTAGTATCAATCAGCGTCATGGAGTCCCCCACAACTGCTCGGATCATTTTTTTGAGGAAGGGATAGTGAGTACATCCCAGAACCAAGGTATCCGCACCTTGGTCTAGTATTGGTTTTAAATGCGAGCGTAAGAGAGCTTGCATTTCAGGGGTCTCAATCAAACCAGCTTCGATCAAGGGCACTAAACCTGCACCTGCTTGTTTAATAAATTGACAATGCTCAGGAAGGGTTGCTAGTAGTGCATTGAACTTATCACTGTTTAATGTAGCTTCAGTGGCTAGAACACCCACAATCCCATTTTGGGATTGCATTGCCGCCGGCTTAATTCCGGGTTCAACCCCAATGATAGGAATATCCAGTGTGCTTCGGATTGTGGCAATTGCTTCTGCAGTAGCGGTGTTACAGGCCACCACAATAGCACTACAGTCTTGCTCCATTAAATAGCGACAGATCTGCAAACTGCGTTCTGCAATCCATTGTGGTGGCTTATCTCCATAGGGTGCGTTTGCAGAATCCGCAAAATAGATGTAATTGTGATGGGGTAACTGCTGTAGTGCCTCATCCAAAATGGATAGGCCGCCTACGCCAGAGTCAAAGACACCGATTGTGACCACGGTCAACCGTTCAATGAATTGCGATACATCTAAGCCACTGTGACTGGTATCTTGCCAATCTTGAGTTGCCATTCACGCGGACCGGTTTGATGCATGGAGGTACCCGTAGAATCAACCGCCACCGTGACCGGCATATCTTCGACGTCAAACTCATAGATGGCTTCCATACCAAGGTCTTGGAAGGCAAGCACTTTGGCATGCTTAATCGCTTTAGATACTAAATAGGCGGCACCACCCACTGCCATCAGATAAGCCGAGCGATGTTTTTTGATTGACTCAATCGCTACAGGCCCACGCTCTGCTTTGCCAATCATGGCGAGTAGGCCTGTTTGCCCCAACATGGTTTCCGTAAACTTATCCATGCGCGTAGAGGTGGTCGGGCCCGCGGGACCCACAACTTCATCGCGTACGGGATCGACAGGACCCACATAATAGATCACACGATTTTTGAAGCTCACTGGTAGAGGCTCGCCTTTGGACAGCATATCGGCAATTCGTTTATGTGCTGCATCACGACCCGTCAGAATCTTGCCATTGAGTAATAAAGTTTGACCGGGTTTCCAGCTCGCTACTTCTTCCGCGCTTAAGTTATTTACATCGATGCGCTTCGATTTCTTGGTATCGGCTTGCCAAGAGACAGCTGGCCAATCATTAAGAGAAGGTGCTTTAAAGTGAGTCGGACCGCTGCCATCCAAGTGAAAATGAATATGGCGGGTTGCCGCACAGTTTGGAATCATCGCCACTGGTAATGACGCAGCGTGTGTTGGGTAATCCAGGATCTTGACATCGAGAACGGTTGCAAGGCCGCCTAAGCCCTGCGCACCAATCCCGAGTTGATTAACCTTCTCATAAATTTCTAGGCGTAACTCCTCGATACGATTCTTGGGTCCGCGTGCAATAAGCTCCTGAATATCAATCGGCGCCATCAAGGACTCTTTCGCAAGGAGCGCTGCCTTCTCAGGAGTGCCACCAATCCCAATACCAAGAATGCCGGGAGGGCACCAACCCGCTCCCATGGTTGGCACTGTTTTTAGCACCCAATCCACAATCGAATCCGATGGATTGAGCATGATCATTTTGGCTTTGTTCTCAGAACCACCCCCTTTGGCTGCGCAAATGACTTCCAGATCATCGCCCGGAACAATTTCATAATGAATAACTGCAGGGGTGTTATCGCCCGAGTTCTTACGCTTGCCAGCGGGATCTAATAAAACAGAGCCGCGTAATGTGTTCTCAGGATTTAGATAAGCACGACGCACACCTTCATTAACCATATCGGCAACGCTCATCGTGGCACCGCTCCAATTAATGTTCATGCCCACTTTTAAAAAGACAACGGCAATGCCCGTGTCTTGACAAATCGGTCGCTTACCCTCAGCGCACATTCTGCTATTGGTCAGAATTTGGGCAATCGAGTCTTTAGCTGCAGCCCCTTGCTCAAGCTCATACGCTCGGCCCATCGCCTGAATGAAATCCCGAGGATGGTAGTAGGAAATAAACTGAAAGGCGTCAGCAATACTCTGAATCAGGTCGTCTTGGCGGATGGTTGGCATAGGGTTATTTCAATAAGTGGAATGAATATGGCATTTTAAGGGTTTGCCATAGGGCAAATCAGGACTTAATTCACTTATCGTCATATGAAATAATCAACTTATTAATCTTTTGTTGTCACTATAAGTACTTAGAGAGGGTGTTATTCAAATGGAACCACTAATGAACGAGAGCCGGATTTTCAATCCGCCCACCGATTTTGTAAAAAATGCAGCCATTTCTGGCATGGATGCCTATAACAAATTATGTGCCGAAGCCGAAAAAGACTACGAGGGATTTTGGGCGCGCTTAGCCAAAGAGCATGTTTATTGGAAGCAGCCTTTTACAAAAACACTGGATGAGTCGAAGGCACCGTTTTATAAATGGTTTGAAGATGGCACGACCAATGCTTCGTACAACTGCCTTGATCGTAATCTACAAATTGGTAATGCCAACAAGACCGCCATCGTTTTTGAGTCCGATGATGGCAAAGTTACTCCGATTACTTATCAAGAATTGCATGATCGGGTTTGTCAGCTAGCAAATGCTTTGCGCAAGCGCGGTATTAAAAAGGGCGATCGCATCATTATCTATATGCCGATGTCTGTTGAAGGTGTGATCGCAATGCAGGCATGCGCACGGATTGGCGCAACACACTCCGTCGTATTTGGTGGTTTCTCCGCCAAGTCTTTGCAAGAGCGCATCATTGATGCGGGCGCTGTTGCGGTCATTACTGCTGATGAGCAAATGCGCGGGGGCAAGTCCTTGCCCTTGAAGACCATTGTGGACGAAGCGTTGGCCTTGGGTGATTGCGAGATCATTAAGAACGTCATAGTCTACAAGCGAACCGGTGGCAATATTCCATTCAAGGCGGGTTTAGATTCTTGGATGCATGAGATCACTACGAGCGAGGCGAAGACCTGTGACCCTGAGTGGGTGAGTGCTGAGCACCCGCTATTTATTTTGTATACCTCAGGATCTACTGGTAAGCCAAAGGGTGTGCAACATTCTACCGGTGGATATATCTTGTGGGCGATTCTCACCATGAAGTGGACCTTCGATATCAAGCCAAGCGATGTCTTCTGGTGTACGGCGGATATTGGTTGGGTCACCGGACACTCGTATATTGCCTATGGTCCTCTTGCAGTGGGCGGAACACAAATTGTGTTTGAGGGAGTGCCGACATTCCCCAATGCGGGACGTTTTTGGGAGATGATCCAAAAACATAAAGCTACTATTTTCTATACAGCACCCACAGCGATTCGCTCTTTGATTAAGGCGTCTAATACAGATCCTAATGTGCACCCCAAAAATTACGATCTGAGCTCACTTCGTTTACTAGGTTCTGTAGGTGAGCCCATCAATCCAGAGGCGTGGATGTGGTACTACGAGAACATTGGCGGCTCACGTTGTCCGATTGTCGATACATTCTGGCAGACGGAAACAGGTGGTCACATGATTAGCCCCTTACCGGGTGCCACCCCCATGGTCCCAGGCTCTTGCACCTTGCCTTTGCCAGGCATCATGACTGCGATTGTGGATGAGACCGGTAATGACATGCCCAATGGTCAAGGCGGCATCTTAGTAGTCAAGCGTCCATGGCCATCGATGATCCGCACCATTTGGGGCGACCCCGATCGCTTTGTGAAAGCTTATTTCCCGGACGAGTTTGGGCGCAAGCTTTACTTAGCAGGCGATGGGGCAATCCGAAATAAAGATACGGGTTACTTCACGATTACCGGTCGTATCGACGACGTCCTGAACGTCTCGGGCCATCGTATGGGTACGATGGAAATTGAATCTACTTTAGTTGCCAACCCTCTCGTTGCAGAGGCAGCAGTTGTAGGGCGCCCGGATGAGATGACTGGCGAAGCGATTTGCGCATTCGTTGTTCTCAAAGGAAAGCGGCCCGAAGGAGAGGAAGCGAAGAAGATCGCGACGGAGTTACGTAACTGGGTTGCTAAAGAAATTGGCCCAATTGCAAAACCCAAAGATATTCGTTTTGGCGATAACCTTCCAAAGACCCGCTCTGGAAAAATTATGCGTAGACTCTTGCGCGTGATTGCCAAGGGGGAAGAGATTACCCAAGATACCTCTACCCTAGAGAATCCGGCGATCTTAGACCAGTTAAAACAACCCCTCTAGTGATGTGCACTGGCTCGAAGGGCTTAGCAAGCTCTTCAAACCGTATAATGATCTGTCCGGAGAGGTGGATGAGCGGTTTAAGTCACACGCCTGGAAAGCGTGCGTAGGGTTAAACCTACCGCGGGTTCGAATCCCGCCCTCTCCGCCATGTCAATAGGTATTACAAGGGTTTTTGGCAATATAGCAACCTTGTTACCAAAATCTTTACCAAAAGCCACCTTCGGATGGTTTTTCTTTTGGTGCCGAGGGTCTGCTTTCGGCCAATAGCGGCCGTTAGAGCAGAGGATTGAAAATCCTTGTGTCGGTGGTTCGATTCCGCCCCGGGCCACCAAGAATCTAAATAGCCCACTTGTTGGGCTATTTTCTTTTAAAGCTTGGCAGGGTTAGGCGCCATTAGTCTCGGATATCCCCATCATGAAGTGTCTTTTTAAAGGACAAATCAATTAGACGTCCCTGTGTCGGTCGATGTCGTTTAAAACGACAAAATTTACAACAGCTGAACACCAAATCCCTTCATAACTAAAGCAAATAATCCAAAGCAGATAACTGTTGCTACTACACACGCACCCATAGTCATCCAAAATCCTAGCCTGGGAAGTAGGTATGGAAACAATAGAAACATAGGCAGCGTTGGAATCACATACCAAAATGTGTAATAGGCGTGATTAGCTATCTTTTCTTCTGGCTGATTTTCTATGTAGAGCCATACAAGAGTTAAAAGAGTCATTAGTGGCAATGCCGCAATAAAGCCGCCCAACCTATCGCTTCGTTTGGCCGCTTCTGAAATGAATACAACCATTCCTGCTGTTAGTAAGTATTTGGTGATGATCCAAGCCATAGAAGCCTTTGTTGTGGGTGTCTACCCCATTATAGGAATGTCGTTTAAAACGACAAATTTATTTTGGCTTATTCACCTTGCTTGAACCCCATATGTCTAATTGCCGTTGGCCCTCAGCAGTGATACCATCAATAGAATCTTGAGGTAATTGCTTAAGGCATTCAGCTAATGCTTCGGGGCTGAGTTTTTCAGTAGGCTTACTCTTCTTGATTTCTTGTGGTGATTTGCCATCCCAGGCAAATGGATTACTAAACGCAGGTGTATCGGGCAAACAATCATCTCTATAGACTGGCGCATCATTTGTGGCGAATGGTGTAAATGAAATTGTTCTCTCAAAAATAAGTGGCTTTCTAGTTGGCGTAGGTGGCAGAGTTGGCATAGACTTGATTGCTTTTCTCGCCAATTGCTCTGCTTTGTCCGATGTTTTCCAAAGTGTTTCCACTTTAGCGACAGTTCCATTTGGGGCAATTTCAATTCTAAATCTCACATGCCCTTGATCGGCACCTTCTACTGCTGTGCCCATCATGCTTCGCACTTGCTGACCAAAGGAGTGGCGATAGCCTTTACTATTTTTTAGTGTGTACTTGGATGCGAAAGCCCACTCTTCAGCAGTTGGGGCTGATGGAGCATCCATTGATGCTGGTTGTTTATCACTACTTAGGTTACGATTTTTGGTAATAGGCTCTTCTAGACGAACCTCAATGATGTCTGGATTTATATTCTTAGGTCTAGCAGAAATAAAGCCTTCATATGTTGCCCATAAGATGATTAGACAAAGATGGAAGGCAATAGACAGCCAGATAGCGAGCGAGCGGCTAGGCTGATATTGCTTCATCAGGATAGGTATGGGGCATTTATTGGTTAAGTTGATAGCACGAGTTTTTATCCTTGGATGATGGCATAGATACCCTATTGGTTATCCATCCTTGCTGTGGTCATGCGTCGCTTAAATCGACGCTCATCTAAGGTCAGTGCTTAGAATGTCGTTTAAAACGACAAAAAATACAGTGGCGTATGATGATTTGATATGAAAAAGCCCGAGAGATGATCATGGAGACAATCCCGTCCAGTTTAAAGCCTTCCTATAGTCTTTGGCAATTGGTTATCTATATGCTCAAGTTAGGTACCTGGGGCTTTGGAGGACCAGTAGCGTTAGTTGGTTATATGAACCGTGACCTCGTTGAAAAGTATCACTGGATTACTGAGGCTGATTACAAAGAAGGTATGGCCTTAGCCCAAATGGCTCCAGGGCCAATGGCCGCGCAGTTGGCGATTTATCTGGGCTATGTGCATTACAAAATTCTTGGAGCCACATTAGCGGGTATTGCTTTTGTAGTGCCATCATTTTTAATGGTGGTGGCTCTTGGCTGGGCATATGTTGCTTATGGAGATTTAGCTTGGATGCAGGCAGTCTTTTATGGGGTGGGCGCCGCAGTCATTGGCATCATCGCGATTAGCGCCCAAAAACTTACTAAGAAAACGATTGGTAAAGATAAGTTACTGTGGGCAATCTTTGTAGTGATGGTGGTAAGTACCGTCATCACCCAATCTGAAATTGCTTCACTCGTCTTTGCCGCAGGCCTAATTACTTTATTTGTTAAGGCGCCACCAAAGTGGTTTAAGGGCAGTGGACTGAACTCCATTGCGGTTACTCAAGTACCAGCATTTACCAGTATTTGGGGTAGCTTTGATCTTTCACTTCTAAGTCAAATTGCCATCTTCTTTACAAAAGCAGGCGCCTTTGTATTTGGTTCGGGATTGGCCATCGTGCCATTCTTATATGGCGGTGTAGTTGTAGAGCATCAATGGCTAACTGAGAAACAGTTTGTCGATGCGGTGGCCGTTGCGATGATTACGCCAGGCCCTGTAGTCATCACTGTTGGTTTTATTGGATATCTCATTGCGGGCTTTACTGGTGCCAGTGTTGCGGCATTGGCCACTTTTATTCCTTGCTACTTGTTCACTGTTATTCCAGCACCTTACTTTAAGAAATATGGCAAGAATCCCAGTCTAGTTGCTTTTATTGACGGAGTAACCGCCGCCGCAGTTGGTGCCATTACAGGGTCAGTTATTGTGATTGGTCAGCGCTCTATTGTGGATATTCCGACGGCTGTATTAGCGATTGTGACGACCGCATTGCTTTGGAAATACAAGAAACTCACTGAGCCAGTGGTGGTAATTGCGGCCGCTTTATTAGGCTTAGTTTTATACCCAATGTTTCGTTGAGAAGTTTAGAAACAGAGTCAGACATCCTCGGCCCTGGTTCGATTCCGCCCCGGGCCACCAAGATTTCATAGTGGCACCAAAGTAGTAGATGGTGTCTCCTTTCCACCTTAGCCCAGCGAGGCTATGTTTCTGAGAGCTCTAAATCTAAATATCAGGATGCCAAATCCTGTCTTACCGTTTCTGCTATTCAAGAGGTCATGGTCGGGGTACCCTTTTCATGTAATGTCCTTTAAAAGGACGGTCACTGTAAAGAATTTGAAAATATGACCGTCTCAAATCGGCCATTAGCAGACCTTCTGAAGTTGTTAAGCTACCATTTCCACCAAGTCATTAGGTATTCAAGGGTTTGTGGCAATACAGCAGCTATTTGAGTGATTAATCCATTTGACTTGCATGGAAAAGCTCTCAATGCGAAATAAAGGGAAATATGCTATAAATGGTGAATGAGAAAAATCCTGATAATCCTAGCCCTGCTAGCTTTATCGATACAAACTTCCTATGCTACGGTTGCTACTTACTGCCATGAAGAGCGTACAGTGGCATCTCATGCTGCCCATCACGAGCATGAGGAGGTGGCGAGTAATGCCTCAACTAGTGACTCTGCAAGCTACGATTCTGATTGCGGAGTGTGTCATTTGGCACATTCTCCAGCGCTAAATTCCACATTTAGTATTTCAATCACATCCCCCATCTTTCATTATGAAGATACTCGCGTAGATTTCTTGGTCGATGTTTCTCCTGCTCCTCCCGAAAAACCCAATTGGTTCGCTCTTGCTTAAGTTAGCGAGAGTTTTAACCTAGTATTTCTCCTCTCGCTAACTCTGTTTTGATTAATCAAATGGAGTTTTTATGTTGCGAGAGTATTTGGATGCGGTTCGTCGCTGCGTCATTCCACTAGCGGGATTAGCCTTTTTATTGGGTTCGCCAATAGCGTTGGCCAATGGAGAGCGCAAAAGTGAGTCAGCTTTAAAGTCCTTCTATGAGTCTTCATGGGAGCGGCAGCCTGATTACAAATCCTACCAATATCGAGTTGAGGCTGCGCTTGCTAAGCAGAAAATTGCTAGCAGCCTTTTAGTGAGCCCCGCATCAGTAGAGGTAGCTCAAAAGACAGATAGGGCGAACAGTAATCAGGGCGCTAGTGAAACCATTCTGGGTTTGGGTATTCCATTGTGGTTATGGAATGAGCGTTCAAGCTCGATCAATTTAGCTGATGCTGAATATAAAAAGCTATTGTCTCAATACTATCTATCTCAACTGAGAATTGCGGCCGAGGTGAGGGATACCTATTGGAATTACCAGAAGTCAAAAATTGAATCTGATTTAGCACTACGCAGATATGAGAATGCAAAGATCTTAGCTCTTGATGTTGAAAAGAGATTTAAGGCTGGAGACTTATCTCGCGCAGATCTTCATCAGGCCAATGGGGCTCTCGCATCATCGGAGGCTTTTTTAGTCGAAGCACAAGCCAATGTCATTAATGCCGAGCAAAGAGTGCGATCTTTATTAGGCAGTGAGTATCTAAAGAAAATTCAATTCGGTGACATTGCTAAAAATATTGAACCGATACCCAAGGTTCCTGAAAACTTAACGGGACTAGATTCCAGTTTGCCAATCGTTGCAGCACTTGTAGATCAGTTAGAGGTTGCTAAAAAAGCAGTAGATTTGGCCAAGTCTCAAACTCGGGCTTCCCCGCAATTGCAGATATTGACTACAAAGGGTCGCGAGGTCTACGGTGTTCCCTATCAGCAATCCGTTACTGTGGGCTTGACAATACCTTTTGGCTCAGAAGCTCGTAACACCAATAGATTGGCAAGTGCTACTGCTGAGATGGTGGATTCAGAGGTTCGATTGTCCTATGAGCGGGAGTCTGCATTAAGTAATGTGGAATCAAATGTGGCTTTAGTGAAGTCGGCACAAATGAAGCTTGGCGCAGCAGATAAGCGCTCTAACTTAGCCAATGAAACACGACAATTTTTTGACAAATCATTTCGCATTGGTGAAACTGATTTACCCACAAGACTACGTATTGAGCTTGAGGCAGTAGACGCGAATCGACAAGCAGCGATTGCAAAAATTAATTACGCAGTAGCTGTCTCAAATCTACGCCAAGCGCTTGGCCTCTTACCTGAATAAGCAAATTGATCCTATGAAATCATTAAAAACCTTTATCCAAAACTTGTTGCAGCTAATGGTTGCCCTAACTTTTATAATCTCGCCTACATCGTATGCAGGGCCGGGACATGATCACGGTGACGAAAAACCTAATCAGCAGCAAGCCCAAACATTGCCGCGTTTTTACGCTGAATCTGATCTCTATGAGGTGGTAGGAGTGATTAACGGCAAGGAGATCACACTCTACCTAGATCGCTACTCTTCCAATGAATTAGTAAAGGGGGCTAAGATTGAAATTGATCTTGATGGTTCCAAGATTAACTCAGAGCCCCATGGCGATGGAGAGTACCTCTTTCGTCTAAAAAACAAAATTAAAGATCAACCTACTGCGATCACCATCACGATTAATAATGATGATGTTACCGACATACTGGCAGCCACTATCGATCTAAGTTCTTTTGAACATCCCTCATTAATCACTTGGAAAACCGGAATAAAGATATTGCTTTATTTCAGCCTCTTGATGGCAATTGCCTATTTTTCTTATCGCAAGAAAGAGATATTGATGACGCATGCAAAAAAATTAATTAAACAAATCAAGGAGCGGGTATGAATCGCAAACTGAGAGATTTTATATTGCGCCCAATTGTCCTGCTTAGCTTATCGGTAGCGCTATTTGCTTTTAAAGTGCATGCCGGGCCAGGCCATGGTGAGTCGGAAGTATCCCAAGTTCAAGGCGACGCCCCCAAAAGACAATCGGATGGCGGTCTTTTTATTCCTAAACCCGCACAACGACAGTTGCATGTGATGACAACTCCTGGCCAGTTTGGCGAATATGCCAAAACTTATGATTTAGCTGGAAAAGTCATTATGGATCCTAATTTTGGCGGTAAGGTCCAAGCTATTGTTGCTGGCCGCATTACGCCGGGGCCAGCTGGCTTTCCATTACCTGGCCAAAAGGTTAATAAAGGCGATGTCTTGGCCTATGTAACGCCAGAAGCTGGCCCAGGAAAATCAAGGTCACTTGCTGAAAGTCGACTAAAGCGTTTGCGAGATCTAAGCGATACGGTCCCTCGTAAGACTATTGAAGAGGCAGAAGCCGCGGTTGCCAATGAAGAATTAAGGGCTCCAGTGAGCGGAATTATTTCTACTACGGGCGTCGTATCTGGCCAAGTAGTACAAGCAATGGATTTGATCTTTATGGTCGTTAACCCATCCAAGCTATTAATAGAGGCGCTTGCCTACGATTCCAATCTTAGTAAGAACATCGCTGATGGCAAAGTGGATGTCAATGGCAAAGTGATTGAGCTCAAGTATCTTGGTGGTGGACAGACCCTCAGAGAGCAAGCTTTGCCGCTAACATTTTCTGCTAAATCGGACGACCTCCAATTTTTACCGATAGGGCAGCCTATTCGAGTATTTGTAAATACCGATAGCAAGGTTACTGGAGTAAAAGCACCTTCAAAATCATTAGTGAAAAGCGGCTCGAACCAAACAATTGTCTGGATTAAAAAGTCTCCTGAAATATTTGAACCAAGAACAGTTGTATATGAGCCTTTAGACGGTCAGAACATCGTTATCACTAGCGGAATCAAAGATGGCGAACGAGTAATTACTGATGGGGCATCACTCATCAATCAAATTCGTTAAGGACTAAGACATGTTTACTTGGTTACTAGATTTCAGCTTAAAAAATCGCATGATAGTGATTTTGCTTAGTGCTATATCTATGGTCTATGGTGCGTACACCTTAAGTAAGATGCCGGTTGATGTCTTTCCCGACCTGAATAAGCCTACGGTCACCATCATGACTGAGGCTGGCGGCATGGCTTCAGAAGAGGTGGAGCAGCTCATTACCTTCCCACTTGAAACGGCTATGAATGGTTTACCAGGAGTAGAAGCCATTCGCTCAGTATCTAGTGCTGGCCTCTCTTTCATATACGTTACTTTTGACTGGTCTGTAGACATCTATCGCGCCAGGCAAATGGTTTCAGAAAGACTGTCATCCATGGATGAAGCCATTCCGGATGGCATTGTTTCGCGCATGGGGCCCATTAGCTCGATCATGGGTGAGATCATGCAAATTGCCATTCCGATTGATGAAGCTAAGATTTCATCCATGCAGGTTCGCGAGTATGCTGATTGGGTTCTACGACCCAGATTAATGGCTATCCCTGGAGTAGCTCAAGTCATTCCGATTGGTGGACAGGTTAGGCAGTTTCAAGTGCAGCCCAATACCCGCCGCATGGCAGAGCTAGGGCTTAGCATATTGCAGCTCGAAGATGCATTGCGTGGCTACTCCTCAAATACGTCCGGTGGATTTTTGGAATCGAATAATCGTGAGTATCTCATTCGTCATATAGGACGAACTTCTAGCCTTGAGGATTTAAAGAACATTGCCGTATCGAACCGCAATGGACAAACAATACTTTTAAGGCAAGTTGCAGATATTACCTTTGCACCAGCAGTTAAGCGAGGTGATGCCGGTTATGAGGGTGGACCAGCAGTCATTCTAGGTGTACAAAAACAACCTTCAGCAGATACGGTGGCGTTAACGAAAAAGATTGAATCTGCTCTTGCAGAATTAAAGCAGGGCTTGCCTGCTGGCATGGAGTCTCCGAAAGTAACCTTTAGGCAGGCGAGCTTTATTGATGCATCCATCAGCACTTTAGAGGGTAAGCTCATTGGTGCCTCGATCTTTGTTGCCGTAGTGCTGTATTTCTTTTTAGGAACAATTCGCCCAGTGCTCATCTCATTAACAGCAATTCCAGTTTCAATTCTGTTAACTGCCTTGATTTTCAAGTATTTTGGTTTATCAATCAACACAATGACCTTAGGAGGCTTAGCCATTGCTATTGGCGGCCTGGTTGATGATGCAGTAGTTGATGTGGAAAACGTAATTCGTCGTCTTAGAGCAAATCTAGATAAAGCATCTTTAGATCAATTAAGCCCACTAGCGATTGTGAGAGCCGCCTCGCTTGAGGTGAGAACTGGAATTATCTATGCTACGGCGATCATTGTTTTAGTGTTCATCCCGTTATTTGCATTGCCAGGAATAGAGGGGCGACTATTTGTCCCTTTAGGCATTGCATTTATTGTTTCTACTCTTGCATCGCTTTTAGTTTCAGTCACCATCACGCCAGTACTCTGCTTTTATCTACTGCCCTCAATGCCGTCCCTAAGGAATCACGACACAAAGATGGTTACTTGGCTTAAAAGCCATTATGAGGTTCAGTTATCAAGGTTATTAGCAGCTCCTAAAAAACCTCTGATGTATGCCTTTGCATCCGTCATATTAGCTGCTGCCAGTGTTCCCTTTATGGCGAGCTCATTTTTACCGCCCTTTAATGAGGGGACTTTACTGATCGGCTTGCGTCTGAATCCCGGTGTTTCACTCTCTGAATCGGCAGGAGTAGCGAGTCAAGCAGAAAAGTTAGTCAGGCAGGTTCCTGAGGTAACTTATGTTGGACGCCGAAGTGGCCGCGCTGAATTGGACGAGCATGCGGAAGGTGTGCACGTGAGCGAGTTAGATGTTGGTTTAAAGCCGGCGGGAGATTTAGACCGCTCGATGGCTGAGATACAGGCAGATATTAGATCAAGATTAGTTAACTTACCCGCTGCAATTGCGATCGGTCAGCCAATCTCGCATCGTATAGATCACATGCTTTCAGGAGTTCGGTCGCAAATTGCGATTAAGATTTTTGGAGATGATTTAGATGTGCTACGTAGCCAGGCTGATCTTTTGAGATCAAAATTAGCAGGCATTGAAGGCTTAGTGGATTTGGAAATTGAAAAGCAGGTTTTAGCACCACAAATCAAAGTCCGAATTGATTACGATAAGGCGGCGCAATACGGAGTTTCAACTTCTCAGATTATGACCACATTGCAAGGCATGGTTGAGGGTGAGAGGCTCTCTCAAATTATTGAAGGAAATCGACGGTTTGCTTTGATAATTAAGCTGCCAGACTCAGCAAGAAATTTAGAGGGTCTTGCCGACATCTTGATTGATACACCAAATGGAAAAATACCGCTCTCAAAAATTGCCAGCATTGAAGATGGGGATGGCCCAAATCAAATTAGTAGGGATGATGGCAAGCGAAGAATTGTCTTGTCGGCTAATGCCTCTAAGCGTGCCCTGTCAGATATCGTGGCTGACATTAGGACTGTTATCTCTAATCAGGCCCTTCCAGAAGGGTACTTCATTACGCTAGATGGCCAATTTAAAGCGCAAGAAGAGGCATCTAAAGTAATTGGTTTGCTATCAATTGGATCATTTCTCTTAATGTTTGCAGTTTTAAATAATCGCTATAAGTCGATGCGCTTATCTTTAATGATTATGTCCAACATTCCCTTGGCTATGGTCGGAGCGGTGATTGGCTTGTGGATTTCAGGTCAGCCACTCTCGATTGCTGCATTAATAGGATTTATCACGCTAGCAGGAATATCTGTGCGTAACGGGATTTTAAAAATTAGCCATTACCTGAATTTGATGCAGTCAGAGGGTGAATCGTTTAGCCTGGCGATGATTATTCGTGGATCAATTGAGCGTTTAAGTCCTGTACTAATGACAGCTTTGGTCACGGCTTTTGCCTTAGCACCATTGTTATTTGAAGCAGAGCGTCCTGGTACAGAAATATTGCATCCAGTAGCAGTCGTCATTTTCTCCGGACTCATCAGCTCCACCTTATTGGATACCTTTTTAACGCCAGTCATGTTTTGGCTTTACGGGAAAAAGGCATCCGATATAGCATTAAGCAGCATGAAAACTAACGAAGTATTTTAATTTTAAGGAGTTTATATGAAATCAATGATGGTGATTGCAGCCTTGCTAATCAGTTTTATTAGCCCAGTCCATGCTGGGGCTGGCCATGAATTAAAGCCAATGCATGGCGGCGTCATAGTAGAGGTTAAGGATATTGATATTGAATTGGTTGCAAAGGCTGATAGCCTATCGATGTACTTGACGGACCACGGGAAACCGATACCTCTAGATGGGGGGACTGCAAAGCTGACAATCTTAATTGGATCAGAGAAAAAAGAATATGAGCTACTACCTAATGGAGGGAAATTTGAAGTGAAAGGAAATTTTGCTATCTCCAAAGGGGCTAAGGCCATAGCAGTTATCAAGATAAAGACGAAGGTAATTACAGCAAGATTTAATTTATAAGTTAAATCACTTCAATCTAGTCTGCATATCGGGGCGTCGTAAAGTGCTCGTATTGCTGTCGTTGATTGGTTGAGCTATGTTCCGCCAAGGTCTGCTTTGGGTCGTTAGCGGTCATTGCGGAGGAATGCTCCGCCTAGCGTGACCAATCTTATTGGCTCTCAGAGCTATCTCCCAATTGTTACCAAAGAAGTTACCAATTGTGCAGTTTGGGTACATCGGACTGCGGGCCTAATTTCAGATCAATTGAAGCGGCGGGGTGGTCCCCCCGCCTTTTTTATAACTCGATACCCCAATTTTCCAACCGGACCTTACCACCCATACGGTGGCTCCAAGACCTCAAGCTGGGCAATTTTTTTTGGAAATTAATCAAACATGCCAAGTTGCTCACAGATTCGTTCTGCTGCCTCTTTTGTAAGAAAGGCATTTGGTTGCGGCGCATTTAATTGCTCGCCTAATGATTTCGCTTGGTTGAGCATCCATTGCACATGCCTGGCGATTTGTAGTCGATAGGCAGCAGGTAGGTTAATTTGAGAGATTGTTAACCTGAGCCGGTTTGCTGATATGTGTAAAGCGTAAGCAAGCTCGGCAATTTCGGCATTAGTTGTCAATTTGTTGCGTTTCTTAGTTCTTTTTTCCATCTTTTACATCCTTTTGCGTTAATTTTTTGCCAGTTTTAGGTTCTTTTTGAACCTTTTTTATCTGGCAAGTTTTATTTTTAAAAATACAACCACCAAACCCGATCAACTTTTGAGAACATTGTTGGGTTGGTGATGTGCCTATTTATTAACTATTGGGACAAGGGGCTAAAAATCATGTCCAAACGTGACCTAGACCCTCACGCGCGCGTAGCTCTATGAGTTCAGATCCGGAAAGATCTCATGCGCCTCTTCTATTCCCGCATCTAATGCATCAAGAACAAAGCGGGTACCTGCCAGCATTCCGCTATTGAAGCCGTGCTGCCAATCACCGGATAATGGTGATCTAAGAGACTCCGTTTCTTCTGGATAGTCTTTGCATACCTGCTCTGCAGCTATTCTCACTCCCTCCATTGTGTCTGTCTGCTGTTGTGACTTGCGTGCATACCAAACTAGCATTTCATACTTGTGCTCAAGTTTCTTAACCTCTTCGATAAGTTGTTGTTTTGTTGCTTTCATTTATAAGGTTCCTATTTGATTAAATGTGATTTTTTGGTGTCGATGGTGTCGAAAGAAAGGTTGTTTCCTAAAAGTGCCTCATGAGAAAAATTCTTAGAGGACTTTTGGGAATTACCCTTTAAATCGTCACTATCGTCACCGCCAGAGTTATTGGTTATTCAAAGTCAAACTGTTTCCAGCGCTTTTGTGAGGCCTCAGTGAGTGAAAGGCCAACGTAATAGCGTTTGGTATCTCCCTGCGCCTTTACTCGCTTGGTATCGACTCCACGGCTACCTAATTGACGGGTAAAGGACTTTTGAGAAGTAGGGTGAGTGCCATTTTTAAGTGTCCAGCCTTTATAAGTCCCGTAGACCGCTTTTTGAGTCTCGGATTTATCAGCTCCAATCTCGCAACAATCTTCCAAAAATTCACCTAACATGTCTGACTCATCCTGATAGATGCGGCTAGCATCTTCAATACGTTTTGGTGGCGCTAAACGCTCCTGTTGCCAGAGTTGGCAGCCATCGATCATCCAGGCCAAGATACCTTCCTTTTCAGCTAGAAGTTTTTGCTCTAACTTAAAGTCAGTTTTATCGTGTGGAACTTGGTACTCAAAAGGAACTAGCCTCATGCGCCGCCATGCACCATTACTGCTGTCGGTAATGATGGGTTTGTAGTTGCCCCGAAGCCAAATCTTGAACTGTGGCCAAAACTCAAAATATTCGGCATACATAAAGCGTGCCGTGATTTTTTCAGTAGACACTAATGCTTTGAGTTTTTGATCATCCAAGCGTTGGTTTTCTCGAGTTTCATTTGCCATTACCATGCGTGCCCCAACCAATCTAGCAACGTCATTGCTAGCAGTAGAGTCCTTCATGGCAAGCAAATCAAAGTTTGCCGTTTGAACGTAGTCGCCCATGATCTTCACGATGACGTTAGCCATGACGGATTTGCCGTTCTTCCCGTGCCCGTAGCAAAAGTGAAGTAATTCCTCGGATACATCACCCGTTAACGAGTAGCCTAGAGCTTTTTGGATGTAGTTAATTACATCTTGGTCACCCATGAATATCTCATCAAGGAACTTAAGCCAAAGAGGGCAGGTCGCTGCACGATTGTAATTAGCATGAACTTGCCTGCTGATAAGTAGCTTAGGGTCGGCTGGTAGTAATCCCATCTCTTTGAGATCAAATACACCATTGCCCACTCCAAGAAGCATGGGTTTGCTATCAAGCTCATTTATAGAGCTAATGCTCATCCCGGGCTCGCTGGTTGCAAGCTCTAACATGGCAATGATGCGTCCATTGCTACGGATGGTTTTGGCGTGTGATTGCCATGCCTTTGAGACGGCGCCTGTTGGATCTAGCTTAAACAATTCACCAGCTTTTTCCATGATCTGCTCAGCCACCAATTTGGCAGCGCCCATCTGCTCATCCTTTTGGCACCATTCCCAGCACTTGCCGTTAAAGCGTAACCATTTACGATTAGAGTGGCAAAAAATGAACTCGCCCTCGAACATGGCTCTAAAGTAACGAGCGTTATCCAAATCCCCCATGATGTGGTTTTGACTTTGGGTTATCTGCTGACGCACTAAATGTAAAAGCCAGCGAAAAGTCTTATTTAGACGTTGTGGATTTAACTTTGCGCTTCTCCATAGGGTCTCGACCTCATCAGGGCTATACATCTCTGGAATGCGCTGGCTATATTCGTGAAATAGAACTAGTCCTTCCTCGCTGCCTTGGGTTTGGTGGTGCAGGGCAAAGCAAACGTCTAGCCAGTTATCCCGATCAGCAAAATCCTCCAATCTAGGTAATAGCTCATTTCTGATTCGCTCTACATCCCAACCAGCTACAGGGATGTTGTGATCGAATGGGATTTCTTGGTCTATGAAAGTGCTGCCATTCTCGGAGCCATTGAGTAGTTCACGCCACTTATGAAGTGCTGAAAAATCTTGATCTTGACTTATGGTGTAGCTTGCTTCATCTATTGTGTCACCTGTAACCATGACAAACGTGCCGCCGCAAAGCACATCAATACCAGACCCATCAGCAAACTTGCCTCGTTTGGTTCCTAATGACCAGCCATTCTGTTTAACGAAGATATGTAAGCCTGCGCCGCTGACTGATTTTTCAACGAAACCGTGAAGGCTAGTCAAAATATCCTTGGCAAAAGGCTTTAAATCATCTCCATTGAACGCCTTATCTAAGTCAACACACATATAGTCGGTATCATTCAAAACGAAGCCAACCCCATGAAAACGCCTTCCATTGGGTTTACGTTTGAGCTCCTCATCAAACTGTGCTTTGACGCTTTCAAATGATGATCGGTTCTTAGGTTTACTCCACGCTAGATCGGTTGCGCTGTCCGAGACTATGCGTACTGGTACTTTATCGAGTCCGCCATCCTTTTTAGGTCTTAGTTGAACCAATACCCAGTTATTGATGGCTTTGAATTCATTTGGTATGCGATCTAAGTTCATGCTGCTTGCCCCTTACTATTTGTTATCTGCAAGATGCCTTGCTTATGTACTAATTTGTTGATGTAATTACTCTTAAACATTTGCATGTTCCTTAATTTAGAAAATAGAATTCCTCGGCTAGCCGAAGGCTGCTTTTTTTGTTGCTGCTGTGTGTGTTTGTGTTTTACGTGCGCTCTGTCGCTACACGGGGCCAATGCCAGCTAGACGTATCTAGTTCTTTTACTGCTTTAAAACTTAATTATTGTGCTGCAAGGGTATCAATCCAGGCTGCAATGTCGGATTCTTTCCATACGCTGACATTTGTGCCCAGTTTGATGGGTTTTGGAAATTCTCCATTCGCAACCTTAGCCCAGATGGTACTTTTGGCTAGAGTTGTAATATTCGAGACTTCCTTGATACGAATTAGCTTGCTAGGTGTTTGCATATATTTCCTTTCGTTTAGTTGGTTTCACCTGCGTATACTTATACAAATTCATGATTGAATTCATAAATTCTTGTTTTTCGTTGTAGGTGCAAGGCCTGTCTGTTCATGAAAGAAATTACGCAAATTAGATTCAGTCCAAGTTGTGCGTTTTTTAGAGTTCCTATATTGTTTGCGCTCCTCCTCCGTCATGTCTTTATTGGGGCCGGCTACTCTTGGTAGTGGAATAAATGACGGTTTATATTCATCTTGATAGGCTAGATCCCTAAATAATTTGTAATCCGTCTTCCTCCATCCTTTACCCTCAATAAGCGTTTTAGCTTTTTTCATACAACTCATGAGAATTTTTTCATTCTCTTTGATGTTTCTTTGTCTACCTTTTAATCTCCCAGTAACCCCTTTAGAGTGGTTATGTAATAGCTCAGAATAGGTTTCCTCGACGATCGATAAGTCTTTTTCATAGAAACGGATTACCTGATAACAAATTTTCCTTTCAATCTCTGCATCAATAAGAAAGGCCATTTGCTTTGCCGTCAAACCGTTACCAAAGCTTTTTTCTATATCAGCTTGGAGCACTTTCCTTTGGCTGAAATCATTAAACTTCTTGAATGGTTCATCTGGGTTTTGCAGCATCTTCAAGTTACTTACTCGTTGCTCCAAGTCTAGTAATGCCATTTTTTGCGGACCATTTAACGCTTTTTTCCTTTTCGCCCTCTCAAGGACTTCTTTAAGGCTGCCTAATTTTCTGAGTTTGTCGTTAATTAAAAGGTAAAGCGCTTCAATATCTAAGGGCGAAAATAATTTTTCCGTTGATGGGTCATCTGTTGGATCTACGTCAGCTTCCCATTGATTAAGCATAAATTTCTCCTTCTGTCTCAATTTCAGTTTCGGATGTCTTCTGATTTTTTGTTGAATTGCAATAGCACTCCCAATCAGCGAGAAGGACTCTTCTTTTCTCAATAAGATCACCTCTGCGATATGCCGCTTCAACCTTGTTTGTAATGGTATGGGCTAGCGACATCTCAGCAACTTCTGATGAGTGACCTGTCTTTTCTGACACCCAATCTCTAAAGGTCGACCTAAAACCATGGACGGTTACATTCTTTTTAAGTTTCCTAATAACCATCGTCATTGCCATATTTGATAGAGGCCTCTTTTTTCTTGAAAACAAATACTCGCTATCAGGATCTAACAATTGGGATATTTTTAATATCTGTATAGATCGCTTGCACAATGGGACGCGATGCTCCTTTTTGGCCTTCATTCTTTCTCCAGGTATCGTCCAAACCGATTCGGAAATTTCATAGCGCTTGCCGCCAATGACTTCGCCGGTACGTGATGCGTTCAATATGCAAAATTCCAATGCTAATGCGGCCATCGTTCCCATTTCTCTTAGCTGTCCCATGAACCGTGGAATTTCATCAAAAGGAAGGGCGGCATGGTGTCTCACCTTTTTTATTTTGTTGGGTTTAGCTAGCACTGTTTCTAAATGACCTTTCCACTGTGCTGGATTTAGGCCGCTCCTTAGCTTTCGTGTTGTAGCTGCAGCCAATATCAACTCAATACGCCCACGTAACCTCGTGGCTGTTTCAGTTTTCTTGGACCATATTGGCGATAGAATCTTCAAAATGTCTTCAGTTGTAATTTGATCTAGTTTTAGTTTGCCAATAACGGGGTTTGCATACTCCTCAATCGTGTACTCCCATTGAAGCTGATGCTTTGTATTGGTCCATTCAGAACTTTTGGTTTCTATATACTGTTTGGCAAATTCAGAGAACGTAAGTTCATGGATCTCCGGATCTTCCTTAGTTTCTTTCTGGGGTTTTGGGTCAATGCCTGTAGAAACCTTCTTCTTTGCTTCAATGGCTTTTATTCGCGCATCAGCCAACCCAACGTCAGGGTAGGGACCAAGCCCAATATTTTTTTGCTTCCCTCCAATGGTGTATCTGTAAATCCAATACTTTTTGTTGCTATCTTTTACCCATAGGTGCAACCCCATTGCTAAAGCATCTGTATACCTTCCCGGCTTTTTTAGGTTTTTAATTGTTTGTGTATCTAGCTTTGTTGCCATATTCATCTCCGTTACCAAAATAGTTACCAAAATCCACGCCTATAACAGCTTGGATTCACGAAGACGGCTTCATACCGTCACATATACTAATGCAAATTCATGGATTAATTTATGAATAATGAGTCAAATAAACACTGGGGCCAGGTGTTATATGGGGTTACAACATGGTCTCGTTGCGTATAATTTGACCTATGGAGATGTTAAGACGCCCTCTCCGCCATATGGGTTTTGCGATCACTTTTTTGTTTAATCAAAGGAACCTGTCAATAGGCTTCATCAATGAAAAGTTCAATCTATACCCAAGGTCTTGATAAGAACCCCGCCAATTATGTAGCTCAGTCGCCGCTCACTTTTATTGAGCGTGCCGCAACGGTGTATCCCAATCGACCCGCAGTGATCCATGGCGATATTCAAAGAAATTGGGCGCAGACCTACGAGCGCTGCCGACAATTTGCATCCGCACTTACGCAACATGGCATCAAACGATTTGATACCGTCGCAGTAATGCTTCCAAATATTCCTGCAATGGTCGAGGCGCACTTTGCAGTTCCTATGACGGGCGCAGTTCTCTGCGCATTAAATACACGCTTGGATGCCGCAGCTATTGCCTTTATGTTGGAGCATGGTGAGGCGAAAGTTGTACTCATAGATCCTGAGTTTTCTGGGGTAATGAGTGCTGCATTAAATATCTTGCGCGATAAGAAATTAACTCTCCCATACGTTGTCGATGTGAGTGATGTTTTATATCAGGGCTCAGCAAAACCGATTGGTGCAATCGAGTATGAGCAATTGATTGCCTCGGGCGACCCCCAATTCTCATATCAATTGCCTGCGGATGAATGGGACTCGATTTGCTTAAATTACACCTCTGGAACAACCGGTAACCCCAAAGGGGTGGTCTACTCGCATCGAGGCGCATATACCAATGCAATCTCCAATATCTTGGAGTGGGATATGCCGCGCCACCCGATTTATTTGTGGGTCTTGCCGCTGTTTCATTGCAATGGATGGTGTTTTCCATGGACTGTTGCTGCGCGCGCAGGTGTAAATGTCTGTTTGCGCAAAGTTGATGCCCAAAATATCTTTGAAGCAATTCGGAAACATCATGTGACCCATTACTGTGGAGCGCCGATTGTGCATAACATGTTGATTAATGCGCCCGATGAGATGAAGCAGGGTATCAACCATACCGTGAGCGCAATGGTGGCAGGCGCTGCTCCCCCGGCAGCCATGATTGAAGGTATGGAAAAAATGGGTTTTGATATTACCCATGTGTATGGCTTGACCGAGACCTATGGTCCTGCCGCAGTGTGCGTTAAGCACGATGATTGGGCCGACGTTGATGTTGGTGAGCGTGCCCGTTTGAATGCAAGACAAGGCGTACGTTATCACCTTCAACATGCCGCAGCAGTGATTGACCCCGAAACCATGCAACCCGTTCCTGCTGATGGCGAGACCATGGGTGAAATTATGTTTCAGGGGAATATCGCAATGAAGGGTTACTTAAAGAATGAGAAAGCAACGCAAGAAGCATTTGCGAACGGCTGGTTTCATTCAGGCGATCTTGCGGTTATGTTTCCTGATGGCTATATCAAGATTAAAGATCGCAGCAAAGACATCATCATCTCAGGAGGAGAGAATATTTCGAGTATTGAGGTCGAGGATGTGCTCTATCGTCACCCAGCAGTATTGGCTGCGGCAGTGGTTGCTAAACCTGATCCGAAGTGGGGCGAGACCCCCTGTGCTTTTATTGAACTCAAGGCGGGTGCAAATCCAACGCCACAAGAGATTGTGGAGCATTGCAAAAAGCATTTGGCTGGATTCAAGATTCCACGTGCTGTGGTCTTTGGTGAGATTCCTAAAACGGCCACAGGGAAGATTCAGAAATTTGAGCTTCGTAAACGAGCTGGCTCCGCTTCTGCTATTGACGTATAAATATGCCAGCCGATTACCGTGCCCCCCTCGCAGACATGCAATTTATCTTGCATGAACTGATTCCTTTCTCCACGATTAATAGTCTGCCAGCTTATCAAGAAGTAAGCGATGA